>Ga0180008_1002108_pt1 | contig 11139 bp, 13 predicted proteins | sample MM_PW_MetaG_FD_121121 | JGI IMG/M metagenome (GOLD analysis project Ga0180008, IMG submission 121121) | Groundwater microbial communities from the Aspo Hard Rock Laboratory (HRL) deep subsurface site, Sweden - MM_PW_MetaG | ecosystem: Environmental > Aquatic > Deep subsurface > Groundwater... | reverse complement strand
TCCAGTTCCAACGGTGGTGTAACCGCCGAGATCCAAGCCAGTCTCGTAACGGGTTCCGAAGGTGTAGTGCTCGTAGGAGTGCTGAATTCCGGCCTGCTGATTGCTATGCCTCTCCTCGGCAACGTGAATAGCCCTGCCGTTCGCGGAATCCCAGTAAACAATGCAAACGGGAACTATTATGTCTAAAAACCAGATCGCCTGCGAAGCGGTCAGAACTCCAAGATCGTAGTAGAAGTACCAGAGGCCTTCGGTGTTCGTGATGGTCACGCTCTCGGCGGCGGTCTTGGTGTAGCGGATTCCGAACTGATCTATCTCGAAATGTCCAAAGGGAAGAGGAGCCACGGTCAGGGTTCGGGTAACATCGTCCCAAGTCATCGTGCACTGAAAGCGATCCCTGAAGCCGATGCAAGCCACGTACTGCGGGTGATCGTAGGCCGTTTCAAGGTGTAACAGGAGACTGTGATCGATGGCGGAGTCCGGCTTGGCCGGACTGTTGAACTGAACTCCCGGAGCCAGGGACATCTCAGTGAATCTCCAACTGCTGGCCGACAACGCGGATCACGTTCGTGCCGGAGATTGGCGGCAGGAACGGTATCCCCGGAAACGCCAGGTAGACCTGGGTAACCCCGTCCGAGTTGCCCTGTACGCGCACCCCCGGCTGCCTCACGCCATAAACGGTGCCCACGCCTTGAAGCTGGGCCAGGGTCAGCCAGTTGGACCAGTTAGCTCCGTTATCCAGCGTGTAGGCGAAGAGCAGGTTGGCGGTGGACACTCCGGCGGGCATCGCGGCACCGCCGAACTGGATCTCCGCGAAGACGCGGCCAGCACCGGCATCGGCGAGACCCTGAATGTAGGGACCGTCGATGGGCAACCCGGAATACCACCGCACGTTTCTGATTTCCATCAACTCTACAGCGTTGGTTTGCCTCTGAAATCCAGCACTGAGGTTCGCGCCCCAAGTGCTGAAGGCGTGCGCTCCGTCGCACTCCAGGAGTATGCTCTCCGTTGGGTATGCGTTGAGTTCGGTGATGGTTATTATGCCGAAGCTCCAGTCCGCAAACTGTCCTGGACGTATGTAAATTCTAAACTTGGCCCAATCCCCATCGGCCACGGCTTTGTAGTTTCTCGCAAAATTAGAACTATCCCCCAATAACGCCCCGTACCATCGGAGAGCGCTTGCGGAAACGACTCGTCCGCCGTTTCTGTCGCCATTAAACGTTAAGGCGTTTCCGCCTCCCCATATCCACGACCGTTCCCCCTTGGCCGTGGCCTCTCCGCGCAATTCAAACTCAAAGACCCCCCACGAACGAGCGCCCATGTCCCGCGTGACCCCGTTGGCCCCCCATACCCCGTTTCCGTTTATTTGCAACACTCCGCCAACCACGTTGACATTGCCTCCCGAATCCGACACGATCCAGTTGGCGAGGTCCACGAAGTTTTCGGTAAAAAACAGTTGAGGAAGAAGCTCGTAGGTTGTTTGCCCGACAACGGAACGCTTCCCGTCCTCCCAAACCGGAGTCAGGTCCAGCTTCAAGGGGTCGGAGACTGTTACCGTGTCGAACGCCAGCACCGCCATGATGCTACTCCATCAGCTTCAGGGCGCGCTGGCGAATATCGATAGCGCGCCCGATCAGAGCGAAGGCGTTTTCACGAGAGCATCCGCTCTCCACCAGGTCTTGAACCAGCCTCTCGCAGAGGGGCTCCCGCGTTTCGCCTTCGGAGGCAACCGTGCCCAGGAGACGGGCCTTGAGGCCGGACCCCCCAAGAACCTGGTTACGTAACCTGGTCTTCTCTTCGGAAGTTACCGCTCCGTCCTCGGTTACATAACTTAGCACGGTCTCCGCGTCGTCAAGGATAATAAACGCCTGTTCGTAGATGTTCATGGGTGGCGGAGCGGAAGCGGCGCCTTCTTGGGACTCGGGAGCGTTCTGGACCACCGGCTCCGGAAGACGTATCTTGCCAGGAACCGCCTCGATCTCAGCCTTGAGCGCACCCGCGCTGGCTTGAAGCTGGCGTTCAAGGTCTCTCAGAGCCAGGACCAGCAGTTCGTCGCGCTTCTGAGTATTCTGAGCCTGCCCCTTAAGAAGCTCATTCGCTCCGCCAAGGGCGGTTTCGAGTCGGGGGAGCGTCTTAAGAAGCTCTTCGGGAGTCCGGGCCTCCTGGAGGCGTTCAGAGAGATCCTTGAACACCGTCTCCCAGTTCTTCAGGGATCGCTCCTGAGACCTGTCTAGAGAGCCCAGAGAACCCTTGATTTCGAGCAGGAGCTTGGCCATGGGCTCCAGGAAGCGGGTCAGCGCCTCAAAACGAGCGGCTTGGTCCTGGGAGGCCGTCTTGAGAGCCTCCTGGGCGTGCGTCCGGTCGTTCTTGTACTGTGAAGCCAGGTCGTTCAGGTGCTTACAGATGCTTAGGAAGCTCTTGTCCATGACGCCCAGGGCTGCCTTGACCTCTTCCTGGATGCCGTCCTGCCGCTTCGCGGAGGCGTCGCCCTGCTGCAAGAGGGCAAAGATGCCCCCATTGGCCTCCTTGAGAGCAGTGCCAACGTCCTTGAGAGAGTCCTCCATCAGCTTGAGATCCACCAGGTAGGCCTGCTTGATGGTCGCCAGCAGGCTCTCGATGTTGCCCAGCCGGCGGCTGGTTGCTCCCCACGTCCTCGGATCGTACCATGCCATGCGAAAAGCCTCCTACTGAAACCGAAGGGGGTTGTTGGTGACTTCGAGGTGCCTGCCGCCGCCGGGCCTTGTACCTACAAACTCCGTAGCTTCTTGTCCGTAACCACGTCCAAAGTTTACCTCGTTAATTGGCGGCTGGAAGGTAGGTGTCACGGCCCCGGCAGCGGCGCTGTCATTGCTCTCAACGTAAAGGTCAGAAGTCCAAAACGCCGTAACCCCGGCTAACGCGGCCAACGGAACACCAGCCAGGATGAAGCAGTTGGCGGGCTTGCGATTCCACGCGGCGGTGTAGAAGCTGCGCTTTCCCAAAACAATGTCCGTGGCCCCGTCGCGCAGGACTAGCACGTCGTCGGCACCAACGCTACCGGTATTGGTGCATGTAACCCTGACTGTTCCATCCTGCAAGTCGGCCAGCGCCAGGCCGGTGGGGACGACCTCGGTGGCGCGATTTTCAGAAAAAGAGAAGACTATCGGGCGCGCGTATATGTCTGCGCTGGCAGCCAGACTAAAAATCGGGTCATATAGCAAATTTGTGGCGGAGGTTGAAGGCAAAACCCAATATCGCTTTATGATAAAATCTGCCGCGTCTCGGGCCGCTCCGACGACCAGTGCGTAATAGGGCAGTATCGCTCTGCCCCCGCCCTGTGCCTGAAAGTCCATCGTCAAGGATTCGATGACGAGATGAATACTGCGAGTTGCGACGACCCCCGGACACAAGAGATAATAATTGACCGTAGCAGCACCGGAAGTATGCGTGACCCACCCCAAATTGTGCGTGGCGCTGTTACTATACGTCCCGGAAGGCGGGAGATAAAAGGCTCCGGCAGCATTTGCAGGCGAGGGATAATTGAATTGCCAAACGCCCATCGCCCCGAAGCCACCATACACCCAATTTATCATATAGCGGTAACTGGCGTTATACGCCCCCGCGCTGTTCGTGAACACGCAGGGCGAGGCCGCGGTGCCGTTGATGGTGAGGGTGTTGCTCTTGCTCTCCCCCGCCGTGCCCGGCGCGCTGGCCGGGTTGGACTTGATGCCGGAGAGCGTTGCCGTGGCGGAGCCGGTAAAGGTGACGGTGACTCCGGCATCCACGGTCAGATTCCCGCGCCGCTGGCCGTCTGCGGCCGCTCCGGCGGAAGTCTCGCCGAGACTGATAAGGAAAATCGCAAGCGCGCTCTCGACAGTGAGCGTTGCACCGTTGTAGACGTAGATGTAGTCCGTCGAGGCCGGTGCGCCGCCCTTGAGCGCGGTCAGGCCCGCCACGTTGGTCGAGGTGTCGATGTTGAAGTTCGGGGCGGCGTAAGTGTTAGCCATTCGTCACCCGGTATTCCAGCGAACGAATGTCCGGCTCTCGACCCAAGTCCATCCGCTCCCCTCGCGCGCCCCCGCAAGCCTCCAGCCGTTGTAGTCGCGCACATAGATGCGGCTAATGGCCTTGGGAGCAGCGAACACCAGAAAACTATTCACCGGCCACCTCCCGTTTGACTGTGCGAAGCGCCGCGCTCAAAAAAGAGGCGTCATCCGAGGCCGGAGCGGAATCCTTCAAGGCGATCAAGTCTGCGACGTTCGTTGACGTATCGATGTTGAAGTTGCCGCCGGCATACATATTAGCCATCGGCCACCTCCCGTTTGACTGTGCGAAGCGCCGCGCTCAAAAAAGAGGCGTCATCAGCAAACATCATTTTAAATGCGCCTTTTTTCGCCTGCATTTCTACCGCATAGACAAGCTCTTGGGCGCATTGTTTGGGAACGAACACCATCTCGCCCGAAGGCCACGGGCCAACCTCCGGCGGAGGGCCGGAAAGGGCGTTCGCCCAAGACCGCAAATAGGCAGCGGCCTTCATAGAATCGGCATCACCAGGCACACAAGGAGTAACCAGGGGCAGTTCCTTGTTAGCAGAATCATTGATTAACCACTGGTATTCTCGGGCCGCTAATTCAAAGTTCACGAGCCACCTCCCACGGCGCGCCGCAGCCGGTCAGGATGTTCACGCCGTTAGGGTAGGTATCCGGCGCAGGTTCAAGGCCGATGTCGGACTCAAGCTCGATGACCACGTTCCCGCCGAATAAATCGCGCCGGTCGGCCAGAAGCCGATAGCGCGTCCCGGCCGGGAGCGCAGTTACATCCGAGCAGAAGTAGAGAGAGACTGCCTTCGGAGGAACTTCCTTCGGAAGATTGCCTGCAATAGTAGCCGATTCCGGTTGAACGGCCGGAACCTTGCTGGCCCACCACGTCCACGGCTTATACCAGGTCATGCCAGCCTCCTACCGAACCACGCCGGTCATGGACATGCCGCGAGCTTTCTGGCTGACCGCGGTTGGAAACAGGTCCGTGGCCAGGGAATTCCAGTTCAACCCGTTGTCGTCCGAGTAGATTATTTCAGACGAAACAGCCGGAAGCGCGTACTCGGCAACGGCGTAAATACGTCCCGCGGCGTCGAGGCATATGTCGTTAATGGCTCCCAAGGAAGCTCCTGAGTTCCAAAGCTCGTTAGCAGGAATGCCTCCGAAAACATCGAGATCCACGATACAAGCTTGGTTTGCCGGATTTGTTCCCCCGAAGAACAGGTGGGCAACGCCTCCCACGTTCACGAACGCCATGCAGTTTATGTTCGTAGTGCCCAGGAAGGAAGCCGCCAGGAAAGCCGCCAGGAGGCCCGTGCCGTTCCAAGTGATTCCCTCGTCCATACTCAAAACGATGTCTTCTTGATTGGGGTTGCCGCTGGCATCGGTAACCATCCCCCAAACCTCGGTCCACACCGAATCCCATGCAAAATTAACATTCGATGCTCCGACGCCTCCTCCCCATCCCATTGGACTTCCGTTCACCCATGTGGCACCGTCATCCACGGAGGACCAGAAACCCCCATCCGTGTAGGCTATCAGGTTCTTGTTAGGAGGCGTAACGTAAGAACCCTTGATGATGTTCGCATCAGGCTGCACGGCAGCTCCCAGAAACGGCAAGGTAACGAAGCCGTTTTGAAGCGTCATGGACCCGAACGGCTGAGTGCCCGCACCGGTCAAAAACCACCAGTGATCCACGCCAACCTGCTTCCAGTAATGCAGGTTCCTGTTGGTAAGGGCAGCAACAACCTGAGCGGACCCCACCACGGGAAGCTGAGCGAAGGCAACCGGAGAGGGAGCCCCATCCACAGTGTTGACTGGACCGGGCGGAGTTCCCGAGTTGGCTCTCCACCACGTTGGGAACGTTGACGGCGGAACCGCGAAATCAACGGATGAGACGTTGCGCAGGGTTATGTCTGCTCCATCGTAAATGAGATCGAAGTTGCCCGTGACCGGATTGAGGCCACCGATCAGGCTTCGCCACGCGCCGCCGATCCGACCGCTTCCGGCAACCGCTAGACCGTAGACGGGAGGAACCACGGGAGCGCCGCCAGCACCGCCCATCCCGCCGCCAGGACCGCCGGGCAGGAGGGGAACGCCGCCACCCCCCACTCCAGCGAGCACGTTCATGCCGCCGGACAGGAGGGCGTCGGTCATGGAGATTTCCACGGCTTCTCCGGATCAGGCGTACCAAACCGCGATGGCTGTAGTCTGTGCCGCGCAGTACACCCAGTGAGTAACAACTTCCTCCATGGCCACGGTGTAGCTGCCGTAGTTGGGAGCGATGGGGATGCCGTTGTTGATGTTCACCAGGTCGCTCTTGTTGAGCCACAGAGCGTTGCCGGCTATATCGGTATTGAGAACTACCAGGGTTCTGCGACCCTTCTGGTTGAGGCCGGCGTCAACGGGTGTGGCCGTGAGGGCGGGGACCGTCACGGGAATCACGTCGTAGTTCTTGTACGGCTTGGTCTGCACGTAGACGCTGTAACGCGCCAACGCCCGCTGGATAGCCGCCTCGACGACATCTTCGAGGTTCTTAGGGCCTTGGGGGGTCCAGACAACTCCCGAGAGATAGGAGAGTGATCCTGGAGCGCCCGGAGCGTTCACGGGCTCGCCGAGAACTCCACCCACGCCTCTACTGGATTCCTGTTGATTTCGGAGAGACCGACGATTCATGTTTCAACCTCCTAAGTCGAGCGGCATTTTACCCGAATGCCGGTCCCAAATCAAGCGAATTGGTAGAACGAAACCGTCACGCCTGCCACCACGTTGGTGAAGGCGTGGATGTCCATCTTGTCAGATCCCGGCAGGGACAACGACCCTCCCTGGGCCAGCACCCGGCCTCCCTGCGCCGCCGCGGTCATCTCGCGGGTGGAGACCCAGAGGTTGTTGCCGAGGGTCGGGTCGGTGTTCAGCACGGCCCAGGCACGCCTCCGGGGCAGCTTGCTGCGCTGGTCGAGCCACACGTTGGTGTTCAGCGGCAACAGGACTTCACCGACAATCATGGTATCGAACGGCTTGGGAACCACGTAAAACAGGTTCTTGAGCAGGAAGTCCCCGAACGCCGTCAGGAAGCGCCCGATGGTGCTGGTGTCCTGGGGGTGCCCGGCCACCGCTCCGGAGCCCCCGATGGGCAGGAACCCACCGGGGGCCTGAGCGTCGTAGAGATTTCTAGCCACGGAGCACCTACTGGATGTTCGGGTACTGGTCCGTGTAGATGCGCCTGCCGCTCATGGTGAAGAACACCTGGTTGGCACCGCCGGCGAACAGGTTGTTCATGCGCAGAACAAGCTGGCGGTTCCTCTCGATGAACCAGGGCTCAGGCAGAACGTACGGGTTGGCCGCGGTACCGGTGGCCTGCGTGTTGGCCACGAAGATCGAACCGCTGAGCGACTGGCCGTTCTCACCGTCGATAATCTGGTACTCGAACGGGCCGGTGGACCAGCAGGTGATCTTGTGAGCGACGAAGTGCCCCTCGGCGCTGACGGTGATGTTGGCGCGGGTGCCGACTGCGGCGGCAGCCAGGTTGACCGCGGCATCCGTGGTGTAGAAGTACGGAGTGGTCACCTGGCGCTGCTGGCGGCGCTGCGCAACGAACTTGTCCGCGAGTCCGGCGCGGGCCTGCCGCAACCAGAACTTGCGGCCGTGAAGGACCGGACGCACGCTGTTGGCCAGGGCGCTCAGGTCCGTGAAGCTCAGAAGGAGGGAGTGCTGCTGTTCGAGCCAGAGCGTCTCCGGAAGGAGGAAGACGTTCTGACCTCCGGGCGTGGGCGTCATTATGGTCTGCACGAGCACCGGGCGATTCATCAGGTCGCGGTTGAAGCCCGTGTCGTGGATGACCACGCTCATCAGACCGCCGGCCACATCGGCGGTCAAAAACATGCCTTCGAAGGGTCCGTTCTGATCCGGAATGAGGTTCAACTGCCGGGTGGTGCCGGCCGGAACCACGAGGATGCCCGTGATGTTGTTGAGATCCTGGGGAACGAGCTGCCAGGGAGTGACGTACTTCTTGAGTTCGTTGATGGATACGAGACCGGTCTTGGTGTTGCGGACAAAGAGCGGGATGCTCATCGCTTTCTCCTATGTAGGCCACAGCCTGCTGTCGGGGGCCGGTTTGTCTTGTCATCGGCGAGAGGGAGGGGAGAGCCCGTTGCCCTCCCCTCCCTGAGCCGAGAAAAACGAACTAGAGGCTGGTGTACAGGATGCCGCGCAGGACGACCTGCATCCGAACGAACACGGCCGGGTTCGGAGCGCCGTTGGGGTAGTTGATCTCGACCGAGAAGTTCTCGTTCGAGCGGATACGGCTCGGCTTCTTGCCCACGCAGAAGTTGTAGAACTCCTTGACGCTGGGCACGCCCTGCACCGGCAGGTCGTGGACGACCTGGGCCGCGGCACCGTCGATGCTCAGTGCGCCCGAGGGGGCCACGCCGCTGGGGATGTCGGCCAGCGGGCACCGCAGCCAGGGCCTGCCCTGACCGTAGTTGAACACGAACGAGCCCTGGTCCATGACCGCCTGGAAGTCGGCCAGCGTGACCACGTTGCCCAGCCGGACGTTGAACCCGTAGAGATCGAACTCCTGCGGGGTGCCGAGCTGGCTGGCCTGCGTCATGTTGGTGTCGGCCAGCGTCTTGATGGCCACCGGGGCGTTACCCAGATTCTGACCCAGGGGGCGGGTGAAGAAGATGAACTGCGCGACACCGCCGGCGCTGGGCACGTTCTCGGTGTCGTACAGGGGCTGCTTCAGGGGACGAAGCACCGCCTGCGGGGTGGGAGACGAGTAGACCAGATCGCGCTCTGCCATGGTAACCACTCCTTTTGCTTTTGCGCACCTTTGGGCTCTTGGACGCCAAGAGTCGCTCAGTGTGCGCCCTTTCTACAGTGGCCCCGGCCTCATGGCCGGGAAGCCAGCGTCCTAGAACTCCTCGCTGCCGGAGCCGAACTCATCGGCGGCTCCGAGGGACTGCGAACGAAGCATCGAGGCCGGAGAGGCGTAGTCGCCCAGAGACCGCGCGTTGGCGAGATCCTGCGGGCTGACGTAGCCGGACATCTTGCCGCCGGCCCTCAGTTCGTTGGCCACTTCCTGCTCGATGACGCGCTGAAGCTTCGGGTTGTACGCGCCGAGACCGACGCCGAGGAAGCTGCGAACCGGCCCCACGTAGTCCAGGATGACCTTGGCGAGGGTCACGCCGATGCCGCCCCAGAACACCTTCTCGCCGTAACGCCGCCCGAAGGCCGCGCCGGCGAGGTAGCCGAGCAGACCGGACGAGCCGGCCATGGCGACGTAGGAGAACCAGCCGGTGGACAGGCTCATGCCGAAGGGCAGCCTGCCGGTGATCGAAGCCGGAATCACGCGATCCAGCATCTTGGGGAACGCCAGAGCGCCCATGATGCCGCCGCCGATGGCGAGGCCGTCATAGACGTTCTCCAGCTTGAACACGTCGGTGATCGAACGGCCGATGCCGCCGACCGACAGGCTCACGCCGGGGTTCCACTTCGCGCGACTGTGCTTGACCCAGCGCCGAACGCCGTGCTTCTTGTTGAGGGCGCGACGGATGTTCTTGCGAACGGCCGGCAGCATCTTCCGGCGGTGCTTCCGCCAGGCCTTGCGGGCGGCGCGCTTGTGGCGGATCGGCTGACCAGCCCAGGAATTCCGGCGATACCGACGAGTCCGACGCCGGCGGATGGGGTTGCGCCGCATGGAACGCCGACGGGAGGCCTTGCGGGTCTTGCGCCGACGCCAGCCCTTGCGAGCCGCGCGAGCGTGAGCCGCCTTGCGGCCCTTCCAGGCGTTCCGACGCATCTTGCGCCGACGCCTGCGGGGCGGGTTGGCCACAGCCACGTTCCGGCGCATCTTGCGCCGACGAGTCTTTCTCCGACGAGCCATCTTCTTGACCACCTTTCTTTTTGAAGGGTTCTTGCGCATCAGCCTGGTTCTCTTCGCTTTTCGCGCGGCTGCCCGGCGCTTGCCGCGCCTCTTAGCAGCTCCCATGACGCCGTACTTCTTCACGGCTTTCTTCCAGGCCATCGCGGTCTTCGAGATTTTGCGACGAGTGTTCTTCCTCAGTTTCCGATGCGCAAGCCTCCTTCGTTTCACCCTTCTCGGGGGATTCAGCACGAACCCAATCACCACAACCTCCTTCCGCGAGGACCACAAAAAAAGCGCAGGCAGCTGGACTCACCTGAGTCGAGCCGCCTGCGCGGTCCAGTCCTGCCGGGATAAGCTTCATCCCATCGACTGGGGACTTTTCGGTTGTCTTCTCTCTACAATTGAGCCTATCTTGCGTACAGGCTCATGTCAACCCTGATTTTTCACTTTTTTCTGAGCAACAACACAGCCGCCAAGCCAATGCCGACAGCCATGATTATCGGGGAAATTTTTCCTTCTTGCCCCTCGCGGCCGACAACCAGCGGCAGGTCTCCGAACCACACCTGATCGACAGCCGGCCGATCCTCTTCTCCGGTCAGGAAGTCGATGACCGGAGCCTCCTCGCCCCACTCGCTGTCGGCAACAGGGTAATAGCTCGCGTTGACGAAGGGATTGCCCGCGGGAACTTCTTCCTCGGGATTGAACGTGTCAAGCGGCGCATCGCCCAGCAGGTATTCGTCCTTGCGTTGCGCCACGGCTGCGGCCACCTGAACAGCCTGCGGCAAACTCAACCCGGCATCTCCAGCCGCTTGAGCGGCCAAATCCGAGACAGCGGAAACCAGTGCGGTGACAGGAGCGTCAGGCATGGGCAACACCTACCTTCTTCTTCTTGTAAACAATCAGGGCTGCAAGTCCGGCTGCCGCCAACCACATCCACTTGTTGTCAAGCAGGGACTTGACTCGAAGCTCTCCGGTATCGGTTACCCTGAAGAGCGCCTGGTTGGTCTGCGTCACCGCGGACACCGCCGCCTTGACGGCAACCTCTTCCGGAACACCCTCGGCAACCAACTGGCTGGCCTTTTGCGTGGCCGCAGAAACGTCCGCGGCCAACTCGGACTGTACGTTGGCGAACTCGAAAGGCTCCACGCCCTCGGCGAGCACGAGATCCAACGGAGACCGCTCAACGAAGGCCTCTGCTTGCCCCAAGAGAACGGTAGCCACGACTACTTCCGCTTGCGCGAGAGCATGTAGAGGCCGACG
>Ga0180008_1002105_pt1 | contig 11152 bp, 9 predicted proteins | sample MM_PW_MetaG_FD_121121 | JGI IMG/M metagenome (GOLD analysis project Ga0180008, IMG submission 121121) | Groundwater microbial communities from the Aspo Hard Rock Laboratory (HRL) deep subsurface site, Sweden - MM_PW_MetaG | ecosystem: Environmental > Aquatic > Deep subsurface > Groundwater... | reverse complement strand
CGACTTCCACCAGGTACGGTGGGCGGTGATGCTTGAGCCAGGTCTTGATGCGTACGCGGGTCAGGCCCTGGGCGACGAATTGCAGCTTGCCGTTTTCACGGCTGGCGTGATGAACCTTCACCAGGGTGCCGTACAGCGGCAGGCTGGAGGTATCGAAATGCCGCGGGTCTTCGGGCGGGGTGTCCATGAAGAACAGGGCCAGGGAGTGGTGGTCGGATTTGCTCACCAGCTCCAGGGTTTCGGCCCAGGGTTCTTCATTGACGATCACCGGCAGCACTTGCGCCGGGAAGAATGGCCGGTTGTGGATCGGGATGATATAGACCTTGTCCGGCAGGTTCTGCCCGGGCAGGGCCAGGCCGGTATTGGACGACGACGTTTGTGCGTTTTCGGGGTCGGCGTAGTCGTTGAGGTCGATATCGGGGAATTCTTGCTGGTCGCTCATGGGGCACCTGCATAGTGAAGTATGGAGGTTAGATGGGGCGGGTGAGCGGTGGTTTCAATGGCGCGGCGTGGTTAGCAACAAATTGCATGATATTTACCGGCAGATAAGCCCGCCCCCTTGTGGGCGCCGGCAAGCCAGCTCCTACAGGGGGTATTCAGCTGATTTTATGCAGGTAGGCGGGCAATGGTTGCTCGGGCAACACCGACAATACCTTCAACCGCTGCAACATCCGTTGGCGCGCCCGTTGTAAATGCTCGCGCAGGTTCAGCGCCGCTGCATCAAACGCCCCATGCAGCAGCAACTCCAGGATCAGCCGGTGTTCGGCGAGCATCGCCGGATCTGCGCCGATCCCCAGCAAACGGTAGAAAATCCGGCTAATGATCATCGGGCTCTGGCCCTGGCGGATCAGGGCGGCGATTTTGCGGTTCTGCAGGCCGGCCAGGCAGTGCTGGTGCAGGTCGGCCTCCAATTGCTCAATCTCCTCCAGGCTGCAATGGGCGCTGTTTTGCGCGTCGATCACCCGCTGCAACATGGCTTCGAGCACCTCGCGCGCCAGGCCAGGCGCGCTCTGGAGCAAGGCTTGTGGTTCCAGGCAAGCACGCAGTTCATAGTCTTCGGTGACTTCCCGGGCCGTCAGCGGCCCGGCCAGCCATTGCGAGTACGGTTCCTTTTCCACCAGGCCCCGGTCGCGCAGGCGCATCAGGGCCTCACGCACCACCGCGCGGCTGACGCCATAGTGATCGGCAGCGGCCTGTTCATCGAGGCGGTAATGGCCGAAGGCAATGCAGGTGGACAGCGCCGCACCGATTTCCTCGACGATCCGCTCGCCCAGGGGCCGAGTGTCCACCAGTTCATCGTCGCCGTTCAGGCCCAGGTGCCCATGGCTCAGGGGCAGGCGCAGCGGCTCCAGGTCCAGGCCTTCGGGGTTGATCAGGTAGCCGCGGCCATCGAAACGGCAGATCAACCCTTCGCCGTGCAGCAGGTCCAGCGCCTTGCGCACCGGTACGCGGCTGGTCCCGAACAATTCGGCCAGCGGCGCCTCCAGCAAGACCAGCCCATGGCGCGCGGTGCCGCTGACGATCGCATCACGCAACAGCTGGTGAATCATCGCGTAACGGGAGGCCGGGGCGGACACTGCTTTCATTGCTTTCTCTGGGGCATGTAGGACGGTGGCCGGGGATTCTCTCATAGATGCGCCTGTCACTCTGTGCCACATCGGCGGCACTTTTTTGGGGCCTGGAATGGGGGAGTGTTACCTTTCTGCACCAAAATGTATTTATTAATAAAATATACATTATTTGGTTGAAGGCTCATCGCGAATGCTGTGCAAGATTTTTTTCCCAGACTCAACACCCTCTATCCCGTAGCTCTTGGCCATATCGTCTGATCCCAGATTTGAGCGCGCTGGAAGGCTGGCACGGAATCTGCCTCTGTTAAATGTACATTTTATTAATATGTACGTTTGTTGAGCCCGATATCAGGCATCCCTTCGATGGCTGAGGACGTTGCCAGCGGCCGCGACGCGCGCGCTCACTCTTCAAGGAGACACACCATGGCTAAAGACATCCTCTGTGCATTTGGCGTCGACGTTGACGCGGTCGCCGGCTGGCTCGGTTCCTACGGCGGTGAAGACTCACCCGACGATATTTCCCGCGGCCTGTTCGCGGGTGAAGTCGGTGCACCGCGCCTGCTCAAGCTGTTCGAGCGCTATGGCCTGCGCACCACCTGGTTTATCCCTGGCCATTCGATGGAAACCTTTCCCGAGCAGATGAAGGCGGTGGCCGACGCCGGCCATGAAATCGGCGTCCATGGCTACAGCCATGAGAACCCCATCGCCATGACGGCCGAGCAGGAAGAGATCGTCCTCGACAAGTCCATCGAGTTGATCACCCAGGTCACCGGCAAGCGCCCCACAGGCTACGTGGCGCCATGGTGGGAATTCAGCAAGGTGACCAACGAGTTGCTGCTGAAAAAAGGCATCAAGTACGACCACAGCCTGATGCACAACGACTTCCACCCCTACTACGTGCGTAAGGGCGACAGCTGGACCAAGATCGATTACAGCCAGCACCCCGACACCTGGATGAAACCCCTGGTGCGTGGCGAGGAAACCGACCTGGTGGAGATCCCCGCCAATTGGTACCTCGACGACCTGCCACCGATGATGTTCATCAAGAAGGCGCCCAACAGCCACGGCTTCGTCAACCCGCGCCACCTTGAAGAAATGTGGCGCGACCAGTTCGACTGGGTCTACCGCGAGCACGAACACGCCGTGTTCACCATGACCATCCACCCCGACGTGTCCGGTCGCCCGCAAGTGCTGCTGATGCTCGAACGCCTGATCGAACACATCCAGAGCCATGCCGGCGTGCGCTTCGTCACCTTCGATGAAATCGCCGACGACTTTATCCGCCGCCAACCCCGTACCTGACCCTTTGCCCCATCGAGGCGCGATCCATGTCTATCTATAACAAGCTCGACCTGACTGGCTGGAAACCCCGGCAACTGACTACCAAGGAAGTGCGCTTCGCCACCTGGATTGCGTTTTTTGCCTGGGTGTTTGCGGTGTATGACTTCATCCTGTTCGGCACACTGCTGCCGGAAATCGGCCGGCATTTTGGCTGGGGCGAGGTGGAACAAGCCGAGATCGCGACCTGGGTGGCGGTGGGGACCGCTGTCGTCGCCCTGGCCATCGGCCCGTTGGTGGATAAGCTGGGGCGACGCACCGGGATTATCTTCACCGTCGCCGGCTCTGCCGTGTGCTCGGCCCTGACTGCCATTGGCGGCGCGTGGGGCAAATCACCGCTGATCCTTATCCGTTCCCTGAGCGGCCTGGGCTATGCCGAGGAAACGGTCAACGCCACCTACTTGAGTGAACTGTACGCGGCCTCCGACGACCCCAGGCTGGCCAAGCGTCGTGGTTTTATCTACAGCCTGGTGCAAGGCGGCTGGCCGGTGGGCGCGCTGATCGCCGCGGGCCTGACGGCGCTGTTGTTGCCGATCATCGGCTGGCAGGGCTGCTTTATCTTCGCCGCGATCCCGGCCATCGTCATTGCGATCATGGCGCGCAAGCTCAAGGAGAGCCCGCAGTTCCAGATCCACCAGCGCATCACCCAACTGCGCAAAAGCGGGGCGGTGAGCGAGGCACAGAACGTTGCGCTGACCTACGGCGTGGACTACGACGAACACAGCAAGGCCGGCCTCAAGGCCGCCTTCCGTGGCCCGGCACGCCGGGCGACCCTGGTGATCGGCGCGGCGATCCTGCTCAACTGGGCGGCGATCTAGGTGTTCAGCGTGCTTGGCACCTCGGTGATCATCAGCGTGCACCACATCTCGTTCGAGAACTCGCTGATCATCCTCGTGCTGTCCAACCTGGTGGGCTATTGCGGTTACCTGGCCCACGGTTGGATGGGCGACAGGATCGGTCGGCGCAATGTCATCGGCCTGGGCTGGATGCTCGGCGGCCTGGCGTTTGCCGGCATGCTCTACGGCCCGAGCAATATAGCCATGGTGGTCGGGCTGTACAGCCTGGGCCTGTTCTTCCTGATTGGCCCGTACTCGGCGGCGCTGTTCTTTATCAGTGAAAGTTTCCCTACCAGCATCCGCGCCACCGGCGGCGCGATTATCCATGCCATGGGGCCGCTGGGTGCGGTGGTCGCAGGCTTTGGCGCGACCCAGGTGTTGTCCGCAGGCAGCGACTGGCAGACCGCCGCCCTGTATTTCGGTGCGCTGCCGTGCTTCCTCTCCGGCGCGCTGATGTTTGCCGCCCGCCATGTGCGCCCGGAAACTGTCCAGTAAGGAGTGTTTCGATGAAGCGTAAAGTTGCCTTGATCACCGGTGCTGCCAGCGGCATCGGCCAAGCCCTTGCCGTGGCCTATGCCCGCAGCGGCGTGGCGGTGGTGGGTGGGTATTACCCGGCCGACCCCCATGACCCGCAAGCCACCGTCGGCCTGGTGCAAACAGCCGGTGGCGAATGCCTGATGTTGCCGCTGGACGTGGGGGATAGCGCGTCTGTGGATAACCTGGCGGCGCAGGCGATCCAGCATTTTGGCCGTCTCGACTATGCGGTGGCCAATGCGGGCCTGTTGCGCCGCGCGCCCTTGCTGGAGATGACCGACGCACTGTGGAACGAGATGCTCAACGTCGACCTGACCGGGGTGATGCGCACTTTTCGCGCGGCCACCCGGCATATGAAAGAGGGCGGGGCGCTGGTGGCGATCTCGTCGATTGCCGGTGGTGTGTACGGTTGGCAGGAGCACGCCCATTACGCCGCAGCCAAGGCGGGTGTACCGGGCTTGTGCCGCTCGCTGGCAGTGGAGCTGGCGCCGTTGGGGATTCGCTGCAACGCAGTGATCCCGGGGCTTATCGAGACGCCGCAGTCGCTGGACGCGAAGAACTCCCTCGGCCCCGAAGGCCTGGCCAAAGCCGCGCGGGCCATCCCGCTGGGCCGGGTCGGGCGGGCGGATGAGGTGGCGTCGCTGGTGCAGTTCTTGACCAGCGAGGCGTCCAGCTACCTGACCGGGCAGAGCATCGTCATCGATGGCGGCCTGACTGTGCGCTGGCCCGATTGATCCCTGGCCTCGCAGGTGCCGGCAAGCTGGCTCCCACGGGGTGTGTAATGAATTCAGGAGGATTTTTATGCCCCAACTCACCCACCGCCGCGCGGTCATCACCGGCGCCGGCAGCGGTATCGGCGCCGCCATAGCCCGTGCCTATGCCGCCGAAGGTGCACGCCTGCTGCTGGCCGACCGCGATGCCGCGACACTGGCCGAAACCGCCGCCACCTGCCGCCACCTTGGCGCCGAGGTACTCGAATGCCTGGCCGATGTCGGCACTGTCGACGGCGCCCAGGCCAGTGTCGATGCCTGTGTCAGGCATTTTGGCGGTATCGATATCCTGGTCAACAACGCTGGCATGTTGACCCAGGCGCGCTGTGTCGACCTGTCCATCGAGCAGTGGAACGACATGCTGCGCGTGGACCTCACCAGCGTGTTTATCGCCAGCCAGCGCGCCTTGCCCCATATGCTTGCCCAGCGTTGGGGGCGGATTATCAACATTGCCTCGCAACTGGGAATCAAGGGGGGCGCCGAACTCTCCCATTACGCGGCAGCCAAGGCCGGGGTGATTGGCTTTACCAAATCCCTGGCCCTGGAAGTGGCCAAGGACAACGTGCTGGTCAACGCCATCGCGCCCGGCCCCATCGAGACGCCCTTGGTGGGCGGCATCAGCGAGGCCTGGAAGCGCGCCAAGGCTGCCGAGTTGCCCCTGGGGCGGTTCGGCCTGGCTGATGAGGTGGCGCCGACGGCTGTGCTGCTGGCCAGCGAGCCAGGCGGCAATCTGTTTGTTGGGCAGACGCTGGGGCCGAACGCTGGCGATGTCATGCCATGACCGGGGCCTGACCATGTGCGGACTGTGTGGACTGCTGGGCGAAGACCTGCACTGGAGTGATCCGTTGGGCGACGAGTTGCCCAGGCGCCGCGAACGCTTGCGCCGGATTGCCGCGATCAACCAGGTGCTGGCGGTATTCCGGCTCAAGGTCGAAGACTTCCAGGGCGCGTCCTACCTGCTGCTCGGCGCCACCGGCAAGCAGGAATTGGCCAGCGGCCTGGACCCGTTGTGGCGCGCGGCAGAACGCATGCTCGGCCGCCCGCTGGATCCTCTGGACCCCAAGTTGCTCGACCACCTGGAACACGATCTGCCAGATCGACACTGCCCTGTAGGAGCCCGGCTTGCCGGCGATGGCGTTCATGGGGTTAGCGCCAGCCTTGAGGGCGCCACCGCCGGCAAGCCGGCTCCTGCGGGCGAGCATTGACGATGAGTATTGCGCTGAATGTGATCACCGGCTTCCTTGGCAGCGGCAAGACCACCTTGCTCAAGCGTTTGCTGCAGGGCGAAAGCCTCGGCGATAGCGCGTTGCTGATCAATGAATTCGGTGATGTTGGCATCGATCATCTGCTGGTCGAAGAAGTCGCCCCCGACACGGTGCTGCTGCCCAGCGGCTGCATCTGTTGTTCCATTCGTGGCGAGTTGAAGGACGCGTTGCTGGGCCTGCTGCAACGCCGCGAGCGCGGGGAGATCCCGGCCTTTAAACGGGTGATCCTGGAAACCACCGGCCTGGCCGACCCGGCGCCGATCCTCGCCACCTTGAACAACGACGTGCAACTGCGTGGGCGCTTTCATATCGGCCTGGTGGTGACGCTGGTCGACGCCAGCCACGCCGCGCTGCAAGAGCGCTTGCATCCGGAATGGCTGGCGCAGGTAGCCGCGGCCGATCGCTTGTTGCTGAGCAAGACCGACCTGGTGGAGAGCTGCGATGGCTTGCGCCTGCATCTGGCTGCACTGAACAGCGGCACGCCGATTATCCAGACCGACGAGGTGCAGAGCGGCGACCAATTGCTCCTGGGCGAAGGCCTGCGCAGCGCCGCCCCCGCGCTGGAAGTCGGGCGCTGGAAGTTGCACCAGGCGTCTTCCACACCGTCGAGCCACGGCGCTGCGCAAGTCTGTTGCCTGACCTTCGACCAGCCCCTGGACTGGGTGGGGTTCGGGGTCTGGTTGTCGATGCTGTTAAGATGCCACGGCGAACGCATTCTTCGCGTCAAAGGACTGCTCAACGTGAACGCCAGCTCAGCTCCCATTGTCATTCATGGTGTGCAGCACTGCCTGCATGCCCCGGTTCATTTGCCCGCATGGCCGGGCACGGAGCGTCAGTCGCGCCTGGTGTTTATCCTGCGTGGCCTTGACCCGGCGTTGCTGCGCCGCTCCTTTGAAGTCTTTTCGCGGCGGTTTGCAGCATGATTACCCTGCGTGTGCTGGGCACATCGGTCACCTTGCTTGAAACCCTGCACGTGCGCGCCGAACAGGAACTGGGCATCCGCCTGGTGTACCAGGTACACGATGTGGAACAGGCGCAACGCATTGCGGTGATGCAGCCGGATAGCTACGACCTCTACGACCAGTGGTTTCACAACGTCGATTTTGTATGGCCGGCACGGGCGATCCAGCCGATTGATACCCGGCGCATCGCCCTGTGGCATGAAATCAATGACCTGCCCAAGCGCGGGCGCCTGAGCGCCAACGACCGCCTGGGCAGCGGCAGCGTGCCCAGCGAGCGCCTGTTCGTGCAGCACGATGGCAGCCTGGGCAGCAACGTCACCGAGCGCATCAGCATGTTGCCCCTGACCCACAATGCCGACAGTTTTGCCTACCGGCCCGAGCGCTTGCCCGAAGGCTTTTGCCGCAGCAACGAAAGCTGGGGCTGGTTGCTGGACCCCGCCTTGCGCGCCCGCACCGCACTGCAGAGCGACGCCGCCATCGGTGCCCTGGATGCGGCGCTGGCAGTGCAGGGCGCCGGGCTGGCCCGCTTCAACGACATCGGCAACATGAGCATCGAAGAGATTGATGTGCTGGCTGACATCCTCGTGCGCAAGCAGAAGGAAGGCCATTTCGCCGCGTTCTGGTCCGACGACGAGGAAGCGGCGCAATTGATGCTCAGCCCCAGTATCGATATCCAGAGCCTGTGGTCGCCCACCTTGATGCGCCTGCATCGGGCCGGGGTCAAATACCGTCTGGCAGTGCCCCGTGAAGGCTATCGCGCCTGGTTCGGCGGCCTGTCGCTGTCGCGTCACGCCAAAGGCCCGGTGCTGGATGCGGCCTATGCCTACCTCAACTGGTGGCTGTCGGGGTGGCCCGGCGCGGTGATGGCTCGCCAGGGCTATTACATCGGTAACCCGGCCCGTAGCCGCGACCACCTGAGCAGCGCCGAGTGGGACTACTGGTACGCCGGTTTGCCTGCCCGCGAAGAGTTGCCGGGCAGCGATGGCCTGCCACTGATCGACATTGGCGAAGTGCGCGATGGCGGCTCTTACGAGCAGCGCATGGGACATATCGCGGTGTGGAACTCGGTGATGGACGAGCACAACTACCTGGTACGCCGCTGGGGCGATTTCATGCGTGCCCGGGCCGTTTAGACGGTGATTTGTCGTCAAAATAATGTCAGCCAACCTCCCGCATTTATTAGGTTTTACTTCTTCTCTGCGAAGACTAATCTGGATGTCCGAATGCCCTGATGAAAGGGCATTTTTTTGACGCCGGGTCTGCCGTCGCGAGGGATGCGTATGACAAAAGGACGCTTGAGCTGGGGCGCGGGCACGTTGCCAGGAGGCAAGCGGATGAAATGGCGCCACGCTTTCCAGACGCGCCTGACCGGGGTGTTGGCGTTGCTGCTGCTGGTGGTGGTGGGTGCGGTGTACTTCGCCGTGAAAGTGGCTACCACCCGTGCGGTGGAGAACCAGGCACAAGTGCAACTGGAGACCGGCAGCCGGGTGTTCGAGCGCCTTCTGGACCTGCGTGGGCGGCGCCTGCAGTACGGCCTGGACTGGCTGACGGTGGACGCACAGTTTCGCCGGGCCGTTGCCGCAGGCCAGCCGTCACAGATTCTTGCTGTCTTGCAGCGCCATGGCACGGGCGTGCGGGGCAGCGAGGTGTTTGTGCTGGGGCTCGACGGGCAGGTTATTGCCAGTACCCTGGCTGAGGTTCCCCGCCAGCAAGCCTTCCCCTACGCCAAGGCATTGCGCCGGGCCCGGCGCAACTCCCTGCAAGTCCTGATCGTGGCCCTGGCTGGCCGGCCTTTCTTGCTGGTCGAGGAGGAGGTGCTCAATCCGTTGCCCGTGGCGCGGGTGGTCATGGGGTTTGCCATGAATGAGACGTTTGTCAGTGAACTGCGCTCCCTGAGCAACCTGGAAGTGTCATTGATGAGCGTCGAGAACGGGCAACCGGGCACCTTGTTCAGCACCCAGCCACTGGGGGATCGCCCGGCCATCATCCAGATGCTGCAAGACTCCAGCAGCGCCGCGCAGGGGCAGATGATCGAGTTTCGTGGCCAACGTTTTCTGAGCAAAGTCGTGCCTCTGGCCAACACCGGGGATGGCGGGCAAGTCATGGCCTTGCTGCAAAGCCCGCTGGACCATGCCCTGCAATCATTCGCGCCGCTGGATCGGCAATTTCTCGGTATTGCCCTGGCGGCCTTGATGGTCTCGCTGGTGGGCGCACTGTTGATGGCGCGCCGCGTATCGCGCCCGCTCGATGCTCTGGTGCAGGCGTCCGAGCGCATCGGCGCGGGTGATTACCGCACGCCGGTCACGGTGCGCGGCAAAGATGAGTTCGGCCTGCTGGCCCGTGCCTTCAATGCGATGCAGGGCGGTATCGCCGTGCGCGAACGGCAACTGGCCCATAACGCCTTGCACGATGCCCTGACCGGGCTGCCCAACCGCGCCCTGGCCATGGAGCGCCTGGGGAGTGCGATCAGTGCGCGGCGGCCGGTGGTGTTGCTGTACCTGGGGATTGAAAACTACCGGCTGATCAACGAAGGCTTCGGCCCCCAGGGCGTCGAGGAAATGCTGCGTGAAGCCAGCCGCTGCCTGCTGTCTAGCCTGGAGGCGGGGGATTCGGCGGCGCGTATCACCGGCAGCGAGTTCCTCGTGCTGCTGGAAAACACCCAGCTCGACAGTGCCGTGGCCCGCGCCGATCACCTGTACAGCCTGCTGACCGAACCGCAGCGGGTCGGCGGTGACGAGCTGCGCCACGAAGTGAGCATGGGCATTGCCGCCTACCCCGAAGATGGCCAGCAGGTCGAAGAACTGATCAGCCGCGCCGCCATTGCCCGCCACGATGCCGCCGCGCTGCCCGGCTATCTGCAGATCTATCAACGGGACCGCGACCTGGCCCATCAACGCCAGATCAGCCTGATCCGCGATCTGCGTCGAGCTGCCATCGAAGGCGAATTGTTCCTGTGCTATCAGCCCAAGCTCGATCTGCGCCACGGCTATGTGCGCCAGGCCGAGGCCCTGTTGCGCTGGCAGCACCCGACCCTGGGCCTGGTGTCCCCCGCCGAATTCATCCCCTTGGCCGAACGCTCCGGCAGCATGGCCAGCCTGACCCATTGGGTGATCGAAGCCGCCATCCGCCAGTTGGCGGAGTGGAGCCTGCGCGGGCTGCAAGTACAGCTGTCGGTGAATATTTCGGTGGACGACCTGGGCGACGAAGGGCTGGCACCGCGTGTGACGCAGTTGCTGGAACTGCATGGGGTGTTGGCCGGGCAATTGATCTTCGAGATCACCGAAAGCGCAATCATGCACAACCCGGAACAGGCCTTGCGAATCCTTGAGCAGCTGCGCGGGTGTGGCATCAGCCTGTCGGTGGACGATTTTGGCACCGGCTACTCGTCCCTGGCCCAGTTGCAGCGCTTGCCGGTGCAGGAACTGAAGATCGACCAGTCGTTTGTGCGCAACCTCGACAGCACCAGCGGCGATGGGGTGATCGTGCGTTCGACCATCGAGATGAGCCACAACCTGGGGCTCAAGGTGGTGGCCGAAGGGGTGGAATTCGAGCCGAGCCTGAAGCTGCTCAAACAGTGGAACTGCGACACGGCCCAGGGCTACCTGATCAGCCGGCCATTGAATGCCATGGCCTTTGAGATGTGGATGCGGCGCGAGCGCAGTATCGTGTGACCCCCTGTAGGAGCCGGCAAGCCAGCTCCTACAGTTGCCAATAAAAAGCCCCGGAATCCCGGGGCTTTTTTGTTGCTGGCAGGCTTAGTCGGCCAGCTTGAACGCCATCACATAGTCACCCTGCTTGGTCCCCAGGGAACCATGACCGCCCGCCACGACCAGCACGTATTGCTTGCCGTCCTTGCCGGTGTAGGTCATCGGGGTG
>Ga0180008_1002104_pt1 | contig 11158 bp, 22 predicted proteins | sample MM_PW_MetaG_FD_121121 | JGI IMG/M metagenome (GOLD analysis project Ga0180008, IMG submission 121121) | Groundwater microbial communities from the Aspo Hard Rock Laboratory (HRL) deep subsurface site, Sweden - MM_PW_MetaG | ecosystem: Environmental > Aquatic > Deep subsurface > Groundwater... | reverse complement strand
TAGATCGAGGTTAGATTATCGTGGTAAAACTTCACTGTCATTTTATCACTCTGTTATTCATTTCCACATTAAAAGTAGCGGATGCTTGGCAAAAATATCTTTATCGCCTTCAGCCTCTAAAGTTACCACTTTCGTTCCCTCTAACCCGATGAATGAGCTGGCATGGTATCGCGCATCCATCGCCAAGTCCCCTTCTGAACCACCCTTCCACCTAAGAAATTGGTGAACGCTAAATGGATCCAAGTCTGAAGTATGCAGTACGCTCAAGACAGTGCGCCTAATACTATGCCAGCCCAGCCGATATTGCTTCAATTTCTCTAAGCCACCGGAATTGTTTACAATTCGCCAGAATACTTGAGCCATCCCGGTAAGGCTATAAACTTGATTAAAGTCGTGCGCCTCCAAATAGGGATGAATCTCCGGTGGTATTAGATGGTATCTTTCCCGCCCGTGCTTTAATGTAGCAACAAAGAGAGTATTATTATCTAGGTCAACATCCATGGCTTTAAGATTCGCCATCTCCTGACGCCTGAGTCCATAAATTGTTGATAGGGCAAGGAAGGCAGCTTCGTCGCTATGTAACTTCCCGTTCTTCGCCGCGTCAATCATAATTTTTATTATATCAGGGTCCAGCGCCGGCTTATTCTCATCTCTCTGCCCTATCTGAGGTGCTTCACCTCGCCTGAACGGCCACTCAAACCCATTAACCACAAACAGTCTGCGGACTATACGGAAGGCAAAGCTCCTAGTACCCGTCCCATTATTATTTCTTTTTAGCCGTTCCATATATTTGGTAACGGATTCCCTGTCCATGCCGTTGGCATGATCAAGAAAGTCCCCGGCATAGCGCAAGTAATGAGTTTTATTTTTACTCATAACTAGGTTTGAAGAATATTTCTCTAAAAGCTCAGTTTTATCCATTATCTATTCTCGAAGGAATGTTTTGGCATCTCCTGTCTCAGTTCTGCTTTTGGTGTCCAGAAATTAAACCTTCCAGCTTGTCTGTAATCATCATTTACCAATATTTTCAAATTATCCTTCAGAAAAACAGGAATATTGCTTTTATCACAGGCGTCTATTATCTCTGCCATCCAATATCGATTCGGCCATACTGTTGGATGAGTTTGAGCACCAATTATACACCAGCTAATATCAAGGGTACTTAACCTTGTGCTAATATCAGTTCCGAACACAGGTTCAGTATATTTTAAGACAGGTTCTCTCCAATCGAGCAAAGGTTCAAAGCTAATATATTTTACAGTGGCCGTTACGCCTCTTAAATACTTACACGCATTAACAAACATCTTAGTATCAGTAGCTGTAACGCCAACCCAGCAATTATCAGGGAATGGTGAGATCTTTATTAGGTTCTGTGGCTGCTTGGTGAGAGTATAAAATCTATGCTGTGGGGTATCTCGCATCATTTGAATCTCTTGTTCTGTCCATTCAGCAGGCCAATAATCTCCCATCCAATCACTCATATCATCAAGGAATATGCCAGCAGGTTTCTTATGTTTTGTTACTTGTTTTAATCTCTCAGGCCAGAAGCGTGGATAAAAAGGGTCAATTATCGGGTCAAGGTAAATATCTCCACTTCTATTCGCCTTCCCTTTCATTGGCGCTATATTCCTGTTACTTAAATATCTCTGCTTCAATCGCCCATTAGCTAACCTTCTGGCATAGCAATAAGGGCAACCGTTCAAACACCCTGTTTTGCTATTCAGTGTATAGCCAGGTGTTCTGTTATCGGGATTTAATACCCATTCTATTTGTGTTTTTTGCATTTTCTACACTCCATTCCTCATAGAATAACTTTGGTTTTCCATTTTATGTGGGTTCGGGCCCACCATTCAGATAATGTACTCTAGCTGCTGCTAACTCTCTGCTACACCAATCGGATTCGGGGACCCACTCTCCTTTGGGATTATAAAAACCTACGGTCCAAAGACATTCCTCTGACTTTATATATACATACATTCTAAAAACCTCCTTTTAATCCTACAAGAATATCTCATTAACGCGGAATTTTCCCCTCGTAGATATTGCCGGCTACTTCAAAAGCCAACTCTGGCAGTTCTTCAATAATCATTAGGAATCTTGTCTCTTTCCAGGATTTGCTTTTGTCAGTAAACATTATCTGTAAATAATCGCCGGAAGAAGAAATCTCCAATATCGTAGCCTCAAATACACTATCGTACACGCACCCAAAGCCCGCAATCTCCTTGCATAGCACTCTCTTCCCAAGGTATTTCATAATCTCTTGCATGATTAGCCTCCTTTTTTGATCCCTTTTTCATTCCTGTAAGAATAGTTTAACACCCCCCTAGACTTTTGTCAACCCCCTAATGGACTTGACATGAATTTTCTTTGGTGCTAACATAACCTAATAAGGTCTAAAGATAGGATAAATAGCAAAACGTACCCAAAGGGAGATTAAAAATGGAAATTAGTGTGCCTAATAAAGAAAAACCACGAATTTACTGGCCTCGTGAATTAAAAGAGGGGGGCTATACAGGCAAGCTTAAAATCCTTGAAGGTTTTTCCGCTGTCGTAATACCTCGGCCTAGAGCATCTAACAAAGACCTAGCCAAAACATTAGAATTAATGGCCCAAGATTTCAGGTATAGAGCCCAAACGGAGGAAAGTGAAAGCCAAAAACTTACTAGAATGGAGTAACATTATTCTAATAATATTACTAAACTATTCTAAAAGGAATAAAGATGGACAATAAGCATAGGTACCGCGCTGTTTTAGAGCACAAAGATCCCGCCCTCGCCACTATTGAGAAGCGGCAAGGGACTATACACCTAGATTACACTTATGCCGTCTCCCGAAAGCAAGCTACGCGGTTTATAGAAAATAAGAACCCAAACTACAATATAGTGACCTTACTGGAGGATTAGCGATCCGTGCCCAACCAAATTGATTATACTGGTTTCCTAGGCGTTGATTTAGTTAAGGAAGGTTTTACCTTAGCAGAATGTGGGCATATACTCTCCTTAAAGAGGAGAGGGTGCGTCGTTAAAATTTGGCCGGAGCTGAAGGTCTCAGTGGCAACAGTAAAGCGTTATGCCCAAAAGGTATTGACAAAAAATAAGTAGCCTGTTACACTTTTAATTAGGTTTTTCATTTGTAACATTAGCTATGAGCGAAATTAAGATCCACAGTGACGACCTTCTAAATGTTGGTTACGCAGCTAAGCAACTCCATGTATCTCGGATGACCATCTATCGATGGGTTAAAGAACACAAAATTATAGCAATTAAATTTGGCAAAAGTATATTTATTCCTAAAAGCGAAATCACAAGGCTAAAAAAGAATTAGAGGGGGAGAAATGCCGAGAAAAAGGTGGATTAAGTTATGGACTCAAGAAACCCTTTATGGCTCAACAAGCAAAGAGCTTGACCCGGCAGAGCGTTGGGTTTGGTTAGGTTTCTTAGCTTTAGCGGGAGATTCAATAGAACCAGGTAAAATCCAAGTTGCCCCCAATATTCCTTGGACAGACACCCAACTATCACTGCTTCTAGGTGTTTCTATAAGTATTTTACTATCAGCAAAAGAGAAGATGGTTCAGCATGGCAAAATCACCATTAACGGCGAAGTTATCGCTGTTACTAATTGGGAGAGGTATCAATCAGAATACGACCGAACGAAGAAATATAAACATACTCTCTTTTCTACACCAGAAACTACACCTAAACAAAATGTAGAAAATCTACATCAAAAGGTATCAGCAATACCAGACCAGAGGGGAGGGGAGGGGAAGGGGATCCCCCACCTCCCTTCCACCCCCCTATTACCTTTTACTAAAGTAAAAGGCTTTCAAGAGTTAAAAAATGAAGCTATAAAAGTTACTAAGAAAAAAGACCAGATTGCTTCTTTAGTAGAGGCATTTAGATTTTATCATGCGCATGCGCCATTAAGTGATTTTGAGAAATTAGGTAGCAGAGTCGCTGGTATTTTTAAATCAATTAGCGATGATTACCTATATTTACTGAAAATAATCTGGGTTAGTAGTTCAATGGATATAACTGGCAGCCATCTAAATTATATCCAAGGCATGATTAAAGGGGGAAAGAAATTAGATGTGGCGACGGAATATGCAGATTCCGGTTACTATGGGAAACTAGGAGGTAAAAGTGAGTGAAGTGAAGCAAGTTCCTCAAGACTTAGAGGCGGAAAAATCCCTATTAGGTTCTATTCTCTTAGATGATTCCCAGTTAAGCCGAATTAACCTTCAGCCACAAGATTTCTTTGACGAAAGCCACCAAGTTATTTACCAAGCCATGCTCAATCTTTATAAATGCAGTGACGGTATTGACCAGATTACAGTATCCCACGAACTTCACAATGCTGGTAAACTTGATCTTATTGGTGGAGTTGGTTACTTGAGTCATTTAATTTCAACAGTCCCAACATCGTTTCATGCCCCATATTATGCTAAAGTGGTAAAGCAAACTTCCCTCAATCGTGGCTTGATTGCTGCTGCTGGTCAGATTGCTGTTATAGGCTATGAAAATAAGGAGCCCGAGCAAAACCTATCTAGCAGCCAGGCTATATTGAGCAACCTTAGTAAGACAATACCGACTATGCAAATCTGGACACCGAAAGATATTGCCAGTGAGGCAAATGAGCGATATTGCAAACTTAGGGATACTATCCCCGGTATGGCTACCGGTATCAAAGAATTTGATAGGCAAACTGGTGGGCTCTCTAGTGGGGACTATGTTATCCTTGCTTCCCGACCGGGCGTAGGAAAGAGTACCCTGGCTTTACAGGTTGCTACGGAGATAGCTCATGCCCATAATGTTCTATTTGCCTCCCTTGAAATGCTACCCACAGCAATTATGGACAACCTCGTGGCTCACTTGATTGAACGACCATCCCGCGTGGTGCGTCGTGGAAATTACAGTGATGAGCTATTTGATAAAATTACTCTTGCTGAGGGCGAGCTGGCACAATCTAACCTTTACCTTTGTCGAGGCCCAGCTACCACTAAGTCACTGAGGCAGCTTATGGAACGTATGAAACTGAGCTTTGGGCTAGATATTGTCTTTGTGGATTATCTCCAGCTTATACGTGACAGGTATGGCAATAATGCTAATGAGCGGGTAGGTTTTATATCAGGTGAGCTAGCCAGTATTTCCAAGGAGTTTGATATACCTTTAGTGGTTTTATCTCAGCTTAATCGTGCTCCAGAGGCGCGAGCTGATAAGCACCCTTTACTTTCTGACCTACGGGATAGTGGGTCTATTGAGCAAGATGCTGACCTTATATTATTTTTAACTAGGGAATCATATTATAAACGAAAGATGGAGAAACATGGTGCAGAAACCGAGTTTATCATAGCTAAGGATCGGATGCGCGGCTTAACTGGCACATTAAGTCTTTACTGGGATGCCTACAAAGAGAGGTATGCCAACACTGAAAAAGAGGTGGCTGATGGTGGTGGCCAATAATTGCCGTTTAACTAAATCAAGCCGCGCTTGATGAGGTTATCTAAGGCTACAATCGCTCTCGTGCAGTCGCCAGCTACTTCTGGTAAAGACTTGTTTAAATCTTTAATAAAGGCATACTCATTATACTTAGCGTAGGGTTCTACTATCTCCAGTATCCGGATTATTCTATAATTTAACATATAAGCAGCAACCCTCAATTTATCCACCTCATCTCGAATGGACTTAAGGGAACTGAAAGCTGCGGAAAGCTCGCTAGCAGAAGAATCCTCTTGCTTACTCTTCGGAATATGCGGATATAAAGGTTCACGCTTCGGCATTATTCACCTTCCTAGTTTTTTAATTATAGCACCAACAATAAAGGTAGCCAAAGAACCAAATATAATAACAGGAGCGATGAAGCTATAAGTTCCTTGGCTTATCCCTGTTAGCCCTGTACCGCGGTCAGGTAAAGGATACGCCACTGGATCAGCCCAGTATTCCTCTGGTGTAATGCTATAGTGCCGGCAAGCACGTTCCGCATCATTCAAGGGGTCCCCCTTCCCTCTATCTTCCCTGGCTTGTTTTATACTTCTCATATTATCCCCTCCCTAGGTTAAACGGTGGCATTCTTATTGGTGCAGGTTGAGGTTTGGGAATGCTTGCTATCATGCAGAGTGCTGTAAAAGCGCAAACACCCTGTTTTTGGACTACTGCTAAACCCGGTTTCATCACACCAATCTCTGTCCACAGAGCGCACCTCTCTTGGATGCAGTTGTCATTTAGGAACGGGCATAATTTAATTTGCCCAACTTCTTGCTCGTTGCTATTATTTCCCACTTGATATTACCTCCTTTTCGACTTCTTCTGCCGCCCGCTGAGCGGCGGCTACCTTCATTTCTTCAGGTTTATCCTCAGTAATACCCTTACTACCTAATTTCTGCTTAAACCATTCTCTGCCTATGTCGTTTCTGGTAGTCTGGGTTCTGGCTGCCAATTTCTCTAAGTCACCTGCATTGCCTAAACTCTCTAAACCATGTCTCAGAGAACGGCTATTATTAAGTGCTTTATTAGCTAGTTTATTTTCCCACTCTGGTAAATCAGCTATACGCTCGGGGCGGAGGTCAACTCTTTCCATTGCGTTAAGCTCATCCAGGCACATATTCATTCGATCAATAACCTCACCTGAAGATACGCCATCCTTTTGGGCAAAGCGCATAGCCTCATTTAATAATCCCGAGCACGTTCCATAATGACCTATAGCACAAGGTATGCAAGCAGTAGCGATATTCTCTGTTTTTTGCTCTATTTTAACAGGCGATTCCCCGCTAGGTACCGCAGGCTCAACCTTTTTTGAACCATAAATCCTTTCAAACGCCTCCTCTGGGGTTTCAACTTGGGGTTGAGATACTGTGTGGCGGTGTGGTGCCTTAACCAAGCTGGAGACTACTTTCCCGCCTTCCTGCACAATAATGCCGACGATTTCGGGTCTCATAAATATATTAAATACTTTTGCCCTGGCGATGTCAAGTTACCGCTTGCAATTTTCTTAGTCAAGTATTATAGTAATTAAGTATAGTTTTATTAAGTTTGACTAAAATGGCTAAAAGGGATAATAATTAAAGGCGGCTAAAATGGCTAAAGGTAATCTAAGAGCTAAAGCATTCCAGTTGTTTAATGAAGGGAAAGATTCCTCAAGTCCAGAAATTAAGGCACTAGGACTGAAAGGTGGAACTCGTTATACTTATTATGATAACTGGAAGAAGTTTAAAGCCACTGGTGGCGAAACTCCAAAGACAGAGAAGGTAAAATTACCGGGTGGTGCAATCATTGGGGCATATAAGCCAGAGATTGTTGAAGTTAATGAGAAGCCCATTGATGATGAATTGCAGGATGAAGTTGGGCAGGAAGCCCCGGCTCAGGGAATTAGTGGTGAAGCTAAAGAGCTTGAAAATGAGCATAAGATACCTATAAACCTTGGTGGTGATGGCCATGGGAATAATCTTTCTATTCCTGGGAAAGTTGTGGGTACTGGCATACCTGTGTCCGTGGTTCTTTCTCTGAAGAGTCTATCTTTCTGGGAAGTAGTCCATAGTATTGACAGAACACTTACGCTTGATAACTTTATTGATGATTGCATAGAAGACTTCTTCAATGGCAGGGGGAAGGACTTAGGGTTAATTGAAATAGGAGGGCAGAATGTCTAAAAAAGAATATGGTTTGGCTATAGGTCAGCGTGGGTCGAATTCAGGCGACCCAATAAGTGAAATAATAAGGAGGAACATGGCTGAAAGCGAGGAAAAGAAACGAAAGCGCGATGATGAGATTGATGAATTGCAGCATGAGGCAAAGGTCAAGGAGTTAAAAGGTGATGGGAAAGAGCCAGCGGCGATTACGTTCAAGCCAGTGGAAATAGATGTGAATGAAGGTAAAAAAGAAGCAACGGCCCGCGCTCAGGCGGCTGAGGCGCAAGTAGCTGCGGAGCGTGATAAACGTCTTGAGATTCAAGAGAAGTTAGAACAGGAACGCATGGCGAATTTAAGGTCTGATTTTACTAAGCAGCTTGACGACTTAAAAAAGCTTCTAGGGGAAGGGGGCGCGAGTAAGCAAAGTATCACGGAGAAGATAGCTGAAGTAAAAAGCAATGCAGAGGAATTAGGTTACGGACCAAAGCAGGCAGGAGGCACACCACCGGAGATTCAAATACAACTACAGCAAATGCAAACTGACCTTCAGCTAAGATTGGCTCAAATGGAGGATGATCGTAATGCCCGCAACAAAGAGTGGGAATTAACATTAAAGAAATACGGTGATGATAAGGAACTTCAGCAGCAGCGTTTAGCGCAGGAAGCGAGCGCTAACGCTGAGCGCACTCAATTGATGAGGGGTGGCTTGGATACATTGGGGCGCATAATGGGCAAAGCGATGGTTGATCCCGGGTCGGCGCCAAGTGGTGGGATTAGTAGCAGTAGAGTAGCCAAAGATTATCCCCTGGAAGCGGAGGAAGGTGAGACTGGTCAATTTAGCTGCCCTGGTTGTGGCAGGGAACTATTTTTAGCTCCAGATGCAGGTAGGGTTCAATGCGCAAGCTGCGGCGCTATGTCTAATTTTACCAGGATACCAAAAGCTGAAACGCCTATTTCAGAAGAGGTGAAGAGTGAGTTTACCCCAGCAATTTAAACAGAAAGCTACTGCTGTTGGCGAAGCTGCTATAAGTGAGGTCGCCCCCCGTCTTTTCAGGGGCGTTATCTCGGGTTGGTTAGAAGGGAAAACGGCCGAAAACTTTTACAAGTTCGTTAAAGACCATGCCGGGCAGAATTGGATTACTGAAATGGCCTCGCCAAGAGCACAAGGTAGAATCCATGCCTTTGCGAAAAGCGGCATGGATTGGCTAACTGTAGAGTGGTTTTTAGGGGCTATTATCAAAGAGCATCCCGATATTGCTAGCCTGATTGCCAGCTCACCTGAAGTGAAAGCTGAGTTGGAGAAGCAACTAGAGAATATTCAGGCTGGCTTGAGGCTTGACAAAACTTAGTTTTTGCATTAGTCTGATAAAAGTAAGGGGGCGAGCAAAGCCCTCTTTTGTATTATAGGAGGCGAATAATGCCAAGATTTAATGGAACGGGGCCTCGTGGAATGGGTCCAATGACAGGAAGAGGTATGGGTTATTGTATTATGCCGGTTGTAACTAGAGTGGTGCCATTCCCTTACTCACTTATTTCTTCCCAGCAGCCATATCCTTGTGGTAGAGGGAGAGGGTTCCCTCCATGTGGTTTATATGGCAGGGAGAGAGGCTTTTTGGGGCGAGGATTGTTAAATAAAGTTGACAAAAAGTAGGTTTTGATTTAGTCTTATGAAAGCAAAGGGGCGAGTAATTGCCCCCTTTTGTATTATAGGAGGTGAATCATGCGAGGCAAATATAGTAGTTGTAGCAGTTCAACGGTAGCGGAAGCTACACAAGTGGTAAGAAATTACATCGGACAGGAAGAGGGAGTCACAATTCCTACTTGGGCATTTTTCCTTCTTTTAGGCACAGGCATTGGCGTGGTGGTTGGCCCGGCGCTTATGGCTACCACAGCCACGGGCAGCGCAAGGTTGGCCGAGTTAAGCAGGCAATATATCGAGAGGAAGTGATAAATGAAGCTGAATGTTACCATTACTCCCGAAGATAAAAAAGATGACTCAGGGATCGTTTTTCCGGTAGAGATCCCCCAGAAGCATTTTGATATCGCCAAGCATTCTGTAAAGTTAGCCGGTGCTATCAAGTATGCTATAGAAAATATAAGAGACGACCTCAATAAGGAGGGTTAGCCTTGAATACGATTGATAGCAGTATTCCTTGTGATGATCAGCCTATAAATGGGGCTACCCTTGTCGGTGAAAACAGGTTCCTAAGCTCGTTCATTACGCCGGGTAGCCTTGAGATCCAAGAGAAATATAAAGCATTAACCGAGGACACCTCAGACCAAAGAGATAGAATCGTTTCTGTTTGGCGGTATGTCAAAGATATTCCTTACACTCAGTCCGTTAATGCCAAAGTAAATATCGGGGGAAGAGTATTTAGCCGATATGATGTCTGGTTAGATCCTGCACAAGCCTTGAAGGCAGGAGTAAAGTTAAATTGCATGAATAAATCTACTCTTCTGGTTTCACTATTGAGGCAAGAGCTTTCGGCTGATAAAGTGTCTGTATGCTTGAATAATGTCACAATTGATGGAATTGGGGGTCATGCTGTGGGATATGTGCGGTTGGAAGATGGTGACTACATTTTTGAGACCACCAATCCTAGCATTAAAAGCCCATTTTTAAGGGCAGAGGATGCCGATATTTATGAGGCAGTTATGTTCGTGAACGATAAGGAAACTAGGTATATTCCTTCAACCCAACTTCGAGAGCCATTGGGTTGCTGCTGTGTCTCTTGGCTTGAAGAATATATTAACGAGAAGCTGTGTACGTCGTATGTATAGGGTTGTGTTAAATGAGAGGGAAAAGGATTTCTACTGATATAGGGACAGAGTGGGTAGCGACACCCTCGGCAATAGCTATCTGGGCACTTGGTACTGGGGTATTGGGAGGGTTGGCCACTATCATATTAACAAGAAGGGTGGAAGGGGCTGGGTGGAGTAGGTTCAAAGCGGGTAGTGTGGTTGCTGGAGTTGCGGCTGCCAGTGCTATAAATATTCTTATTGCAAGCAAAATAAGAGGCGAATAATTAAATGGCTTGGGAACTTGTAGCAGAAGGAACACCTGATACTTTCCAATCTACTGGTGCTATTGAGGAATTGCCTCATGGAACACACATCAGGCTGGAGTTGGATACTCTCCCTGGTTTGGCTTATTTGGCCAATATATGGGGTGCAGAGTGGGTAATTGAGAAGTTTATTGTTGAAGGCGTGACTGTTACTAATGCTTACTCAAATGGCTGGGATTTAGTAGTGGTTGAGGGATATGTTAATTCTCCGACGGTGGCTACCATAGCTGCTATTGTGCTTGTAGTTATAGCTATTGGCGGTATAGCTTATATTATTCACGAGATGAGGCTCTGGGCGTCAATACCTGGGGAAGGCCCCCTTAGCAATTTGGCCACAATAGTCAAGTGGGGAGCTATAGGGGTAGCAAGTGTAGTAGCGTTGAAAGTTGCAACTGAGTTAATCAGGAGGCCAAAGACATGAGAGGCAGAATAAGCAGTCCGGGGATAATAGGGGCAATTACTACTTTAAGCG
>Ga0180008_1002103_pt1 | contig 11162 bp, 12 predicted proteins | sample MM_PW_MetaG_FD_121121 | JGI IMG/M metagenome (GOLD analysis project Ga0180008, IMG submission 121121) | Groundwater microbial communities from the Aspo Hard Rock Laboratory (HRL) deep subsurface site, Sweden - MM_PW_MetaG | ecosystem: Environmental > Aquatic > Deep subsurface > Groundwater... | reverse complement strand
ATTTTTTTCCATTCTCCGGTACGACGACTTAACCAACCTCTTTTTCGCCATCGACTTGTAAGTTCGTTTTCTTCACCATCTTTGAGTTTTTCTTTATGTCCCATCATATTTGATTATACCTCCATTGGGTTCAAAATTTCATTTATCTTAACATATTTATAAAGAAAGAGTCTATATCTCGAAAAGAAATAATCTTCAATTTCCTGCTCTCTTTAATTTTTTATTTTATGAAGGTAAACAAGAAGGAGTTTTAATTATGTGTGAGATTTACAAAAATTTAAGTTTGGAAAATATTGATTATGAAATTTGGAAAGAAATAAAAGGATATGACGGTGATTATCAGGTTTCTAATTTTGGTAGAGTTAAGAGTTTTAAACATAATTGTGGAATAGATGAAAGAATTTTGAGACAACATAATAATGGTGGTGGATATTTATTTGTTACTTTATCTAAAAATGGAAAAGTTAAATCTAGACAAATTCATACTTTAATGTTTGAAACTCACATAGAAAAAATTCCAAAAGGATATGTTATTCATCATATTGATTTTACAAAAAATAATATTTTAGACAACCTTCAAATGATGACTAATGAAGGCCATAGTATTTTACATCATACAGGATTAAAACATTCAGAAAAGACTAAAAAATTAATGAGAGAAAATCATGCTGATTTTAAAGGTGATAATCATCCAATGTTTGGAAAACATCAATCAGAAAAAACTAAAAAATTAATGAGAGAAAAAAAGATTGGAAAATATTTAGGTGAAAATCATTCACAATCAATATTAACAGAACAAAAAGTCATTCAAATTAGAAAATTATGTGATGAAGGAATTCTAACTCAAGCAAAAATTGGTGAAAAATTTGGTGTTAGTCGTAGAACAATTTCAAATATAAAAAATAGAAGAACTTGGAAACACATATGAATGAATATAAAATATTTATGAATTGGTTATTTGACGATAATTATCATAATTCAGAAATTCCAAATCCAGAGTTATTGCTAAAATATAATAGTCCGATAACTCATACATATTTAATAAGTTTGTTTGTAAAGTGTGGAAAATTAAATCATTATTTAGATGAATATATGAATAATATTAATCTGAGATATATCAATAAAAAAGAATTAATGTTTTATATTAAAAAATGCATAATAGAAAATAAAATTAAAAAATACCAAATCAATTATTTTATTTATAAGAGAAGAGATAAACTATTTAATACATTAAAAGAAAGAATACCTTATCTAAAAAATGAAGATATTTCATTATTATGTGAACAAATTGATAGATCTGATGAGAAAGAATCGATATATCAAACTTTTGGTATAGTTATACCAAAAAAACAAAAAATTAAAAAAATAAAAAAGAAAGTGAATATATCATTAAAAGATTTTATTAAGAATAATTTTTCAATTGTAACAGTGGAGGAGAGTTAATAAATAACTCTCCTCCACAACTATATTCTGTGAAAGAGAATGGATACAAAACTAAAGTAAAACTATTCCTCGGTTATTTCTTCATCCGATTTATTCCACTTGAGGTCAGGGCCAACATATTGCACACAGTTATCGGGTCGTTTGGCGTAAAAGGTTTTTAAAGCATTCAAAGTACCACCATCCAATGCTTTCAAATTGATGAGAGGATTAAAGTGAATATAACCATTACCTTCACATCTATGTTCACATAATAGGAAAGCTTTGACTTTTCCCGTTGTTACGAGCTTCTTACTCAAATTTCCTTTTCCATGGCAACCAGAGCACTTGATTGGTTTACCACTAACTTTTCCAGTACCATGACATTGTTTACAGGATTTATCATATCCACCACATCCAGGGCACTTGATATTTTGTCTATGGTGAACAAATTTACCAGTCCCGTTACAAGTTTTACATGGATCTTTAGGTATATAATAATATTCATGATCACTATCAGTGTCATTAGATCGAAAAACACGGAAGGTTTTATTACCATTTTTTTGAATGAAGTCTGGACGGAGTGTATCAACTTTGATGTTGGCAAAATGACCATAATGTCGAACCACTTTAGATTCAGCTTTTCCATCGATGATACTTTGTCTGATTTTCAGAATTTGATTCAACGTAAGGCCACCACATCGAGCACATAGGCTGGTCTTAATTCCTGAACCATCACATGGTAATGAATTCCTCGATGGATCTCCTTTACAGGGTTCAACAACTAGATTGTGTTCAAGGATCGTTTGAAATCCTTTACCACCACAATAGGGACAGTTAAGTTTTGGATGTTTGAGTGCTTCAATAACTTTACCCTCATTGGAAAGCTGGTTCGATATAATTCGCATAACGAGTTGATTTTTTTCATCAGCGTTAATACGGCCATACAGAAAGGATGATATTACGGTATTTAAATGTTTATCCGATAATCCATTATTGTTGATTGATATACCAGCCTTGGTTATTAATGATTGTAATTCTTCAGGGTTGACGGGTATTATGTTTTTAATTCTTTCCGTGTTCATGATGTCCTCCAATTAATGAAAGTTAATAGTTAATAGTTAATTACTAGTTGTTACCAGAAAGTTAATAAATTCTGTGATCTCTTTATACATGTAATATGTAGAATATTCTAATAGATCAGAAATATTATTTATTTCCGGTAAACTTGATAGAAAAACCGTTCCTCTAATTTGATCATAATAATCTTTATATTCTTTATCGTTTAACCAACACACCAATAATTTTATTATAGTATCTTTATTTAGACACTCTAATTTTTCCATTTTATTATGTGATATGGGACAAAATAAAGAATGATATTTTGTCAATGTTTCCGATTGCCAATCATCATCTAATATTGGAACACCAAGTGTATCTATCATTTAAAAATCTCCTTATCCTTTTAATTTTATTAAAATAATTATTGATTCAATTTATATCATATATTAATATATATAATTAAATTGTTTATAACAACATTAAATTTTTTTGTTTAAATGAATCAATAATATCTTGGACAATTAAAGGATTAACATACTGATCAATCGGTCTGCCGGTGAGTAAACAATCCCTAATTTGAGTTCCCGACACGCGCGGTGTTGTGCCATTAAATCTATTTATGATACGCACATCTCGATTAGCATGTAGAAAGAAATCAACATCCTGTTCACAACCGCCAAAAAATATATTATCGTTATTTTTATTTAAAGATGATTCTTCTATTAACATATCTAAATGGTGTAACCATTCATTACCATCATAATAATCTGGTAAATCAATCAATTCGATGTTCGGATGAACTTTTTCAAAAAACATTCTCCGCTCTTTATTGTTAAAAATATTTCTAATTGTTACGGGAGCATTTGAACTCCCAAGAAGTGATAAACAATTTTGATGACCACACACTTCTTCCATGACATCGATTACTGCATCATGTCCAATATGTAATGGACACATTCGTCCAAGAAAAATACCATTTATACCATTCATAAATAAATCCTCCAATTATTAAATTTAACATTCAATTATTAATATATATAGATTTTATTTCTAAAAGTACTGGGTTAATTTTTTTCATCTCTTTAACATAATTATAAAGAGACTAACTGTAATGTTTTAAAGGAGGTATGTATTTGATCAATATAAAAAAATCTAAATTTTCTGATTGTATGTCTTGTGCATTATTAGATGCACCTAGTTGTATTCTTGAAACAAATTGTGAAGATGATTTAAGTAAGGTTGATATTATAATTTGTGCTGAGAATCCAGGTAAAGATGAAGTTATAGAAGGAAGACCACTAGTTGGAAAATCAGGAAAAACATTTAGAAAATATTTCGATAAACACATTAAAGGTAAATGTAATTATTTAATAACTAATGTTGTTTTATGTCAGACTCTTGACAAAGATGGAAAAACAACTAATCCTAGTGATGATACAATTGATAGATGTAAATTTAATTTATTAAATATTGTTGATGTATGTAAACCAAAACTAATATTTTGTTTAGGTTCATCACCAGCAAAAGCATTTGATATTAAAAAAATTAAGATAACAAATGTTAGAGGTCAAATATTTAAATGGAAAGATTATGATGTATTATTAACTATTCATCCATCGTATGTGAATAGAAACAGACATAAACCAATTGTTGAAGAAAACTTTGAAAATGATTTTATTAAAGCTGGTCAATTAATTGGTGTTATCCATTCAGATAAAAATAATGTTAAGATTAATAAAAATCTACCAAAAGGCGTTAAATATTATAATATACCCTCTAGATTTTACACAGATGAATATAGATTAGTTGATGTACAATATTCAAATAAAAGAAATCAGGTTTTATATATCTTTAGAGACAAAGATAATAAGAAAGTTCTTCATTGGACAGATAATAATTATTATTGTTATCAGGCTAATAGTATAGATAATAGATTAATTGTTCCTTATGATAAATTAGATAGACTTGAGATTGAATATAAAGAAAGATTATCTTTAGAATCTAAGAAAACATATGAAGGTGATGTGAATATTGATAATAAACATGTTATTGATTATTTCATTAAAAATAAAGCAGATGCGCCAGATAAAGATCTTAATATATTTTATTTTGATATTGAAACTGATACTGGAGGATCAAAAGAATTTCCAAAAGCATCAGAAGCTAAATATCCAATATGTCTAATAACATCAAGATATCACGGAGAGACTATAACATATGTTGTGAATAACGGAACAGAGATTGATAAAAGAGATGATGGTGTTATAGTCAAATCATTTAACACAGAAAAAGAAATGTTATCAGGATTTTTATCGAATCTACATAATTCAAATCCAGATATAGTGACAGGTTGGAATTGTCTGGTGGAAAATGAATATATCTGGCTTCAAGATCGAATTAAAAAAATTAAAGATATATCTACATCAGATTATTTATCAAAATATGGACAAGTATTGAATCATGTTAATACAGGATATAAAAAAGGTTATGAATTGAAATTGAAAACAGGTTATAGTTTAATTTCATCGATTGATCATATATTTCCAGTTTATTTAAAAGAAAAAAATAAATATTTTAAGCCAGAAAAATTAATTGAAAATAAAAAAGATATAACCATTAAAAATATCATAGAATTAAATAATGAAAATAAATATGATATTTATTTTAAAATAGAACGACATATAAATAAAAATAAAGATTATACTTATAGAGATTTTTTATTGGAGAATTTGGATTATTTTCTAAGTTTTGATTTATTTGATATATCGATAACGGATGAAAATATAAGAGATAATTTAAAAAATATAAAAGAAGTTAAAGAATTTATTGAAGTAGATGATTACTGGTGGGGAAAAGACTTTTATAAAAGAACACATAAATGGTCTTATAAAAAATTACATAAATATATTTCAAAAGATGATATTATTAATCAAATAAAATCTAATAATATACAATCATTTATAATTGAAAAACAGAGATTAGATATTGATATATCAAATAATATAGATACTGGAGATTTACAATTATTGGGTTTGATATATACAGATGGATTTTATTCAAAATATGATGAATGTTTTTCAATAACAAATAAAGATAGGAAAATAGTTGAATATTATTACTTAGATTTAATTGATAAATATAGAAATAAAAATATAAATAAAAAAACTACGATAGAATCATTTATAGATAAAAGAGATAAATTACATGTGACTCGTTTTAGTAAATTTAATAAATTTGGATTATTGATTCCATTAATATATGATAACAAATTAACAAAAGATTTAAATTTAGAAATATTATCAAGATTATCATTTAAACAATTTTGTTCATTTTTTTCTGGATTATTAGATGGTGATGGTTCTGTATATGGTCAATATCTGGCATTATCATGTTTTGAACAGAATGGTGATGATGTTAAGAAAATACATAAATTATTAATGTGGAATAATATTATATCTAACTGTAATAAAAATTTAATAAAAATTCATCTGTATGATTATAATAAAGATTTTATAAATTTATTAAATATAAAAAATAATTTTAGAAAAACTAGATTGAAAAATACACAATTGAAAATTTTTAGTAATTCAACGAGTAACAGAGCTATAAAGTTTATTTACGATAATCACATTCTTGTTAGATTAAAAGATATCAAAGATTGTAATAAAAAATATAATATGTATGATATTGAGACATCATCACATTATTTTATCTGTAATGGTATAAAAACACATAATTGTATAAACTTTGATCTTTGTTATATATTTAATAGATTACCACAATTAGGATTAGATCAGATGACATTATCTCCATTTAATGATAGTTTTGTTGATGGTGAAAAAGATTTTGCATCTATTGTTGGATATGTTGTTGTTGACATGTGTGAAATATATAAAGGGTTTCAATTAGTTAAAAGAGAAAATAATAAACTAGGAACGATAGCTCAAGTTGAATTAGGAGAAAATAAACTTCAATTAGAAGAGAGTTATTCAACAATCTACCAAAACGATCTTAATCGCTATATTGAATATAATATTGTTGATGTTGAATTATTGGAAAGAATTGAAAATAAAGTCAAATATATTAAATTATTAAATGAATTAAGAAAAATATGCAGTGGATCTTTTCGGGGATGTCGTAAAACATTTGGTAGACTAGATTGTCTAATTATTCGTAGATTGCGAGAAAAAGGTTTTGCTTTACGCAATACACAAGATCGTGATAAAGAAGATTTTCCTGGTGCATATGTAAAAGAACCTATTCTTGGTCTTCATAATTGGATTGTTGATTTTGATTTTAGATCATTATATCCAACTTTGATTCTGACATATAATATTGGTGTTAATACATTCTTGATGAAATTTGAAGAAATGACGTATGGATATTATCTTGCATATAATACTAATGATCTACCAGATAAATTCAATATGGTAATTGATCCACTGTTCAAAGCTGAAGTTGTCGAATATACAAAAGACCAGTTATTAAAAGAAATTCAAGAAAAGAATTTAATACATACAGTCAATGGTTGTTTTTATAAACCTCACAATGAAGAGTTATCTTTTTATAGTGAGATTGTAGAATATTTGTTAGATTCAAGAAAAGTATTTAAAGATAAAATGTTTGAGGCTGAACAAGATAAGAATCTTAAAGATATGGAATTTTATGATATCCGGCAAAAGACATTTAAAATTTTGGCAAATGCTCTTTATGGAATTTTAGGACAAACTGCATTTAGATGTTTCAATATTGATTTAGCAACATCTATTACACTACCAGGCCAAGAAGCAATTAAAACATCAATATTAAATGCTGATAAATATTTGGAAAATATTAAGAAAAAACAGGACTCTATTGTTGATATAGTTGTTTCAAAAGAACATGTATATAGTGATGAGATGAATATTGAAACACCATATATTATTACAGGAGATACGGATTCTCTATTTGCAACATTTGAAAAAATGATTCCGGCAAATAGAGATAAGGATGAAGCATTTAAAGAAATAACAGGATATTGTAATCATGTAAGTAATTTTCTGAACAAAGATATAATTATTAAAATGATTCAAAAACACAGAGTTCCAATTGAGAATAATCGTTTAGAATTAAAAAACGAGTTGATGTGTAATCGTGGATTGTTTGTATCGAAAAAACATTATGCAATTAATGTTCAATACCAAGAAGGAAAACCAGTTGATAAACGAATTATTATGGGATTGGAAATTAAACGAAGAGATTTTAGTTCATATACAAAAAAATGTTTATCAGAATTAATTGATTTAATATTTGAATCGGAAAAAATATCATTTAAAACAATCAATAACTTCATCAAAGAAAAACAAAATATCTTCTTTGATAAATTTAAAAATGGTGATAAGACAGTTGCAAAACCTATTAATTTCACTAAGAAATTAGAAGAATATAAAGCATATGAAAAAGGATCTAGATTTCCTGAAAGTATTGAGGCTATGCAGAATTGGAATATGTTGATGTATGAAACATTTATGGTTGGAGTAGGTGGATATCTTTTTAAAATAAAAGGAATAGATAATTCAAAAGCTCCAAAAGATGTTATTGAAAAATATAATAAATTATTTTTAGATACAGGAAGAAAATTAACAGCAATTGCTGTACCAGATGAAGAATTAAGATTACCACCATATTTTATTGTTGATATGAAAGAAGCAATGAGATTTGCATGGGAAGATAGGTATACACAATTATTAGATTCTATAATTCAGATGAGTCGAAGAGTGAATACATTTTAATTAGGAGGATTGTTTTGGAAAAATGGAAAATTATAGAAGAATTTCCTAATTACGCAATTAGTAATATGGGAAGAGTTAAAAGGATTAAAAAAAATAATAAGTTATTATGTCTAAGTAAAAAGAAATCTGGATATATTTATACTTGTTTATTTAAAAACGGTCATAGATCATATAAAAGAATCCACAGATTAGTTTTAGAAAATTTTAGACCTATTGATAATATGAATAATTTAGAGGTTAATCATAAAGATGGTACTAAAACAAATAATAAATTAGAAAATCTGGAATGGTGTACACGATCTGAAAATGAAAAACATGCATATAAAATTGGATTAAAAAATAAAACAGGTGAAAATCACAATCAATCAAAATTAACTAATAGTGATATTATAAGAATAAAAGATTTATTGTTAAATCAATATGAAAATGGATTAATAACACAACGAAAAATAGCAAATATTTTTAATGTTGTTCCATCATTAATAAGTCAAATATATCGAGGAATGAGATGGAATTATATAGGGATGAATAATTTTAAATATAACCATTCAACAAGAGGTATAAAAAATCATGAAAATAAAAGCTGTTGAATGCATACGAACATGGAATGGTGAAATTTTTTCTGGTGAAAAGATTTTATTAATAAGATTTAAAAAATGTAATAGAAATTGTCCTAATTGTGATACAAGAGATAAAATAAATAATTTTGTCGAAGGAGAATATTCAATCGATGAGATTCAGTCTAATATTAATTTATATAATTTGAATTTGGTTATAAGTGGAGGTGAGCCAACATATGGTAAAAATTTTGATTATACAAAAATACTATTAAATCAGATTGAGTGTAAAAATAAATATGTTGAAACAAATGGTTATGATTTATTATGTCTCTATGAATATTGTAAAAATGTTGGTAATGTTAAATATATTTATTCACCAAAATTTTCTGATGATTTAGAAGATAGAGTAATAAAACGAGAATTAGAAAAAACAATAAATTTATTACAAAATATACAAGATGGAAAATTAATTATAAAAGTTGTATATGATGAACATTCTGGATATTACATAAGTGAACTTTTAAGAACTGTTGATGTATATAGAAATATGTATAAAAAACCTATTCCAGATCCGATAATTTATGTGATGCCAGAAGGTAAAACCAAAGAAGAAGTTATGATGTCTGCCAAAAAAGCGTTTGAATTTGCAAATAAATATGGATTAAATATAACAACAAGAATGCATTTAATTCACAATTTTGAATAGGAGGAAATATGAGTATATTTAAAATGAAAGCAGATATTGAATTTGAAGCTGATAGTATTGATGATGCATTTGATAAATTATCAGAATATTTTGAAAATATTGTAGATGATGAAGATAATCAATTTGTCATCAAGGGTCATGTTTCTATAGAGAGAAAAGAATGAATTATAAAGACAGTGGTGTAGACATTGATAAAGAACCAATGGTAAAGGAAATCTTTAAAAATGACTAGAGGAGAATTATGTGAACTCTTAATTAGAGATGCAAGAGATTATAAAAAAGAGGGTGTTTTAAAATCTATAACAAGAAACCATCATATGAATGAATATGATGGTGAAGAAATCAAAGAAACAGCAATTGATGCCATACTGGTTGATTTTATTAATTATGTGGCAACACATCAAGGTCTTGATTTGGGCTTATACATTAAAGATTTAAAAGGAGAAAGAGTATGAATTGATTTAGATGATACATTCATGTATCCGCTTAATAGAGAGAAGTTTAGGTAGCAGACATAAATTTAGAAGGAGAATAATGTATTATGTATATATTTATCTAGATCCCAGAAAGCCTGGAAGATACCAATATGGTGATTATTGTTTTTTATATGAACCATTTTATGTTGGGAAGGGTAAAGGGAATAGATATGAAACATATAAAAATAGAAATAATTATTTCATAAATAAAATAAATAAAATTGAATCAATTAAGTTAAAACCAATTGTCGTCAAAATATATTGTAATTTAAGTGAAAGTAAATCAATTTATTTAGAAATAAAGTTAATTAAAATAATTGGTAGAAAAGATTTAAATGAGGGTACTTTAGTAAATATGACAGATGGAGGTGAAGGTGTTAGTGGTTTAATATTTAATGATGAATCAAAAAAGAAAATATCTGAAGCAAATAAAGGAAAAAATAATCCAATGTTCGGATCTAACAGATGTGGAAAAAATAATCCAATGTTTGGAAAAAAACACTCAATAGAAACTAGAAGGAAATTATCAATTGCTAATAGTGGAGAAAATGGTCCAAATTATGGTAAAAAATTTTCTTATGAACATAAGAAAAAGATTGGTGATGCTCAAAGAGGAATTAAAAACCATATGGCTAAATTAACAATACCAGATATTATTCAAATAAAATTATTATTGAAAGAGAAAAAATTGACACAATATGAAATTTCTAAAAAATTTAATGTGTCTCAAAAATTAATATCTAATATAAAATTAGGAAAATTGTGGAATCATATAGGAGAAAAATAAAATGAAAGAACTACAAGGTGTAAATGATAAAATTATTGTTAAACTTATAATTATTAAAGAAAAAAAAACAGAAGGTGGTATTATATTAACAGATGAAACAGCCCAAAATCAAGAACCGCAAAAATATGGAATTGTTGAATCATTTGGAAATGATATAAAATTTGATGTTAAAAGAGGTGATATTCTATTATTTCATAATAGAGCAGGAATGGATATCATTGTTGATAAAATTATATATAAAGTTTTAAAAGATGATGAAGTTTATGCTAAATTAGTTGATAAGGGGAAATCTGAATAATGAAACATATTGCATATTTCGTGGTTTCAAGATATAATCTATCACTTAATACTAAAACTGAATATTATTGAGATAAAATATTT
>Ga0180008_1002102_pt1 | contig 11167 bp, 12 predicted proteins | sample MM_PW_MetaG_FD_121121 | JGI IMG/M metagenome (GOLD analysis project Ga0180008, IMG submission 121121) | Groundwater microbial communities from the Aspo Hard Rock Laboratory (HRL) deep subsurface site, Sweden - MM_PW_MetaG | ecosystem: Environmental > Aquatic > Deep subsurface > Groundwater... | reverse complement strand
TAACAGATTCTGGATTAGCCAATTCCGGCAAGGCTCCCCCACCATCATATTTTACGGTTACTGTTTTTACACTTCGGATACAACCATCTGGACGCCCATCACCAACTCCATAAACCCTCCCAGTTCCTGCATCGTACCACAGAGTAGCCTGCCTAGGTTTTCCAGCTTCATGAGTGTTGTCAGATTGATGTCTTAAAGCGCTTCTTAGACCCCTGTCCATAAAAATTCACTTAGTCTCAGCTTTTTAACCTTTTCGCATAAAAATATATACCTAAAAAATCAACTAAGACTATGGAAAAATCAAAAGAGATAAAGTCGCGCTTAGCTCAGTTCAAAACCCTGACAGAAAAACAAAAATTCCGGGAATTCCAGTTCTGCCTCCTAACTCCCCAAAGCAACGCCCAGCGATGCTGGCAGGCTGTAGAGGAAATTTCCAAAATAAAGAACCCTTCTCTTTTGCAAATAAGAAACATCTTAAAAACAAAAACAAGATTTCATAACACCAAAGCAAAAAGAGTTTACAACTCAAAAAAAGAATTCAGCAAAATATCTCCATCGCTGTCAAACCTCGCGGTCTGGGGAGGCTGTAACATAATTTCTTTGCGGAACTCTCTGGCAAAAACCGTAGACGGCTACGGCCTAAAAGAAGCATCCCATTTCCTTAGAAATGTCGGATTATCAAACAACCAAATAGCAATTCTGGACCGGCACATCCTAAAAAACCTCTACGCCCTCGGCCTTCTTCAAGAAGCCAAAATCAAATCTCAGAAGCACTACCTGGAAATCGAACAGATTTTCCTAGCATTCGCAGGCAGGATGAGAATTCCTGCAGACGAACTCGATTTGCATTGGTGGTCGCAGGAAAACGGGAAGGTTTTCAAGTGAAACTAAAATTCTTTCCAGTCTTTAGGGCCAGGTAACGATTGATGTTTCGCAACTGCAAAAGCAGGCCATGCAATTATATTATAGCAGTATTCAGACAATGAACCAGATAACTTTCCATGCGGCCCACGCGGTATCTCAATGAGCCGAGCTCCAACAGATAAACCCCTGTAAGGAACACCCCTAAAGTCAACGATTTCCGACTGAACTATCGGCTTATCAAAAATTCCTTTATACTTTTGTCTTCTGAATTCAGACAAGGAGTCCAGCCTCTGAGCCAAACCATTCTCCAAAGGTCTTTTGTCACCATGGTTCAATTCAGGAGTATGAACATAAAAAAAATGAGCCATATTAGTGCCAGAACCGACATCAGTAAAATAAAAAATTTGACTTATTCCCTCAAGGCGTACAAAAATTTTTCTGCCATATTTATCTATAGAAGCGCCGCTCTCTGCACTCGGTTGGAGCTGTGCCGGTGTAAACTCTTTCAGCGGAGCCTCTCTGCCATGTACTAAAGCTCTCGCAAGTTCATCGGATAAATGGTACATATCATATCTAGGAGGCCTATTGCTTGACATATTACTCCATACTCGCCAGAGTTATAAACAATTGTTATTCTCCACAACATACTTCTTTTCATTGATAAAAGTAGTAAAAAAATTAATAAACCCAAAAACTCTCTTCAATTATGAAAAAAACAATTGTGCTTTCTCTTGGCGGCTCCTTAATTGTCCCTGAAAAAATGAAGGCCAACTTCCTCATTAAATTCGTCAAAACCCTAAGAAAACACTACAAAACCCACAAATTCGTGGTTGTCTGCGGCGGCGGAGTCATCGCAAGAAAATACATCTCCGCGCTAAAAGCAGAAAATCGCCCGCATAAAGAACTCGCAGAAGCAGGAATTCGTGCAACCCGCATGAACGCCCAATTCATAATGCAAATGTTCACAAGAAAAGAAGCAAACGATTCTCTCCCGACGACAATGAAGCAGGTAAAATCTGCCTTAGCAAAAAACAACGTCGTGATTTGCGGAGCCCTTCGTTTCGCACTCAATTCGACGTCTGATTCAACAGCAGCACAGCTCGCACACCATCTAAAAACAGAATTCATCAACCTAACAAACGTTCACGGATTATACGACAAAGATCCAAAAAAGCACAAAAACGCAAAATTCATTCCGTTAATCTCTTGGGATAAATTCCTAAGTATGGCAAACAAAATAAAATTCGAGCACGGACAAAATTTCATCCTTGACCAAAACGCCGCGAAGATTATCAAAAAACATAAAATCTCAACTTATCTTTTAGGCCCTAAGTTGAATAATCTTTCAAAAGTTTTAAATGGAAAAAAGTTTAAAGGCACGCTAATTGGAGGTCAAGATGACAATAGTTTATGAAACCAAAAACTTCATTATTGAAGCAGTTGAAAAACCGCATGTTACACGAGAAGATGGGGGCCATCTCAAGATCCTTCCGAAAAAAGAGTTTGCGGATAGAACAGAGCTATCTCCTGAACTGGCAGTAGAATTCATACGCTTAACCCTAATCGTCGGAAGAGCTATGAAAACCGGGATGACAAACAGGGGAATAGAAATCTCAAGAATAAATTATCAGGATATGGGAAACTGGGCGTTTAAGAAAAATGAAAAACCCTACTTTCACATGCACATCTACGGAAGATCCAAAGATGCAAAATACCAACCCTACACAGAAGCAGTCCGATTGCCAGACAGAGCTTCTGGTTTCTATGATAACTTTAAACCACTAAACACAAAGGATATTGAAGAAATCCAAAAGCAAATAAAACTAATCCTCCAGGAAGATAAATATAAAGACCCAAACTGGAAGCTTCAAACATGATAATCTCCACAAAAAATCTCCAGCAGGCAAAGAATCAAATCAAAAGCTCAAAGCACCCTATAGTCGTCCGTGCTCAAAACCAAGAATTCAATCGCAAAATCCTCGAATACGGAAAATTCGACGTCCTCTTAGACATCCAAAATACCGAAGGAAAAGACAAACTAAAACAGCTCAATTCAGGTCTAAACCACGTCCTCGCTAAAATCGCGGCAAAAAACAAAGTCGCAATAGGCATTGACCTCTCTGGATTGAGAAGCATCAAAGACAAAAAACAAAAAGCCAAAACCCTCGCACGAATCAAAGCAAACATCCAAACCTGCAGAAAAGCAAAATGCCTCCTCACAGCCATTAACTACAAAGACAAAAAAGACGCATTAGAACTTCTTATTTCACTCGGCGCCTCTACTCAACAAGCAAAGGAAGCAACAGCTCAATAAATCAACAACAAGTCGGTTCAGTGGGTCGGCAGCATAATAATTTACAAGCGACAGCGAGTCCTTGCTCTAAAAAGTTACTGCAGCAACAACTTTTTAACCCCTCCAAACCTCTATTTAACATGGAATCTCTCCAAAAAACCATCGACAAACTATCTCCCCTAGAAAGAAAAATCGCGCCCTTCCTCAACCTCCCAGTAAAAGAAATAAAAGAGAAATCCGGCCTGGACAACACTTCCCTGCTCCGCGCTCTAAAATTCCTAGAATCAAAAGGTTTGATAAAGACCAACACAGAAAAAAAGAGGATAATTGCTCTGGGAACCAATGGGATTTATTACAAGAAAAATCATCTTCCAGAAAGAAGCCTTCTGATCTTGATTGAAAACAGAAAAGTGATCCCTTTGGAAGAAGCAAAAAAAATTTCTAAACTCTCAGAAAATGAATTCAAAGTCTCACTCGGCATACTCAAAAGCAAAGCGATGATTGAACTAAAAAACGGCAAAATCTTCCTCACAGCATCCAAAGAAGAAATAACAAAGAAAACCCTTGAAGAGCAGCTAATCGAATCTCTCCCGCTAGAAGAATCTAAACTTCAGCCAGAACAGCAATTCGCACTGCAAAACCTCAAAAAAAGAAAAGACATCGTCGAAATAGAAGAAAAAACCACCACAGCGATTAATCTGACAGATTCCGGAAAACAAATCGCAGGCAAAAGGATAGAATCACACCTGATAGAAGAAGTCACTCCTGAAGTGATAAAAAACTGGAAAAGAGGCAACAAGTTCAGGAGATACGACTTAAATTCAAACGCCCCTGTTTTGTATGGTGGAAAAAAACACTTTGTAAACAAGGCGATAGAAAAGGGGAAAAGAATCTGGCTCGACATGGGTTTCAAGGAAATGTCTTCCACAATCACGCAAACTTCATTCTGGAATTTCGATGCCCTATTCACAGCCCAAGACCATCCGGTTAGGGAACTGCAGGATACTTTTTTTCTTAAAGACTTAAAAGGAAATCTGCCTGAGAAAAAACTTGTTGACGAAGTAAAAAAAACACACGAGCAGGGCGTCGACAAGAGTAAAGGATGGCAGTATTCCTGGGATGAAGAAGAATCAAAAAGAGTCGTCCTAAGGACCCACACAACCTGCCTCTCAGCAAAAACTCTTGCCTCCCTCGACGTAAAAAAAGACCTGCCTGCAAAATTCTTCTCCATAGGAAAATGCTTTAGAAACGAAACAGTTGACTGGTCTCACGGGTTTGAGTTTTACCAGACAGAAGGAATTGTCGTAGACAAAAACTTAAGCTTAAGAAACCTTTTAGGATACCTAAAAGAGTTCTACAAAAAAATGGGCTTCGAAAAAGTAAGATTCGCTCCGGGCTACTTCCCATACACCGAACCAAGCGTAGAAATTAACGTCTTCCACCCGGAAAAAAAAGTCTGGATAGAACTCGGAGGTGCCGGAATCTTCCGTCCAGAAATAACAATCCCGCTTTTAGGGACAAAAGTACCCGTGCTGGCCTGGGGCCAAGGATTCGATAGAATCATTACTGACCACTACCAAATAAAAGACCTAAGAGAAATGTACTCAAACGACCTCTCAGACCTAAGAAAAAAGCAGGTGTGGATGAAATGACAAAAGAAATTTACATATCGACGGATATTGAAGCAAATGGTCCAATCCCTGGAGAATATTCAATGCTAAGTTTAGGTTCAGTAGCCTTGAACGAAGAAGGCAAAATACTTGAAAAATTCTACAAAAAGTTACAACCCCTAAAAAATGCAAAACAACATCCGCAAACCATGGGTTTTTGGGAAAAAAATAAGGGAGCTTATCTAGAAGCGACATCAAACCCCGAACCCGCAGAAAAAATAATGAATGAATACGCCGACTGGTTAGATTCCTTATCGAAAAAAAACAACAAAAAGCTATACTTTTTGGCATATCCAGCTACTTGGGATTTTATGTTCGTCTCTTGGTATTTGATTAAATTCGTAAAACGCTATGAAGAAAATCATTTTCTCGACGTTCCGTTCCACCACCAAGGAATAGACATAAGAACATTTGCTATGGCTCAATTAAAAAAACCGTACTCAGAGTCTGGAATTGGCTCTATGCCGAAAAGTTGGACAAGAGAAGAATCAAAAAACCTCATGGACCATAAAGCAATCGACGATGCATTAAAACAGGGATTAATATTCATCAACATGTTAAAGGAGAACCGGAGGTAAAATGACCGAAATCAAGAAGAAACTTTGGCCGAAATATTTTGAGAAGATGGTAAATGGGAAGATGAATTGTGAGTTAAGACTAGCTGACTTTGACTTAAACGAAGGAGATACTCTTGTTTTTGAGGAGTTTAATCCTAAAACAAAAGAGTACACTGGGAGAACAGTCAACAAAAAAGTAAAAAATTTAATTAAATTCAACCCGTTTGAATCTTACAGCAAGGAGGCAATTGAAAAGTTTGGGCTCTACCAAATTGATTTAGAATGAAATGAGCAACGTAAAATTCGACAAAAAAGAATTTGAAAAAGAAGTCAAACTCACAGATGAAATCATCGAAAAAATACCTCTCTTCGGCACGCCTCTTGAAAAAATCACCGAAGACGAAATAGAGATAGAGATTTTCCCAAATCGCCCGGACATACTATCTCTGCAAGGATATCTCAGAAGCTTCAAAGCCTTCCTTGGAAAAGAAACGGGATTAAAAAAATACAAGACGCAAAAACCAGACAAAGAATACAAAGTAAAAATAGATTCTTCCGTGAAGTCAGTAAGGCCATTCACTGCCTGCGCAATTGTTAAAAACCTTCAGTTATCCGACGAGAAAATCAAGGAGCTCATAGACCTGCAGGAAAAACTGCATATCACGATTGGTAGAAATAGGCAAAAAATTGCAATAGGCATCTATCCCCTAGAAAAAATTTCTCTCCCCATAAGATATGAAGCAAGAAATCCAAAAGAAATAAAATTCATTCCTCTTGGAGAAACAAACGTCATGGACGGAAACCAGATACTATCAAAACATCCTACTGGAAGGGATTACGCACATCTTCTGCAGGAAAAATCAATATTCCCTGTCTTCGTAGACTCAAAAGACAATATTCTCTCAATGCCTCCGATAATAAACAGCAACGACACTGGAAAAGTCTCAGTCGAAACAAAAGAAGTTTTCATAGAATGCTCTGGCTTCCACCTGGAGACAATCCAAAAAACATTGAATATAATTGTAACAACCCTGGCAGAGATGGGCGGAAAAATCTGTCAAATGAGCCTAGATTACAGCGATAAGAAACTAATCACCCCGGATCTTTCCTCAGAAAAAATAAAAATCTCTCTTGAAAACGTAAACAGTTTGCTCGGCTTAAACCTCAAAGAAGCAGAAGTCCAAAAGCTGCTGTCAAGAATGGGGCACGACTACAAAAACAAAAGCGTAGAAATTGCCCCCTGGAGAACAGACATCCTTCACGAAGTAGACCTGATTGAGGACATCGCAATAGCCCATGGTTATGAAAAACTAATTCCAGAAATGCCCAGCGTTTCAACTATCGGGGAGGAATCGCTAAAGGCAAAAATAAAATCTGAAATCGCAGAAATCTTAACAGGGCTGGGTCTAACAGAAATTTCCGCATATCACTTGATAAAAAAACAAGAAGCCGAATTAAACAATTTGCAGGATGCCCTGGAGTTAGAAAACTCAAAAACCGAATACAAATATCTTCGTCCAAACCTTCTAACTCCGGCCCTTAGAATCCTCTCGGAAAACAAAGACAACGAGTACCCTCAAGAAATCTTTGAAATCGGAACAGTCTTCACCACGGAAAAAAGAAACAAGTGCGAAACCCGCGTACAGGAAAACCAAAACTTAGCAATCTTGCTCACTCCTTCAAACATCACAAAGATAAAACAGATTCTTGACTACCTCACAAAGTCGATTGGCCTTCAATACAAAATTGAAGAATTAAACGACCCATTATCAATCGAGGGAAGAACCGCTTCAATCATAATCGGCGGAAAGCCTATAGGCCGCATGGGCGAGTTGCACCCTGAAACCCTCCGCTCTTGGGGAATAAAAATGCCTATTTCTTACCTTGAGATTTCACTTGAGCAATTAACTCCTTCCTGGAATCAACCAGAGAAGGACTAGACTTCTCAGAAGACCTTAGTTTAAACAACGTTAACACAATAACCACCAAGACCGCCACCGAAACACCTAAGGAAGTCCAAGCAAACATAAGGTCATACCTCGTCCCATCGCGGCTATTGGTCAAAAAATCGTCTCCTGCACTGGAATCACAAGGCACCTGCTCCGCAGGCTTATTAAATTCAGTACCGCAAACATTAAAGTCATAGCAGCTCCTCATTCGTGTGTCATCAATGCAGTCTCCCCAAAGTCCGCAATCCCAATCTTCAACGCAGTCACCAAAACCTCCGGCAGGAAACTCCGAATCACTCTCATTATCGCAGTCAACATCTGCTGGATAATCTATAAAACCGTCCTGATCGTTGTCAATCCCGTCGTTGCATGTAGAAGAAACAAAACGCAAGAAAGCTACTAAAATAAACACAAACAGCAGAAAATATATTCCCCTTTTCATGCAAATGTAAAATATCTTTAATTTAAAAGCTTTTACATAAACGAATACGCCAAAAATTAATGCTGTTCTCTCGCTTCCAACAAAACAGTAATAATCCTCGTCATCTCCCCAAGAAAGCTGTCCGCAAGATCCTGCCATTTATCAACCTCAGTTCCCTTGATATCGCTTACCTCACGATGGTTTATCGACTTATGCAACGCGTAAAGGTCGCCCATCGCTTTAACGTAACTAATCTTGAGCATTCCTGCATCGACAAAAACTTCCTTTAGCATTTCAGGAATATGCTCTGGAGACGGAGGCATTCTTCCGGCAGTCATCAGAGCCGCCTGAGCAGAATCAACCATTGCCCAATAAACTCCCTCTATTGCCCCCATTTCAGAAAGCCGGCTCCTCATCAGGTGCACCGGAGCCCTTTGCAAGGCAACATTAACCGCCTCGGGAGTAGAGCGTACCTTCCCCTTCAATAGCAAGGCCTTCAACGGATTGAAAAAACCATCGTCAATCAAGGCTTCACCATACCTCAAGATATTAACAACGACCGGATCACCGTTTAACATGTCTTCCCACCACGTCGTAAGCTTTACTGTATTAATATGAAGCTCTGCAGCATAATTCTGCCTAGAAATCAGCTTCGCAAGTTCTTCACGATACCACGCAACCAACTCAAGGTCCCATTCAATCGCAGCATCATCCACAATCAAAATAAGGTCTATATCTGAACCCTGAACAGCTTGCTCTTTCACCTGCGAACCAAACAATATCGACGCCTTAACAACCCTATCAAAACGTTTGTGAACCTTCTCTGCAAAATCCATCGCAATATCCTTCTCCGTAACTAACTTCCGCACAACATTCTCTGGAACTTCAGGCTTAACTACAGCAGGTTCCTTAATCTCAACCTTACGCTTAGCTGCCTTCACAGCAACCTTCTTTTTCGAACTCTTTTTTCTAACCATCTTCTTTTTTTACTACGTAAACCAAGTACTTCTCGTTTTTAAAGTTTCCCCAGCTACTCCATCGGAGTCCCCCCAACTCTCGACCTTCCTGACATCTGCCCGCCCAGCTCCATAGGCATATTACTGAACCCAGCCCCATACATTGAAAAATGCTGTTCTGGCAGTGTCTGTCCATAACCTGAAAAATAACCCCCAGATGCCCCATAACTCTGATTCCAATAAGGGGACATCTTCATAGCATAGATCGGGCTCCCGAAAGACTTCAAAGTCTGAGCAAAGGGTGTCTGAGTCCCAAAAGCTTGCGGCCCGAACCAATTTCCCGTCTCAATAACCTGCTTTATTTTGTCCATCTGCTTATTGTACTTCCCAATAGCCTCATATTGCGCCTTTGTGTTAACGTTCCCCATTCCCATCGGCAGCTCTGTATGCTCCATGCCAAAATTATCCGACAGATGTATCTTGTTCACGAACTCGCTCACTGTTTCAGCTTCCTTGGTCAACTCCTTATCGCCGTATCCAAACTTCCGCAGCATATTTATGTGCCCCACATCCCACGTAACCCCGATCAGCTTCTCTGCCTGCCTCCTGGCCTCGCCTTCAGACAGCTTCTTGTCTTTAACCAATCGATCCTGCAGCTTTTCGCGCGCTTTCGTAACAATCTCCCTCAAATCCTGGGCTCTTGACAAACCGCTCCCAGCCGGAGGATTCTCAATGCTCACAATTGGCGCAGAATCTTTGAATTCAGAATATGAATTAAATGCAACATTAGCAAACGTATCGGAAGACTTATCCAGCGCCCATTCTCTTAACGGCTTTACATTCTCTGGCGCTTCAATCGACCTCAAAATGTTAATCCCTTTAACCAGAGTGCCAGACAGTTTAGTCAGATTATCTGGTTCTTCAATCTTCGGAATAATGTCTTTGATTTCCTTCTTAAAGTTCTGCAATTTTTTCAGGTCATCGTGGCGGTCGCTGTTCTGTGCAGCAATGTATGCCTGATTAAACAGCCTTTGAAACGCCTGATATGCGTCCCTCAAATAAATATCTCCATGGGCCAATTCTTGTAAAGGCTTTTCAACGATTGCCTTGAAGGGCCCTCCAACACCATTAAGCACGGCTTCAACGCTCCCAGTCTTCAGATACTGTCGATAAATCTCTGCCCATTGCGCGGGGTCTGTCTTCTCGCGAATTTCTTTATCAACTTTTTCTCCTCTGAAAACCCTCTCAACAATGTCCGCTCCCTGGTAAGCATGAAAGCTGCAGCCCTGCAGTTGGTTAAACCAAGTGTCTTTATTCTGCTTTTCAATAGACGCCTGAATGGTATCATTTTGCTCTTGAATATTGCCCAACTGCCCGTCTCCTTCTCTCAGGTAATTCGGAGTTAGCTTTAGAGATTCAAACCTTCCGTCATTAGTTACGACCCAGAATTCCTTAACGACTTCTTTCATTTCCTTCTTGCCAGTATTCGGATTAACGACTTCTTCCATCACCTTCGTCTCTGGATCCGGCAGTCCGTTGCTCGAATGAAACGTCACAACAAGATTTCCATTAGGGTCCATCTTGTGAGCCCTTTGTACTGCCTGCCACATCTGCCTTTCAGATTGTTGGCGGTGAGATTCATCCCATCCCTGTCGAGAAACTCCACTCGGCTCAACCAACGGCCCATGGAACGTCAAATCAATCCCAACCAACTTCTTCAACCGATTAATTTCAACTAAATGCGGCTCTGGAACAGTTTCCCACGTCGCTGCAGTCACGCCCGAAACCTCAATGTTCTTTGCACCAGTGTTCAGCTTATCAGAAACCGACTTGATTTGATTAGCTGTCCTAGGATCAGATGGAATAGCAAAATTTCCAACACCATACCTCGAATTCGGAAACAGCCCTGTACTAAAATCGCCCGTATAATTCGGATTAAGTCCGTAATCCGCCCCTGCATAGAAATTCTCTGAATATCCCTCTTTTCCCATCGATAAAATAAGAAAAACGTTTATTTAAAGCCTGCGATTTACACATCCCAAGCATATCTCTTCGACTTGCCTTTCCCTCCAGATTCCATCTCTGTAGTATATTTCTTCTTCGAGTCTTCTTCCCTCAAACCAGATTCAATCCTGTTTGCATCAGGATAAGGCGAAGGTGAAGCCCCCATAGCAAAATCCCTCCCGATAGAAATAGACCTTACCCCGGTTTCTCCGATTGATTCAACAGGAGCATACTTCCTTTCATTTACCTGCCCCCCCATAGATTTACCGACATCATACAAATTGACTGGCTCCCTCTCCTGAACAACCGCCCGAGCAGGTGGAGCTGCCACGCCAGCAGGCCTAAGCACAGCTCTTGGAGAATCAGAGTCTTCTTCCGGCACAAAAACCCCTCCCCCGGAAAACTGATTCCCGCCAGCGACAGGAATTTCATTCCTAGTCAGCTGTTCAATCT
>Ga0180008_1002101_pt1 | contig 11179 bp, 10 predicted proteins | sample MM_PW_MetaG_FD_121121 | JGI IMG/M metagenome (GOLD analysis project Ga0180008, IMG submission 121121) | Groundwater microbial communities from the Aspo Hard Rock Laboratory (HRL) deep subsurface site, Sweden - MM_PW_MetaG | ecosystem: Environmental > Aquatic > Deep subsurface > Groundwater... | reverse complement strand
GTTCTGATCACAGAATAAATGCTTTATCCTCTGTATTTAGAAAAAATAGGTTTTTTATTTTGCTTAGCGTATAATTCGCGGCCTTAAAAATTTATTCACCCTTTTGATTACAGGAGTCTGTCATGGCTTTAGAACGTACTTTTTCAATCGTAAAACCAGATGCAGTAGCTAAGAACCATATCGGTGCTATCTACCACCGTTTTGAGTCTGCAGGTTTACGTATTGTTGCAGCTAAAATGTTGCACTTAAGCCAGGAACAGGCTGAAGGCTTCTACGGTGAGCACAAAGAGCGTCCATTTTTCAAAGCTTTAGTATCTTTCATGACCTCTGGCCCAGTAATGGTTCAGGTGTTAGAAGGCGAAGACGCTGTTCGTAAAAACCGTGAAATCATGGGTGCTACTAACCCTAAAGACGCTGCTGCCGGTACTTTACGTGCTGACTACGCTGCAAGCATTGACGAAAACGCTGTTCACGGTTCAGACGCTGCTGCTTCTGCTGCCCGTGAAATCGCGTTCTTCTTCACTGAAGCTGAACTGTGTTCACGCACTCGCTAAGAGTGTTTAGGAAAAGTTTAACTAATTAAACTGATCCACATGGACGATTTATAGGAAAGGGAGCTTAGCTCCCTTTCTATCTATTTAAACTGTCCTATTTTTTATCTATCTATGTTGTGAGGAAAAGCCCAAATGAGCCAAACAGAAAACAAAGTTAATCTGCTTGATCTGACCCGTACCCAGATGAAGGAGTTTTTTGTCTCTATTGGTGAAGCAGGCTTCAGAGCCGATCAGGTGATGAAATGGATTTACCATTTCTGCATCGACGACTTTGACAAAATGACCAACATCAACAAGAAGTTGCGTGACAAATTAAAAGAAAAAGCCGTGATTGCAGCGCCCGTTGTGGTTACTCGTCAGGACAGCGCCGATGGCACTATTAAGTTTGTGATGGGTTTGGCTGGTGGTCAGGAAGTGGAAACTGTCTGGATCCCGGAAAAAGACCGTCGTACTTTGTGTGTGTCTTCGCAAGTTGGCTGTGCTTTAGAATGTACCTTTTGTTCCACAGCCCAACAGGGTTTTAACCGCAATTTGAAAGTTTCTGAAATCATTGGTCAGGTCTGGCGTGTAGCTCAAATCATCGGCAGCTACGGCGATACAGGCGAAAAACCAGTGACTAACGTGGTGATGATGGGCATGGGCGAACCTTTGCTGAATCTGAACAACGTAGTGCCAGCTATGGAGCTGATGCTGGAAGACTTTGGTTTTGGTTTATCCAAACGCCGCGTCACTTTAAGTACCTCAGGTGTAGTACCAGCTTTAGATATGCTGAAAGAGCGTATCGATGTGGCTTTGGCTATTTCTTTACACGCGCCGAATAACACGCTGCGTGATGAGTTAGTGCCGGTCAATAAAAAATACCCTATGGAAGAATTCCTGGCTGCGGCGAAACGTTATGTCACAGATTCACGTGCCAACGATAAAGTCACAGTCGAATATGTAATGCTGGATGGTGTGAACGACAGCATGGAACAAGCCCATGAACTGGCGCATGCCCTGAAAGGCACGCCATCTAAAGTGAACCTGATCCCATTTAACCCATACCCTGGTTCACCGTACAAACGCTCAAGCAATTCCCGCATCGACCGCTTTAATAAAGTACTGCAGGAACATGGTTATACAGTGATGGTACGTAAGACCCGTGGCGACGATATTGACGCTGCTTGTGGTCAGTTAGTGGGTGATGTAATTGACCGTACCAAGCGTTTAGAAAAAAAACAGATGAAAGGTCAGGAGATTTCAGTAAAAATGGTGTAACACTCCATTCAACTGGTACCCCTATGCAAAAACTCAGGCTTCTTGCTTGTGTTATTTTCAGTTTACAGTTGGCAGCTTGTGTCACTGAAACCACAGTAGTGGGCAGTGACCGGCAAATTCGTCCCAAGATGGATCAAAAGGAAGCTGCCCGTACCCGCATAGCGCTTGGCATTAACTACCTGCAACGGGGTGATAATGCGCAGGCCAAGTTTAATCTGGAAAAAGCCAAAAGCTTAGCGCCTGAACTGGCCGAAGTGCATAACGCCATGGCTTATTATTATCAGCAGGTGGCTGAATTCGAAGCTGCCGAAAACTCCTACAAAACAGCCATAGATCTTGAACCCAATAACGCTGACTCCTATAACAACTACGGCGCGTTTTTGTGTCAGCGTGGTAAGTATGATCAAGCCGAACAGTTACTGTTACAGGCGATAAGTCGCCCTGGTTATATCCGCGCTGCGGACAGCTATGAAAATATCGCCTTGTGTCGCTTAGAGCAAAAAGACTTTATTCAGGCCAAAACCTACCTCGATTTATCCATTAAACACAATGCCAGTCGCCCCAGTGCTTTGTTTAACTTAGCTTCGGTCAATTATGCGATGGCAGATTTACCGGCGGCCCAGGTGCTTTTGGATCGCATGCAAAGTGCCTCACAAATTTCACCCCGTTCTGTGTTGCTGGGATATTTGATAGCGCAGGAGCAACAAGACTACAGTCGGATGCAAACCGCAGAGCAGTTATTGCTGACTACCTATCCGCAAAGTCAGGAAACCTTATTATTTAGTCAGGGCAAGTTGAACGAGTCTGAATTTAGCCAACTCAGACAAGACTATAAGCAGCAGTTACTGCAACAACCCACTGAACAAGTCAAAGCGGGCGTGGTTCAACCCAAAATCAAAATCACCCGTAAAAAGCCACCAGCAGCTGTGGCGACAGAACAAGCCCAGCTCAGTGCTGCAACAGCTGCAGTGCCTTTGCCTGAATCCATCGCAGTGTCGGACAGTTCGGCCTTACGAGAGCCTACCGAAGTCGGATCTCAAACGTCGTCTGAAGCAGAAAATCAGGCTGAAATGGCGCAAGCGGAGCCAGAAGTGCAGGTCCGGCAACACGAAGTGCAACAAGATGAAACCTTGTATGGCATAGCGGAGCGTTACAGTGTTACTATTAGCGATATAATCAGCTGGAACTCTTTGCGTGATAATCAGCCTATAGTCAAGGGTCAGGTCCTGTGGATTGGACAACAGGCACCCCGGCAGATCGAACCACAAATTGAAGTACCAGAACGTTATCAAATCCAGTATGGCGACACCTTATTCCGGATTTCGATGCGTTACAGGGTGAAACTAACCAGCCTGCTGCAATGGAACAACTTAACTGAGCAAAGCCCAATAAGGGCTGGGCAATTTATCTACTTAAAAGATCCGGCACAATTAGAATTATGACGACTGAATTAACGCCGCCCAGCAGCGCAGCACCAACTTTGAGCGCAGGACAAACTCTACGCCAGGCTCGTGAGCAACAAAACCTGACCGTAGCGCAAGTAGCGCAGCAGATGAATTTAAGCAAAAGCCTGATTGACGATCTTGAACTGGATCAGGTGGATGCCAAGCTGTCCTCAACTTTTGTTCGTGGTTATTTACGCTCTTATGCCAAGTTACTGAAAATACCTGCACAGCAGGTATTGGATGCCTATACCAGTAATTCTAAAGGCTTACATCAGATCCCAAGCCTGACCCGCAGTTTCTCTAAACGCACAGCCACAGAAGCGACAGAAAGCCGTTTTATGTGGGTGACTTATTTTGTCATTTTTGTGTTTATCGTCTTATTAGTGGTCGGTTTCTGGCAAAGCCGCTTTGGCAGTTCGGAATCAGGAACGGCCTTGCCTATGGCTCAAACGGATGAAACTATGCTGGCGAGCGAAGAGGCTCAGCCTGCACAGAGCAGCGCCTATGAACAGGCAACTCAACCTCAGGCACAAAATGAAATTCCAGTGACCCAATTGGATCACTCGCCTACAGCCACTGACTCTTCAGCTGCATCTCAAGCTGCGTTAGCAACTGATGTTCCTGTAGTGTTACCTGTACAGGAACAGGCCACAACAGTACCGGCAACGACGCAGGGCACAGAAAATTTGCTGCCAGAGCCTGCACCTGCTCAGACACAACCGCAGGGCCAACAACCCGCTGCTGTTGCAACTGACACTCTGGCTCAGCCACAAATTCCAACGTCGTCAATAGAAAGACCGCAGACTGATACTTCAACTGTGCAGCCTGTGCCTGAAGCGACCAACAGAGAAGTTCCGGCTGTTGTAGGTCCGGTCACAACAGCGGAATCCTTGAGCTCTGCCCAAACTGACGCTGCAGCTAACGCCACTATCAGCTTGTCGTTAAATGCAGAATGTTGGGTTGATGTGGTGGATGCTACAGGCAAACGTTTGGTGTTTGGCAGCCGCCAGCCAGGTGAGCAATTAAATGTACGTGGCGTAGCGCCAGTCAAAGTGTTATTAGGCAATGCAGCAGCAGCCACTCTTAGCTTTAATGGCGAAGCCATTGACCTGTCAGGTTATCCAACAGGTCGGGTCGCCCGGTTAACCCTCGGACAAAACTGATGAGTTACGCAGAAAATCCTATAAAAAGACGCCTGTCCACTCAGATTAAAGTGGGCAATGTGCTGATAGGCGGTGATGCGCCTATTGCAGTGCAGTCGATGACCAATACCAAAACCACAGATGTGGCAGCCACAGTGGCGCAAATTCATGCCATAGCCAAAGCTGGCGCTGATTTGGTGCGAGTGTCTGTGCCGACAATGGAAGCGGCAGAAGCCTTTAAGCTGATTAAACAACAGTCGCCTATTCCGCTGGTGGCCGATATTCATTTTGATTACCGTATCGCCCTGAAAGTGGCTGAATACGGTGTCGACTGTTTACGTATTAACCCTGGCAATATAGGTCGTGAAGACCGTATCCGTTCAGTGGTTGAAGCGGCTCGCGATAAAAACATTCCTATCCGTATTGGTGTGAACGGTGGTTCACTGGAAGCCGATTTGCAGGAAAAGTATGGCGAACCTACACCAGAAGCCCTGGTGGAATCGGCGATGCGCCATGTCGAAATTCTGGACAGGCTGAACTTCGACCAGTTTAAAGTCAGTGTCAAAGCATCCGATGTGTTTTTGGCTGTCGGTGCTTACCGTTTGCTGGCGAAACAAATTAAACAACCTCTGCATTTGGGTATTACCGAAGCAGGGGGCGCTCGTGCTGGCTCAGTAAAATCTGCTATTGGCCTTGGCATGTTGTTATCCGAAGGTATAGGCGATACGTTGCGTATTTCTTTGGCGGCCGATCCGGTTGAAGAAGTGAAAGTCGGTTTTGATATTTTAAAATCACTGCGCATTCGTTCTCGCGGCATTAATTTTATTGCCTGTCCTAGTTGTTCCCGTCAGGAATTTGATGTGATCAAAACCATGAACGAGCTGGAACAACGACTGGAAGACGTGATAGACCCTGTGACCGTATCTGTCATTGGTTGTGTGGTGAATGGCCCAGGTGAAGCCTTGATCTCTGATTTAGGGGTAGCAGGCGCGAACCGTATGAGTGGTTTTTACCTCAAAGGCCAGCGGCAGAAATTACGTATTGATAACAACACTGTCGCAGAGCAGCTGGAAGCTCAGATACGTTTGTATTTGGCAGAGCAAAAACGACTGATTGAAATTAAACAGCTGGACTGAGTAGCTTCGCTGCATCATCCGCTTAGGATAAAGAGATAAAACCCGTGTCAAAAGATATCCAGGCCATTCGTGGCATGAACGACTGCTTACCTGCGGATACCCCGGCATGGCAGTATGTGGAACAGATTTTACGTAAAACAGTGCGCAACTATGGTTACGAAGAAATTCGTTTTCCTATAGTCGAAATGACGGAACTGTTTAAACGTTCTATCGGCGAAGTGACTGACATCGTTGAAAAAGAAATGTATACCTTTGCCGATCGCAATGGTGACAGCCTGACCTTACGCCCTGAAGGCACTGCTGTCTGTGTGCGTGCAGCCAACCAAAATGGTTTGTTGTACAACCAGGAGCAACGCTTGTGGTACATGGGCCCGATGTTCCGTCATGAGCGTCCGCAAAAAGGCCGCTACCGCCAGTTCCACCAGTTTGGTTTAGAAGCTTTTGGTATGGCAGGCCCGGACATTGACGCTGAAGTGATTTTACTCAGTGCCCGTTTGTGGAAAAGCTTAGGTTTATCTGCTCATGTTACTCTGGAATTAAACTCTTTAGGTTCGAATCAGGCCCGTGCTGATTATCGCGCTGCTTTAGTGGCCTATTTAGAGCAACATAAAGAGTTGCTGGACGAAGACAGCTTACGCCGTATGTACAGCAATCCACTGCGGGTGCTGGACAGCAAAAACCCAGTGATGCAAGAGATGCTGGGCAAAGCGCCACAGCTGTTAGATTATTTAGATGATGAATCCAAAGCGGACTTTGATGGCCTGCAAAAGCGTTTAAAAGCTGCTGGCGTTGAGTTTGTCATCAACCCACGTTTAGTACGTGGCCTGGATTATTACAACAAGACAGTGTTCGAGTGGGTGACCAGCAGCTTAGGTTCACAAGGCACAGTCTGTGCCGGTGGTCGCTACGACGGCTTAGTGGAACAGTTGGGTGGTAAAGCCACTCCTGCAGTTGGTTTTGCCTTAGGCATGGAGCGACTGGTATTATTGCTGCAAACCTTAGAGTTATTGCCAGCAGCCCAGGCCCAAACTGATATTTATCTGATGGCGTTAGGGGAGAGCGCGGAACTTGCCGCAGTTTCTATTGCCGAAGGCCTGCGGAATGATTTAGCGGATATGCGTTTAATGACGCACTCCGGTGGCGGTAATTTAAAGAAACAACTGAAAAAAGCGGATAAGTCTGGTGCCAGCCTGGGCCTGTTATTAGGTGAGACTGAGCTGGAACAGGGCGAAATTACGCTGAAATGGCTCAGAGAAGATAAGCCACAACAAAATATTAAATTGACTGAATTAAGCGCTTTTCTGAAGCAGCTGGTTTAAAGGGATCGAAGATGGAAATTTACAACAGCGAAGAACAACAAGTTGAAGCAATTAAACGCTTTTGGCAAGAAAACGGCACCGCTATTATCGCTGGTGTAGTCTTAGGTTTAGGTGGCTTATATGGCTGGCGTTATTTTCAGGACCAGCAACTTGAAACTACTATGGCGGCTTCAAGCGCTTATAGCCAATTACTGGAACAGCAACAAAAAGCTGCAGATAACCCAGAATTATTAGCGCAGTTCCAGACCTTCGTTGATAAAAACAGCGATTCTTCTTATGCCTTGCTGGCTGCTTTTGTGGCTGCCAAAGAGGCTGTTGCTAAAGAAGATTACGCCACTGCAGCAAAACAGCTGAACTGGGTGGTGACTACAGCCAAGCAACCAGAGATTAAAGCTCTGGCCCAACTGCGTCTGGCTCGTGTGCAAAATGAACAAAAAGACTATGCAGCCGCCTTAGTTACGCTGGCTTTACCTGTACCCGAAGCATTTAAAGCACAACAGCAAGAACAAACCGGTGATGTGCTGCTGAATTCAGGTGAATTGGCCAAGGCTAAAACCGCTTACCAGGCTGCTGTTGCAGCTACTAAAGATGCTCAGAATCCTATTCTGAAAGTGAAATTAGACGAACTGGCGCACGTAACTGCTGCTTAAGGTGTAAGAGTGAAGTTATTCAGGTCCCGTATCGGCTTAATGCTGGTGTTGTTGACGACTTTGGCTGCTTGTTCTTCCAAAGAAGAATTGGTTTATCCGGAAATTAACAACAAAATTGAACCCGAAGAAATTTGGAGTGCATCCGTTGGTGATGGCGTTGAACATTATGATTCAGCGTTACGCCCGGTGATATACAAAGACAAGGTTTTTGCGGCCAGCCGTGCTGGTTTAGTAATGGCTTTTGACCGTGAGTCGGGCGATCGCCTATGGACTTTCGATGTGCGCGATGATGGCACTGGCAGTTTTCTGGATGGTCTGAAGTTCTGGAATTCAGTAACAGCCCGCGTTTCAGGTGGTGTCAGTGTTGGTTATGACAAGGTATTTGTCGGCACTGAAAATGGCGATGTAGTGGCATTAAACCCTGACACTGGCGAGCTGGTATGGCGCGTTAAAGTGAAAGGTGAAGTCATTGCCAGCCCTGCCGCAGGTGAAGGTTATGTGTTGGTGAATACTTCAGCTGGTTATTTGTTTGCATTGCATCCGGATACAGGTGAGCAGCGCTGGATGCATGAACAGGAAAGCGCTTTATTGAGCTTACGTGGTACCAGTGAACCTGTGATCGCCAGCGGTGGTGTTATTTTTGGTAGCGGCGCCGGTAAGGTCTCCGTATTAATCGCCGACAAAGGTGTATTGGCATGGGATGCCGCTATTGCAGTGCCAAAAGGTGCAACAGACTTATCCCGCATGGTTGACGTAGACGCAACCCCTATAGTTGTCGATGGTACAGTGTACGCTATTGCCTTTAACGGTGAGTTAGTGGCGTTAGAATTGCGTACTGGCCGGGTGATGTGGAAACGTGAATATGCCAGCTTCCGCGACATGGTGGTTGAAGGCAATACGATCTATCTGGTCGACAGCGTGGGTAAAATCTTCGCCATTGACCGTCGTAACGGTTTAGAGCAGTGGGCTCAGTTAGGTTTGCATAAACATTTCCTGACAGGTCCTGTTGTTTATAAAGACTATCTGGCTATTGGCGATGTCGAAGGTAACTTATTCTGGTTGGATAAAAACACCGGTGAATTTGTTGCACAAGACTCCTACGGCTCTGGTTTTTATGTGCAGGGCGTCAGCTCAGCCGATGAATTAGTGATCCAAACCCGTGACGGTGGGCTAAGTTTAATACGCTTACCTTAAACCAGCTGAGTATGGAATAAGACAAGGTCGGAGCCGATAAACCATCGCCTCCGGCCTTGTTGTTTAATAAAGTTTAATGATTTATGTAGTTGTCACGGCTGAAAAGCCTGACGTCACAGAGTAAGAAGGCCAGTTGGCCTGCGGTATCCACAAGGATACATAGTAATTTTATTTGAGGTAAAACCATGTTACCTGTAGTGGCTTTGGTTGGCAGAGCCAACGTTGGAAAATCAACATTATTTAACCGTTTGACCCGCACCCGTGACGCCTTAGTGGCAGATTTCCCGGGCCTGACGCGCGACCGTAAATACGGTTCAGTCAAATACGAAGGTTACGAATTTATTGTGGTGGATACCGGTGGTATCGACGGCAATGAGCAAGGCATTGAAGTAGAAATGGCCGAACAGTCACTAAAGGCGATAGACGAAGCTGACATAGTGCTGTTTATGGTAGATGCCCGTGCTGGCGCTACTGTGGCTGATGATGCGATAGCGCAACACTTACGTCGTATCAATAAAAAAGTCTTTTTAGTCGCCAATAAAACCGATGGTCTGGATGCAGATACAGCCACAGCAGACTTTTATAGTCTGGCGCAGGGTGAAGTCTATCCTATAGCTGCTGTGCATGGCCGTGGCGTGTTGTCTTTGCTGCAACATGCGTTATTGCCTATGTTGTCTGAACAGCAACAACAGCGTATTGCCGCTATTGAAAACGGCGAAGAATTACCTGAAGACTTGGAAGAAGAAAGCGAAGAGGACATTACTCAGGCTAAGGATCAGCATATCAAGCTGGCCATAGTGGGTCGTCCAAACGTCGGTAAATCGACTTTAACCAACCGTATTTTAGGTGAAGAACGTGTTGTGGTATTCGACATGCCTGGCACCACACGGGATTCAATTTATATCCCCATGACCCGCGGTGAGCGCGAATACACCTTGATTGATACAGCTGGTGTGCGTCGTCGTGGCAAAATTGACGATATGGTCGAAAAGTTCTCTGTCATTAAAACCCTGCAGGCGATCGAAGATGCCAACGTCGTGATTTTAGTGTTGGATGCCCGTTTAGGTATTTCCGACCAGGATTTAAGCATTTTAGGTTTTGTGCTCAATGCGGGTCGTTCATTGGTGCTGGCTGTCAACAAATGGGATGGCTTGGACGAGCGTGTTAAAGAAGATGTGAAACGTGAGCTCGACAGACGCTTAGGTTTTATCGACTTTGCCCGTCTGCATTTTATTTCTGCGTTACACGGCTCAGGTGTAGGTAACTTATTTGAATCGGTAGAAGAAGCGTTCGACTCGGCAACCCGTCGTGTCAGCACAGCGCTTTTAACCCGTATTATGAAAATGGCTGTGGAAGATCACCAGCCACCTATGGTGAAAGGCCGTCGGGTAAAGCTGAAATACGCTCACGCCGGTGGTTACAACCCGCCTCTTATCGTGATCCACGGTACTCAGGTAGACGACCTGCCAGATTCGTACAAACGTTATCTGATGAACTATTTCCGTAAATCCTTGCAGATGATGGGCACCCCAGTGCGGATTGAATTCCGCGAAGGCGAAAACCCGTTCGCGGGCAAACGTAGTATGCTGACACCCAATCAGCAGTACAAACGGGACCGTATCTTAAAAGCCAGAGCGAATCTGGTGAATAAAAAGTAAGTTTTACAAGGCCAGCGAAAGCTGGCCTTGTTGTTTGTGCTCTACACTTCGATTCAAAATTGTAGGGGAGGGTCTTGTACCCGCCCGTCTATAATTCCAATCCAATACCAATCAGGGTTTATCCCTGCCCGCTAAATAGCGCCAAACGTGCGGGTTGTGATAGATCACGATTCCTTAATCAACCATCCTTACTCTGAGGTTTTATGCTGCATCATGTTTCTTTTGGTGTTTCTGATATTTATCGTTCGGCAGCTTTTTACGATGCAGTGTTAGCTGCTTTAGGTTATGTCCGGGTTTGGGATGATATCTGCGACGATGACCCGGATTGTGCTGTAGGTTATGGCTACAGCAATGGTGGCGACAAGTTTGCCATCAAACTCAAAGCACAAGCTTTGTCAGGTTCAGTACCAGGCTTTCATCTGGCCTTTGCCGCACCAAGCCGCAGTGCTGTAGATGAGTTCCATAAAGCGGCTTTATTGCATGGTGGCAAAGACAATGGTACAGCGGGTCTGAGGCCAGATTACGGCGATGAATATTATGCAGCTTTTGTGATTGATCCGGATGGTTACCATATTGAAGCTGTGATTAATGGTGCTGAGCAGGTGCTGTAGTTGTAACTGTTGCTGCTTGCTACATTTTTTACTTTAAAGCTTTCGCCGCTGGCGAGCCGCTTTCTTTTGCGTCGCCAAAAGAAAGCGGCGCAAAGAAAAGGCGACCCCAGGTCGCAGCGAAAGCCCGGCCCAAAATCGTGCGTCCAAGGCGGCTGGGTAACTCGCTCGTCGCTACCGCTCCTCACTCAGACACTCCCAGCCTTAAAACCTTGG
>Ga0180008_1002099_pt1 | contig 11184 bp, 28 predicted proteins | sample MM_PW_MetaG_FD_121121 | JGI IMG/M metagenome (GOLD analysis project Ga0180008, IMG submission 121121) | Groundwater microbial communities from the Aspo Hard Rock Laboratory (HRL) deep subsurface site, Sweden - MM_PW_MetaG | ecosystem: Environmental > Aquatic > Deep subsurface > Groundwater... | reverse complement strand
TCAGAAAATTCTGGAGTTCAAATTATAAAAGTCAATCCCAAAGATACAACTAAGACTTGTTCTAATTGTGGTCATATTCAAAAAATGCCTTTATGGGTAAGAACCTATAAATGCGAAAATTGTTTATTTGAGATGTGCAGAGATAAAAACTCGGCAATAAATATAAAAAATAAAGGCTTAGGCGAGGAAATCACCTATGTGGAGATAATGTCAGACTCTTCTTCGGAAGGGCAGTTATCTATGAAGCAAGAAGCCCTAACCTCAATGGAATGTTAGGTCAGGGTATTTCACGGAGAACAAGAATTAAAATGTCAAAAATAGAATATATTGGAAAAATTAACAACTGGATGGATTTAAGAGACTTACTTTTAGTTGCATTAAAAGAATGTGATAATGAAATTAAATTTGATAAATTTATTACTGGAATAATAATTAGTTTTGGAGTTTCTCCCGAAGGAATGAATGAAGTAAGAAAATCAGTTGGTTGTAAGGAATTTTCTAAAAAAGATATTAAAAAACTCAACAAATTTTTAGAAGAAGAAAAAAAAGGAAAAAGAAATATTTATAAATAGTAATAACTTAAAAATAACAAGGGAAGTAGGTGAAATGAAAAATAAAATTTATTTGAAAGGAATTTTTTGTCTAATAACATTAACATTTTTTATAAGTTTTATCACTGCTACTATTACTTGTTCTCCTAATTCTTTATCAACTTCTTTTGTTGAAGGAAGCCCCGTTTCATTAACTACTAATTGTTATAATTCTGGAAATAATTCTGTAACAATTTCAAAGAATGGAAACTTTTTTAATTTAAGCGATTATTCTATCTCTCCTTCTTCTTCTAAAACTATTTCAATAAATATTTATAACATTAATTATGGAACATATTCTGGTAGTATAGATTTTTCTGATTCAAGTTCTTCTATACCTTTATTAGTTTTAGTTCAGCAACAGCCTCTTTCATCAGCTTGTCAGATAGATATATTTCCTACTATTATGAATAATATAAAAGTTCAGCAAGGAGAAACAAAGTCTAGAAATATTCAGGTAAATGTTCCATCTTGTTATCCTTCTTATGTAAATCTTAATGGGGTAATTTTAGCTAGTGATGAGAAACCTATTCAATTAGGAGAAATGAATCTAGGACAAATTCAGCCTGGAACTTCTATAAATATTCCAATAGAAATAAATGCAGAAAATGTTGCAGTTGGGACTTATCAAGATACTCTTTCAATTCTTGCTTATAATTCTTCAGGGAATAAAATAAATCTCCCCTCTGTAAGCATTAGTGTTTTAGTTAGTTCTGGAATAACTCCAATGAATAATTTTTCTTTAAGTCAATTGCCTTCATGTTCTCTTTCTTCTACAATTTTAAATTTGAATAATACTTACTCTGTTATCTGCACTAAGAACAATCCAAATATTATGATTAACCCTATAATAGATACTAATTATATAACTGGTATTTCTGTTGAAGAAACTTCTACTCAATATGTTTATAATTTTAGAGCTAAGAATATTGGGGTTACCAATGTAAGTGCTAGATTTACTTATGCTAATGCGGAAATAGGGGAAAGATTTTCACAAGAATGTAAAATAACTGCTTCTGGAACTTCTGGGGTTGGCGGAATTATTTTAGATTTTATTTTTTATCAAGGTGGCGAATCAACTCCAATAGAAAATTTAAAAGCTAGGGACACTATAATCACCTTAGTAGATAATTCAACGAGGAATATAATCACTTCTCCAATTTTATATTTAAATGGAGTTTTATTAACAAATAATACGCAAACATTTGAAATAAATAAAAATTATGAATTAAGAGCTACTGCTTATGGTTATTCAGACAAATTAATAAACTTTAATGTTTCTTCTGCACAGATTACTATTTCATTAGATCCATCAAAAGAATTTTATCTTGTAGGGGATTTAGTTAATTTTACTTCAGATATAGAAAATGTTTCTTATTTATTTGACGATTTAATAATTTCTAGTCCTTATACTTTTTTGTCAGAAGGAATTTTTATATTAAAAGCTACTAAAGATGGATATGTAAATTTTGAAACCAACATAACAATAAAGCCAATTATTTCTTATAATTCAATTGATCCAGTTGATTTATCTAAGTGGAAAAAAGGAGACAAAATACTTATGAAATTAACAGAAGAATGTAAATGGTATGTATACTTTAAAGAAGAATATAAACAAGATAGTTCTATTCTATACAAAGAGCAAGTTCTTTCAAATAGTGGAATAGGAAGCGAAGTTTCATTTGAAATAAAAAAGAATGGATATTATGAAGTAAAAGCTGTAAAGGAAGGAAGTTCAGAAGAAATTAGTGTTTTAAATCAATTAATCACAAATCAAAAATTATCTTTAGGAGAATTTTGGAATAATTATTGGGGGTATATTCTTTCTGTTTTAGGATTATTGATTGGAGTTGGTTTAATTCTGATATTCACTAAAAATAAATCTAGTAGTCCAAGCCTATCTTTTGGCGGTAGTCCTAGTTCATCGGGAATGGAAGGAGAAGTAAATTATGATGATTAAAATATTAAAGACAAAAACTATTTCTAAAAGGGGCGTGTAATGGGATATAATTCTGTACAGAAATTTTTGATATGGATGGGTAATATAAAACCTGTAAGAGAGGTTGTTCATAATCTAACAGAAGAAGAACTATTAAAAGAAAAAGGAGTTAATGAGGCACTAAAAAGGGAAAATTTAAATTTAAGGAAAGCAAAAGCTACTCTTGAATCACAAGTAGCAAATAAAAAAGCAGAAGATTTTGAAAAAAAAGAAAAAGTAAATCAAAATGAGACAAATAATCAAATAGCAAAAAAACTAAAAGAAGAAGAAAAAGAATTAAATGAAGACAAATATGGAAAATGGTTTTCTTGGAATAAATTATTTAAAAAATATTTCTCTAATAAGAAATTTAGGGAAAAATTTGAAGTAAGTGATAAAAATATAGAAGTTTCTTGGAAATTTGGAGAACTAATGTCTTCAACAAAAGGTTTTTGGGGCATTACTGATTCAAATGGGAAATTGTTAATTGTTTCTCAAGATTTAAAGGGTTTAATTCATAAGCCTGAAAGTTTATTTAATCAATTCAAATTAAGCAGACTTATTCTTTCTAGGGACAAAGATGGAGATTATATCCAAGGAATAGATGATCAAGGAGACCTAGATGACTTCGAGACAGAAGTTCCTTCTTTCAATGAAGAAACAGGTGAGTATGAAAAAACAACATCCCTAAAATTAAATGCAAGGGAATATATTATACAATTACAAGATAAGTTAAGGGAAAAAGATGATAGGAATAAAATATTAGAGTTTTCAATGAACGGATTAAGAACAGATAATTCTATGTTAAAAAGAAATGTTGATACACTCCTTCATGCAGGTAAATTAGGTCAATCAATGACTAGTGAAGCACAAAGTTTATTATGTTCTAGCAGTATGGAATTATCTAACATCACAAAGAAGATATCTGCCCTCCAAGAGAAATCAGTTATTGACGAAAAAACAATGGCTGTTAAAGATTCAACCATAAGTAAATTATTGGATGAATTAGAAAATACAGGTGATCAAACTGCCTATAAGAGAGCATTGGCTCATCAAAAGGAAATGAGAGAATTTGAAAGGGCAAACCCTCCACAGATTATAGAAAAAGAAAAAGAAAAAGTTCCACAAAAGATAAATAATACCCCCCAACAATTACCTGGATAAAATGGATTTAAAATTTAGAACAAATCAAGATTTAGTATTATTTAACATAGCCAGAGCAAGAAAAAAAGTTAGTGTAAGCGAAATAATTAATCTAACTGGTAATTCATTGAATAGGAAACAAGTATTCGGTGTCCTTGACCAGTTGAAAAATAGAAAATTAATTAAGAAAGAAGATGGAATTATTTTAAACTTAAAGAATATAAATAGAATTAAAAATATTTTAGGAGAACATTGGGAATCTAATTGGGAACAGGAATGGATGGGGGTAAATAATGTTATCACGCCTTGATTTTTACGATTTGGAGGAAGATATGAGAGAAATTAAAATTTATGAATTAGGTGAATTATCATCTATGGCAGATAATTTTATTACCAATATAAATTCTATAAATAATAATAAAGATATTAATTTAAGAATACAAGGAATAAAAAAAGCAGAAGAAAAAGCAAGGGAAATGATACAATTAATAGTTACAAAAATAAATCCTGATTTAAATTGGATGATTAGTTTAGACAATAAACAAAACGATTCTTATAAAAAATTAACAGATTGTCTCGGTTTTATTTTAGATAGTATGGAGAAGCAGAAAGAAACATTAAAAAATAATTTATCAAATAAAGAATTTATGGAATCAAATAGGATAACAAATCAAGTTACCCTAGATTTTTATTCTTCTTCATTGAGCAATTTAATTAATAGTCTAGTTTATAATCCGATTAAAGAAGCGTGTTTTAAATTTCTCTTTTTAGAAAAAACAGACGAATCAATAAAAAGATATGAAGAAAATCAGATAGTTATAACAGGAGATGATGGTAAAGGAATAATTATTAAAAAAGACAAAACTTTATTTTGGTTCTTAGTCTTTTCTTATTTATTTAGGTCTTCTCAAGTTATAGGATTTTTTTCTCAGGGTGGATCAATGCCTAGAACATTAGAATTTAAAGAAATTCAAAGATTAAAACATGAACAATTTAAGCAAAAAGTAGAGATGCAGAGATTTTTAAATTCACAAAAGGAAGAAGAACCTAAAGAATCAGAAAATAAACCAGAAGAAAAACAAGAAGAAGTATTAAAACCAGAAAATTTATATTTTCCTAAAGTAAATGGATCAGAAGAAAAATCTGAAGAAGAACAGGAAGATTCAGAATTTGAAGATGAAGAAGAAATTGAGGAGGAAGATTAATGGCTTGGTACAAACCATCTACTTGGAGAAAGAAAGAAAAGAAAGAAAAAGAGGATTTTCCAAACCATTATGCTCAAATAGTTTGGACAGATTACGCATTAAATAATTCTACTTTCGATGATTACAATAAAGAAATTCAAAGAATAAAATATGGGAAAATTGTTGAAATAACTCCTTATAATGAATCTGACTTAGAAGCAATAAAAAAGATTTATCAAATACCTGTATCCGACTTAACTAAAAGACAAGGAGAAGAATTTAAATTTGAATCTATGGATTCTTTAACTGGAACATTTTCAGAGGTGAGAAATTGATAATTAAAAATTTATACATCAGGAATAGTACAGCAATTTTAAACGAAAATAAAATAAGAAAGATACTGAAAGAAATAGGAATAAAAAGGGATTATGTATTTTCTGATTGTTATAAAAAATGTAATTGTGGAGATTGGGTACATTCAGAAGGAACATTAATAATAGATTTTTCCAATGTTTCTTTACCCTTTATACCTTTAAAAGAAAAAATAAAAATACTTTTTAAAAATTATAAACAGATTACTCAAATTATAAAAATGGGAGAAATTGGATGTTTTTATAAGAGTAAAGAAGGATGGAGAAATATAAATATATATCCCGCTCTATTTATGGAATCTGGGAGAATAAAAGAAATACCAAGTATCCTTAAACATGAGATTATTCATCTAATCTATAATAAAAAAGGAAGTCATTGTGAGAATGAAGAATGTTTCTTTCATAAAAGTTTTAGTAAGAAATCACAATATTTATGTGAATCCTGCAAAAAAAAGTTTGATGAATCAATTAAAATTATAAACGGAGAAAAAGATGAATCAACAAATTAGAAATTTTATATCAAAAGCAAGAATATTATTTGTAACAGACGGATGTATCCGTTGTCAGAAATGGAAAGAATTTATAGAAAAACTTAATATAGAAGTTCCAATAGAAAAAAGAATAAAGGTAATAACTTGCACTAATTATAATTCCTTAGGTATTGTTGATTATCCTGTAATTAAACTATTTGATAAATATATGGAAGGAAATTTTCCATTTTTATTTTTTGAAGGAGTTCAATTAAACGGAGCAAATTCTAGAATAGAAGTTGAAGCATTTATTAAAGGAGCATTAAACAATGATTTTATCATAAAAAGAAATAATCCTTATATGTTCAATGAAGAATGTAAATATCTAAACAAAGGATTACTTAATAAAAAGACTCTTGTTTGTCAAGAATAAAATATGGAAAAAGAAAAAAAATTTATAATAAAAGAAGAACAAAGAGAAGAAGTTTTTAATTTGATTAAGAATCATTCTTGGTTAGGTGCTAGAACTATTTTACTTTCATTGGAAGAATTAAAAGAACCAGAAGTAAATATAGAATCTAAAAAGGAGGGGGAATAATGGCTTTCGGAAAAGAAAAAAAAGGAGTAAAATGTCGTGAAAATTCAGATGGATCAATTTCATGTGAGTCTATTGTAAGAGATAAAAAAACTGGAGAAATACTTGGAGATGGACAACAGGTAAATTTCTTAGCAGATCCTTCAAATGGATGTCAGCCTAGATTGACAGGAGATAATACTATGTTTGATGATGAAATATCAAGATTTGGGGAAATAGGGCAACTAGTTTCAAAAGGGTGTAAAAAGAATCAATGATGCAGATTCCAATATTAAAAAGATTAATATGTCCACAATGTGGTTCAAAAGAAATAAAAAAAACAAAGTTAGAATTTTTTAAATGGAAATGCGAAAAATGTAATTTAGTCTTTCCAGATGAGAAAGAAGTAGAAAAAGTAAAAAAATCAGATGAAAAAAACAATGGAAAATCACGAAAAATATAAAAAACAAAAAGCACTTGAAGAAGTAGTCAGAAGATTAATATTAAACGTAAAAGAAGTGAAAATAAATATTTTAGGTTACCAGGGGGAACTTTACTAAAAGTAACATATTCCCACACCCTAAAGGGTGGGGCATCCTAACGGAGAAAAACTAACTATGGACAAACACACAAGAAACTTAATGTTTAGCAGCAAAAGACAAGATTGGGCTACACCTCAAGAAGTCTTTGATAAACTTAATCAAGAGTTTAATTTTACGCTTGATCCTTGCTGTTCTGAACTTACGAAGAAATGTAAAAAATATTACACTATTGAAATTGATGGACTTTCTAAAGATTGGGGTGGAGAAAGAGTTTTTGTTAATCTCCCATTTGGTAGAGAACAAGCAGCTTGGATAAAAAAAGGATTTGAAGAAAGCCAAAAGCCGAATACAATAGTTGTTTTTTTAGTTCCTGCAAGAACAGATACAAAAGCATTTCATAGATATTTGTATAGAAAAGCGGAGATTAGATTTATTGAGGGAAGATTAAAATTCATAAATCCAGCTTCAACAACTCCTAAAGAAAAGTGGACGGCTGCACCTTTTCCATCTATGGTTTGTATACTTAAACTAAATTCGGAGGGCAAGTTTTTCTCCTCCCAACCTTAAAAGGATTGGGTATCCGAAAAACACGATTTATATGAGCGGGTTTACTTTACTATTAATAATCTTAGGAAGTTTAGTTTTAATAATTGGATTAATAAAATTTTTAACAAGGGGGAAGGGAGAATCGGGAAGTTCAAATGGAAAAGGAGAATCGGGAAGTTCAAATAATCTTTGGGATAAAGTAAAAGACGCATGTTGTGCTTTTATGGAGAAAAAATGAAATGTTAAAAAAAGATAAAATTGTAGAGAAGGATGTTGGATACGCAGAAGATAGTTTTGCACTTTTAAAACAGAGCATGGGTCAGGAAGAGCATTTTTTAGGAAATTTTATTGATTCAAAATCCGAAAAAGATTTAAAAAAATTAAATGAAGCGAGAAATATAAGAACAGAATTATTAAATTCAATAATTGAAGTTATGGGTATTGAATTAAAAGGACAAAATTGGTGTATATTAAAACATGTCTGTGCAACAGCGATGCATACTCAAGAATTAATAAACAGATGTTCAATGATGGGTTTGACTAAAATAGCAAGTAGATTAGCGGAATGTCATAAACTTTTATATCTAAATTATTTAGAATTATTAGGAATTAATGAAAATAATATTTCAAATAAAACATCAGCATAAAGGAGGATAAAAATGGATCAAAGACCAAACATACCCAAACCAAAAATGAAAGAAGAAGGATGCAGAATAAGAATAAAAAATACTAAAAGCGGAAAAGAGATTTCTTTTTCAGGAAAATGTGGAAAAAATGAGCTTAATCTTGCAAGTGGGAATATTAATGATGCTCTTGAAGGGGGAGATTAATGATAACCGATTATGACATTTTAGTCCTATCTTCCCTAAATAGTATTCAAAACGGAGACGAAGTAAAGCCGAAAGAACTTACTTCTTGGATTGTTACAAAAAAATTAAGCAAATCAAAAAAGGGAAATGATCTGGAAAATTCAAGTGTGTTATCTAGTTTAAAAAAAATGAACAAACTTGGATTGGTTAATCTTGAAATAGAAGAGAACGAAAATAAAATTAAAAAAATTTGGACTATAAATTGTAAAAATGTTTTTTTTGAATACCTTAAATTTCCAGAAGGAAGAAAGAAATCTATAAGATGTTGGATAGATGAAAAATGGCTAATCCGAGAAATCTAACTATAAAAAAATATAGTAGAGTTTATAAAATATATTCTTATTTAAATATTTATGTCTGATAAAAAGAAGTGCTTTACTAAAAAAAGAATTGAAAATATCTGTAAAAAATCCCATACTGGGAAAGGATGCCAAAAGGCAAAGAGGAACAAATGCAAATGATTCCAATTAAATTATGGGAGGTGAAATAATGGCTAAAAGAAAAGAATGCAAATACGGGAAAAGAAAAGGATCTAAAAAATGCAGAAAAAGACCAAAGAAGTAAATTAACTTTTTATTTTTTATTTTTTTTAATTTGATTATTATAATAAAATGCCTAAAATACATTTGACTAAGGATTATAAAAGACAGAGGGTTAGCAATCCTAAAAATTTTGATCCTAAAAGTTTAAGGACAATTCAAGTAAGCGGAAGAAAAGATGTTAAATTAATAGTTGGATGTGAAAAAGGTAAATTCAAAAAAGGTAAGTGTTCGGTAGGAACTAAATTACAAGCGATTTTACACAAAAGACAAAATGGAAAAAGAATATAGTCAATTAACCAAAGAAGCTAAGAGAGGATTAAACAAATTTGCTAATCTTCATTCTTCTAAATGTATGAAACAATACGGGGATAAATTTGAAAATAAAACTGGTAAGAGTTCTTATAATGTAGAAAACAAAGAAGAGTTTTTTACTTTTGTTGCGAAAGAGAAAATTAAGGGGTGTAAATAAAATGGGAAAATGTACTAAATACTTAATTACAGCTAAGGAAAATTATGGTGGAAGGAGAGTGATTCATTCTTATGATACTAAACCTAAAGCAGAGAGACAATTAAAGAAGATTTTAAGTCCTGGAAAAGTAAGAAAAGGAACAGGATACATGAAAGGTAAAAAAATATATCTTACTTCTTATAGAGATTCTCAATCTGGAACTGGAATAAATAATCCAAGAATTAAAAAAATAAGAGGTCATTGTTAATGGTAAAACTAAAATGCTGGAAAAAAAGTCAAACATCTTCAGGATATTACATTAAAAATCCAGATGTGAATGGACATGTTTTTATAAATTTTAGAAAAAATCCAGATGGTTCTTATAATGTAGAAAAAAGAGTTGGTTTGAGTAATCCAAGTAAGTTTAAATCAATAGCAAAAGGAAGTAATAAAGAAATTGCAATAAAAAAAGCAAATAAATATATGAAATCCCATAATAAATGTTAAAATGAAAAAAACAAAAGGAGCAATATGTGTAGCAGTAAATCCAAAAATAGAGGGTTATACTGAAGCAGTAGTGGACAAATGCTCTAGGATAAAACAAAGGTTAGAACACTACACTGATTACAATGAATTTAATTTAAATAAAAAGATATACCAATTAGGTAAATTAGTAAAAAGAAAAGAGGATTTAAAATGACAAAAGAAACACAAAATTTAATTAAATCCTGTGAAAAACTTAAAAAGAATTATATTGAAGGAAAAGCTTATAGTAAAGATGGATGGAAGTCCAGTAGTGGATTAAAAGCAAGTATTGAATATGGAAAATCATACGAGAAATTCAGAAAAAAATTTGGTTATGAAAAACCTCTTCCTAAAGAATGTAGATTTAAATTAAGTAAAGGTAAAGCAACAAATTATTAAGATGACAAAACTAAAATGTTGGAAGAAAAATAAAAATTCTGGAAGAGGAATGGTAACTTATACGAAAGGTAATAAAATTTTAGATATTACTGGATTCCATTTAAGAGATAAAAATAAAAAAACTTGGGAAGTTGAACAAAAAGATGGGAATATTTCTAAAGACTTTAAAACAAAACCTCAAGCTCTCTCATTCGCAAATAAATATATGAAATCTCATAATACTTGTTAAAATGACAGAAAAATTAGAAGATCACTATAATTTAAATTTAACTAATTATTATGGTTCTCCAGGAAAGGTTAATAGTTTATTTAAAAAATGATAAAACAATGTTGGAAAAAAGTTAATAGCAAAGGTACTAGACCTTACATAGTTTATAGAAATGGGAAAGTTCATTCAAATTTTCAAAATCCAAAAGAATTAAAGGAGAAATTTAAAAATATTCACAAATGTTAAAATGGAAAAAGAAAGATTAACTAAGAAAAAAGTTCTTGAATTATTAAAGAAATGTAATAAGATGCCACATTACTTAGCTTCAAAACCAATAAAAAAATGGGATAAATATGATAAATCAAATTGGAAGTCATTAAAGGAGAAATGTTAAAATGAAAAAAATATGTAAATCCAATAATTTTAGATTTGTTAATCTGAGAAATGATAAAGTAATTATAATCAAAGGTGTTTGTACAAAAAAACAAGCATTTGACAAATTGAAAAAAAGAGGTATAGATGATGCAATCTATTTAAGAAAATGAAAAAAAATAGGAAAATAACTAAGACTGAAAGGAACAAAGTAATAAAAACAGTCCTCTTATATACAGGTATTCTTTTATCCATGTTTTCTCTTCAACAATGGTTATTAAAATCCCTCCCCCCTATAATAACTATTTTGGTAGGTATTGCTATAATTGTTTTTGCTCTCTGGTGGTGGAATTAAATTAATATGGCTAACAAATGTTTAAAAGGCTTCAAGAAAGTAGGAAAGAAATGTGTTTCTAAAAAAAT
>Ga0180008_1002098_pt1 | contig 11184 bp, 23 predicted proteins | sample MM_PW_MetaG_FD_121121 | JGI IMG/M metagenome (GOLD analysis project Ga0180008, IMG submission 121121) | Groundwater microbial communities from the Aspo Hard Rock Laboratory (HRL) deep subsurface site, Sweden - MM_PW_MetaG | ecosystem: Environmental > Aquatic > Deep subsurface > Groundwater... | reverse complement strand
TGAGCCCGCGCGAGAAGCGCCTGGCGCTCGCCAGCATGGGCGGGCTGCTGGCCCGCGCCTCGTCCCTGGCCCCCAGCTCCGCCGCCGCACTGCTGCCCGATATCTGGGAGAAGCGGCGACACCTGGCTTGGGGATTCGCCACGGTCGTCCGGTAGGCTGACGAAGAATCGCAAAAGAAGGGAGCGCCGCAAACTTGAGCAAGGCCAAGTTACACAAACCGTCCAGCTATGACAGTTGGGGACGACTGGCAACCGTAAGCCCCTTTGAGATTGAAGTTCCTGGAATCCAAAGCAGGCTTGGACTCTGGCCTACCGAATGCTGCCCCTGGAATGAGGCTGGAAGGGAAAGATACAAGGCCTGGCTGAAAACCCTCTGGCTTGAACACCTGCGCTGCTTACAGGATCGAGTGAGGGCCTTCCAAGATTCGATTGCGAATCAGTCACCCCTGGAGCAAAAGCGGCTGGACTCCACTTCGACGGAGCTTCACAAACTGGAAGGCGTGATTGCAGACGCGATAGCATCCAACAAGTGGGAAGCCCTGCCGCATTGCATCGCGAACGAAAGGAGATAGCATCGATGGATTACCATTGCATAGTCGATAACTTCGCCAAGCTCCTGCGCGGTTCTTTTGTGCAATGCACCGAGGCCGAACAAAACCTGGTATCCGCGCCCGACAAGGGCGTTGACGAATACCTGCGGGAAATGCTCAAGGCTCCCGTTGACGAAGAGATCAAGCTGGCCGCGAAGGACATCCTTGACAAAAGAAAGGAGCGCAAACCGTGAGCATCCACGAAGAGGAATACAAGGGCCACCGCATCGTCATCGAGCAAGACGGGGACGCCTTGAACCCGCGAAGCAACGACAGTCTTGGCACCATGGTCTGTTGGCACCCGAATTGCAAGCTCGGCGACAAGCACGACTGGAATTCGCCGAAGGAGTTCCAAGAGTGGGTCGCAACCCAAGAGAAGCTCCTGATCCTCCCGCTCTTTCTTTACGACCATGGCGGGCTGCGCATCAAGGTTGGCGACTTCAAGGGGCTGCTGCCCCAAGGCCACGCTGAATTCGATACGATGCAAGTCGGCTGGATTTACGTCACCGACGAAACGCTTCAGGGTGAATATGGCGACAGCTCCAAAGACACCCGCAAGAGAGCCGAAACGGTTCTGCGCGCCGAGGTCGAGGAATACGACGCCTATCTGCGGGGGGATTGCTTCGCTTACGCCGTCTACGGCCGCAAGCCCGCCGCTTGCCCGCATTGAGGGAGAGCCGCTCTGGCCGAAGTGGTCGGTAGCTGCGGCGGCTTCTTGGGCGACTGGCAAGAGGCCCTCAAGGCTGCGAAGGAAGAAGTTGACAGTTTGAACTAAGAACGCCGCGAACGGCGTTCGCTGGAACCAGGTCCGCCAAAACGGAGGATAGCCGTGGCATTTTACCGCTGTGCTAACGTCAAGTGCAATTACAACACCGCCAACGAACCCAAGAAACCTTGCCCGCATTGCGGCAGCATCCACTTCAATGCCGAAGAGGGCTGGGAGACCGACGAATCCGGCAAGAAGATTCGCCGCAACGCCTGGATTCATACGGTTCCGGACCCATGGCCCGCAAAACGTGTTGAGAGGTATTTCAAGCGTGGCTTAATCTTGCTTTTCGTGGTCTTGGGATTAATCCTGGCAGTCAAGGGATGTTCGTCGCTGTGGCTAGAGGGATGCTACAGAATGTCGGGGCAATACAAGAGAGGAGGTTGACTTGCAAACCTTCCTGCCGTATGCTTCCTTCGCAGACAGCGCCAAGGCGCTTGACCGCCAGCGGCTTGGAAAACAGCGCATCGAGGCCCTGCAAATCCTTCGGACCCTACGCGGCCTGAGCTTCAGTTGGCGCAATCATCCCGCCGTCCTCATGTGGCGGGGCTGCGAGGGCGCGCTGGCCGCTTACGGCCTGGCCGTCTGCGAAGAGTGGACCCGACGCGGCTATAAGGACCGCTGCGCCGCACAGATCGCGGCGCTCGGAAAACGGTTGCGCATCGCCGCCCCGCCGTGGCTGGGCAAGGAGCGGTTGCATCGTTCGCATCAGAGCAACCTCGTCCGTAAGCTGCCGGGACACTATCGGCTACTGTGGCCGGATATCCCGGACGACTTGCCTTACTTCTGGCCGGTGACGAAGGAGGACTGAACCGTGGACAGCGTGAAATTCTACAAAGACCCCAATTGCAGCGACAGCTTCAACGGCGTGGCGGTCTTCACGAAGCGCCCGCTCAAAGGCAAGGACAAGGCCGGCAAGATGAAGACCGGGTGGGAGGCCCTGGTCCCGCAAACAGACGGCGCAGGAGACGGACCTTACGCCGCCGACAAGATAAGCAAGGCCTATCTCGGAGAACTCTGCACCGAGATATCCGAGGACGAAGCCCGCAAAAGCTTCCCGGCACTGGTCGCGCTGGTCGAGGACAGCAAGGAGTTTTGGAGTTGACTGAGATCAGACAGGTCTGTATGTATTGCGGGGTTCAATACGGCATGAAGGACGGCAAAGGCGTCGAAGGAATTTCACATGGCATCTGCCCGAAGTGCTACGGGGCCGGAAAAGGAGGTCGCGAATGCCCAAGGAAATCGGAAAGTCATTCGCCAAAGAAAGCCCCGAAGAAAAGCTCGCCGGAGGACAGCCCCTCTGGTACTGGGCTCTGAACAAAGAGGGCAAGGAAAACGAGCTGCGCCGCCGCGCCGAGATAGCGGGGGCCAAGTACACGCGAGACGGAAGCACCATCGGACTCAAAGAAGACGGCGCAGCCCCGGAGAAGGCCAGCGCACCACGCAAGAAGGTCGGATTCAAGATGACGCGCAAGAGACGCGCTGAGATCGAAGAGCGAGTGAAGGAGAAGAAGACATGAGCACCCGTAGTTCTGTTGGCATGGTAATGCTGGAAGGTCGCATTCGCAGCATCTACGTTCACTTCGACGGATACTTGGAGGGGGTTGGTCAAACGCTTCTGGATAACTATAAGGACGACGAGAAAATTTCGCAGCTTCTTGACTTGGGAGACCTGAGCATCCTGGCGGGGGACATCGGCAAGAAACATGATTTCGATTCGCACGACTCCAAAAGCGGAATGTGTCTCGCCTACGGACGAGATCGCGGCGAGAAGAAAGCTCAGGCCAAGGACCACGCGGACGTGAAGGATTTTGTAGTTTATCGCAGAAAGTGCGATTGTGAATGCCTCTATCTATGGAAAAACGGAAAGTGGCTCGTTTACACGCCCCCTGATGACTACCCGGAGTGGAAGAGCATAGAGCAAGCTCTCAAGGAGATTTGAACATGAAGGACCGCATTGTCAACTACATCCGTGCTGGCTTCCCGGCGCTGGCCCTTCAAACCGTAGAAGAGAGCCGCGCCATGGAGGTCGTCCTGGCTGCCGCCAAGACGGCCAAGCGAAACGTCTTCGCGTGGACAACCACGGAGGGAATCCGGCAACTCCACAAGGATGAGGACAACGACTGGAACGGCTACAGCGGCATCAACAAGTCCGGCGAAGTCGAGGAGACACAGATGCTCGGCGAAGCTGCCCGCAAAACCATCGCAGCGCTATCCAGCGACAACAAGGCCAAGCATCACTACGGGCTCCTGGTGCTCTGCGATGTTCACACCTGGGCGCAGAACCTGGACCCCATGGCAGAGCGGCAGATCAAAGACCTGCTGACGCTCGCTCCGTCGCAAGGGATGATGGTCGTGTTCCTGGGTCCGGATTTCAGCCTCCCGTCGTCCTGGGAGAAGTTCATCACAGTCCTGGATTTCAGTCTGCCCAACCGGGAGGAACTGAACGACATCCTGACCAAGATCGAGCAAGCCGCCAAGACCAACAAGATCGACTTGGAGGCGTTGACCAACGGAGAGCGCGAGGACGTGCTCCGCGCCGCGTCGGGCTTGACCGCTCCCGAGGCCGAGAACGCCTTCAGCCTGGCGATCATCGAGGGCCGCGAGGACCGCAAGATCAACGCCAAGACGGTCTACCGCGAGAAGGTGGCCACCATCCGAAAGTCGGGGCTCATGGACATCATCGAGCCGGACCCGCGGGGCCTGGACGCGATAGGCGGAATGGACCTGTTGAAGAAGTGGATACTCCAACGCAAGCGCTGCTACAGCAAGGAGGCCCGCGAGTACGGTCTGCCAAGCCCCAAGGGTTGCCTGCTGGTGGGAAATCCGGGAGGTGGAAAATCCCTGGCAGCCCGCTGCATCGCCACGGCCATGAACGTGCCGCTCGTCCGGTGGGACATCGGCACCTCGATGGCCGGAATCGTGGGCGAGACGGAAGCCCGCACCCGCGCGGCTCTGGCGCTGGCGAACGCAGTGGCTCCCTGCGTTCTGAACATCGAGGAAATCGAGAAGGCAATGGCCGGCAGCACCAGCAGCGGCGATCTGGACAGCGGAGTAGGCAGGCGGCTGCTCGGATACCTGCTCACATGGCTCCAGGAAGGGCGCAAGGACGTGTTCGTGGTTGCGACCGCCAACCAGGCGTGGCACCTGCCTCCGGAATTGATTCGCGCGGGCCGCTTCGACGCGATCTGGATGGTGCGCCTCCCCAAGGACGAAGAGCGTAAGGAAATCTTCCGCATTCATCTGGAGAAGCGCAACCGCAACCCCAAAAAGTTCGATGTCAGCAAGTTGGCGGAAGCCAGCAAAGACTTCACCGGCTCGGAATGCGAAGAGGCCATAGTCTCAGGGATGTACAAAGCCTTCGAGACCGGCAAGGAGGTCTCTACCGCTTACATCGTCGAAGCCTGCAAGGAAACAGTTCCGCTGGTCAAGACCATGCCGGAAGACATCCATCGCATCGAAGAGTGGGGCTCCAAGCGCGCTCGTCCGGCTTCCAGCGAAGAGCACGGCAAGGGAGAACAGTTCAGACAACTCATGGGGGGTTAGCATCATGGTGACCACCACGGACGAAAGGCTCTTTCTGGAACGCATTGGTCGAGCCCTGCAAGTCCGCAGGAGAATTTGGGGGTTCAGGCCCGATGAAGCGGCGCGCATGGCAGATATATCTCCGGCCAAGTGGCGACGCCTGGAGCACGGCCACGAGGGATCGCGCATTGTTACCCTGGTGCGCGCCCTTAAGGCCGTGGATGTGGACATACTCAAGCTGCTCGTGGAAAATGTGGAAAAGGCGCTCCTTCGCGATGTTAATCGCGAGGACGCCAAGAGGATTCTCGCCGAACCCGAGAAGGCTGGAAGGCCGAAGAAGGAGGTTGAGGCGTGATACTCACCTACAAGCTTGGAGGCCCGGACGGTCACACCCCCATCCCTTGCAAAGACACCCTTGAGTGGGGAAGGTGGTTTGAAAACATCAGCAACAGGACTGTCGCCAAAACGACAATTGGCCGCTTTTTAGTTTCTACCGTGTTCCTGGGCTTGGACCACAGGGTTTCGGGGGAAAGCTTGCCCGTGCTGTTTGAAACGATGGTCTTCGAGGAAAGTGAGAGTAAATACCAAAAACGTTGCTGTACGTGGGATGAGGCGGTCAAACAGCACGAAGAGGCCGTAGAGAAGTTCGAGAAGGGAGATTGAAGTGTCCGAACTGGCACTAACGTGGGCAGACCTGTTCTGCAATGGGAGTCTCATCGACTTGGATGTGAAAGTTTGGGATGGACTGGTGCGCCTCAAGGCCGAAGACCTGGGCATCCCAGACACCGAGGAGGTCAAGACTGCATTAACGTTCGGCCACGAGCGGCTGGTGCCCAAAGGCTCGCTCCAGGAAATTCGCGACAAGGCGTACCAGGCCCGCTCGGAAGTAGACAGGTTCTCGATCCCGTTCAAGCTGGTACCCGGCAGCCGTTATCTGCCGCTTTCCAGCCGCAAGGAGCTGGTGGAGAAGCTGGAGGTCTTCAAGAACCAGTTCCTGGCAGCAGTCAACAAGTTCCTGGAGGACTACGAGACCAATTCGGCCAAACAGCAAGAGGTGCTTCTCAAGGCCCTGACCGACGCTTCCAAGAATGAAGCGGTGGCGGAGCGGGCTCTGGCGCGGCTCCGCGGCCTCTATCCGACGAATCAGGAACTGCACGAGAAATTCGACCTGCTCTGGCGCACCTACAGCATCGCAGCCCCGCAGGACGGCACGGCAGACGGCACCGAGGGCAACGCAATCAAAGAGGAAATCGAATCGATGATCGACAAGCTCCGCGAGCGCCTGACCGAGAAGGTCAAGAGCATCCTGGAGCTTGTCTCGCGGGGCGGCAAGATTACCGCCAAGACGTACAACAGCGCCACGAAGATGTGCGACCGGATAATGTCGCTGAACATGTTCGGAGACGCCGGCCTTATCGCAGCCGTGGCTGCGATAAGAGAGGCCGTCTCAGCGGCGTCGAATCAAGAGGACGGGGCCGGCGAGACGCTCAAGAACGGCCTTGAGCACGTCGAAGAAGAGTTGATCAGGTCCCGAGAAGAGGCTATCGCCAAGGCAGCCGAGAGGCTGGCCGGGCGAGCCGAGAGGAGGATGGAGGCGTGACATTAGCCAATATCCCCCATCGATACCGATGCCAAGACGAGGTAGACCGAATTCGTCGAAGTCTTCCGCGAGGAAATTGGGACTGGCCGGGGAGCGAGGTTGTTTGGAAGAGACTCCAGGAGGCTGCAAGCAAAATGGCTCGCTCTTACCTTCTCTCGGATATACACATGAAGACCATGGCGATTTTGGGCTGTGGCCACGAAGAAACCTGCAAGGCACACCTTTTGCACCTGCGTGATCTTGGGTGGATCGGCGCAAAAACAGCAAGGAGTGAACGATGAATGCCGACTGCACAGAAAAAAGCGTAGCTTCTGAACTTGTCTATCAACAATCCAATGGGATTCTTGACTGCATTCTTAAGAAATACCCTCATGCGCAAATAGAAGATGCTTCAGACTATGTTCACGAAGAACGCTTCCAGGTAACAATACAAAATGTAACCCAAAAAGATTTTTGGGTATTTTCTATCGTTGAGGGGTTTTCTGACGTATGTTTGGATTGGAAATTAAAAATGGGTGGAGCCCGAAGCGCAAAAGAACGAAACGAAGTAAAGTCAATCATAGAAGAAGCGTTGAAGATGCTAGGGGAGAACAAAGCATGAGTCACATAACGCTCGTTGACATCGAGATCAAAGACCTGGAGTGTCTCCGCAAGGCCGCAGCCGAGCTGGGGCTGGAGTTCTGCGAAGGACAGAAGACCTTCAAGTGGTACGGCCAGCACATGGGCGACTACCCGCTGCCGGAGGGGTTCACGCAGGCAGACATGGGAAGCTGCGACCACGCCCTCAAGGTCAAGGGCAACCCCGAAGCTTACGAAATCGGCGTCGTGAAGCGCCGCGACGGCAAGAGCGGCTATCACCTGATGTGGGATTTCTGGCAAGGCGGCTACGGGCTCCAACAGGCCGTGGGAGCGAACTGCTCCAAGCTCTGCCAAGGCTACGCCGAGAAAGTTGTGCTCAAGAACACCCAAGCGCTCCGCAGCAAGGGATGGCAGATGAGCAAGCAGAAGAACAAGAACGGAGAGATCGTAGTGAGGCTGGTGCGGGGATGAGGTCCGCGGTTCTCGATTACTGGAAGCGCAAGCCTGTCGAAGAGAAGAAGCTGCTCGTAAGAAAGCTCCAGGAATCTCATGACCCGAATCGCGACAACTTCACCTCTCTACTGATGCACCTGATCGGAAAGGCAGACTGCATCAACCTACCAAAGCTCTTCTCGATTTTTCCGGACGAGGTTTGCGTTGTCGCAGCCTGGCAGGACGGGACCACGATCAACGCGGACTACACGCTGGTGTTGGAGGAGGAGTAATGCCGAAGATTTGCTACACCGAGAAAAACTTTCGGGGTAAATCACGGGACATCATCAGCAAAGCCAACGAAATCATCGAGGAATACGCGGAACAGGGCTTTGAGCTTACGCTGAGACAGTGCTACTACCAGTTTGTGGCCCGAGACCTGCTTCCCAACTCCGAGAAGTCGTACAAAATGCTCGGAGACATCATCAGCGACGGACGCCTGGCTGGCCTCATCGATTGGAAGGCCATCGTAGACCGCACCCGTCACGTCAGGAAGAACTCGCACTGGAGCGGCCCGGCGGAAATAGTTCAAGCTTGCGCCCAGCAGTACCAGATACGCAAATGGGAGGGACAAGAAACCTATTGCGAAGTCTGGATTGAGAAGGACGCACTGATCGGCGTCATCGAACCGACTTGTTCCAAGCTTGACGTGCCCTGCTTCTCCTGTCGTGGTTACGTGTCTCAGAGTGAAATGTGGGCGGCAGCCCGCAGAATCGAGAATGCCGTGGACGACTACGGCCATGAACGGTCGATAGTCTTCCACCTGGGCGACCACGACCCCAGCGGCATCGACATGACGCGGGATATCCGGGACCGGCTCAACTTGTTTTACGGGGAGAACCTGGAGATCAAACGCATCGCCCTGACTATGGAGCAAATAGAAGAATACGCTCCTCCCCCAAACCCAGCCAAGATGTCCGACGCCCGCGCACGGTCTTACGTGCGGGATTACGGCTACGAAAGCTGGGAGCTTGATGCGTTGGAGCCCAGCAAGCTGGTCGAACTGGTTCGAGAGCACGTCAAAGAAGTTCTCGACGAAGAGAAGTGGGAAGAGATGGTCGAGCAGGAAAACAAGCACAAGGCCACCCTAAAGAAGGCTGCCAAGAAAATGGAGGGCAAGTGATGCAAAGAACTGTCAAAGCCGAGTGCAGCGAATGCTCCGGAACGGGGCTCTACTGCGGAATGGGAGAGCGGGATGGCGTAGCCATTGTTTGCTCCCGTTGCTCGGGAACTGGAGTAGCGGAAATCACCTACACGGTACCGGAAGGCAAGAAGAAGAGGTCTGGAGTCAAGAGGGTTCTTCGTTACAACCCAGGAATTTGCGTTGGAGGTCCGAACCTCGAAAATCTCGGCGGTATGTCCTACGAAGACTGGGCCGCAGGCAAACCGTTTCCCGAGAAGTCTGAACTACGGAAATTCACCTGCCCCGCGTGGTGGTATCAGGGAGTAGACTACACCAAGAAGCCTGCCTGGGACAAGTGCGGCGAGCTTGGATGCCTCTTCTCGGAATGCGAACACTTCAAAAATAAAGACAGGTGTTGGGAGCGGTGGGATGGGGAGCACCCCAATGGATAAGGGAATACAGCAGCCTGACAAAGGCAGCACCTTTCTCAGGCTACTTGGTCCTCTCGCGTGGAACAGAATGTTTCCCTTTCGGTCGGGTGCCGACAAACAGACTAGGAAGTGTGCTCTACCTGGATGCGAGATACTGACTTCACACAACGGGGGATACTGTTGCGCCGAACACTGTCGCAAGCACCGCGATCTTCAGAAGGAGAACTCCTGATGCAAGAAATCAAGTTCATCATCAACGCCGAGGGCAAGGTTAAAACCGAAGTCAACGGCATCAAGGGCGGCAAGTGCCAGGAACTGACCAGAGCCGTCGAGGAAGCGCTGGGCAAGGTCAAGAACAGCGAGAAAACGGGAGAGTATTACCTCAAGGAGAATCCAGCGCGGTTGAGAATCAGAGGGAGGTAAAATGCTTCGCGATTACGGGAACTACGAAGCCTTGTTCAACAACAAAAACCTACATGCGGCAATCAGGATACTCAACCGAGTTTCCAAGCGCCTCTGCGTTCCGTATGCAGTCATAGGAGGCTCCGCTACTTATCTTCATACCCACAACCCTCCGGAGGATTTTGCCGACTTAGATATCATGTTGGACGCAGACAAGGAAGGAGGCCTGGCTTTTGCGTCTGCCGTTTCCAAGAATGGTTTCCGAATCATCATGTTGGACGATGCTCCCGACCTCACAGACATGTTCGCCATCACGAAGTACAAGGACATCCAGGTAGACATCTTCACCAACCAAGACGAACGAACGGATATCAGGGGAGCGCTTTCGATTCGGGGAATTCCCGTCAAGCGAGTAGAACCGCTCATCGTAGAAAAGCTCATTCGGGCCAGCTATGAAGACCTCCTGATGGTGGTGGACCTCCTGGTAAACGCGGAGTATTCACGATCTCTGGTCTTTGAAGCCATTGGAAAGCATGGCAGAATGCTTCTCTTGAAACTGATACATGTGGCCGATCAGGTTAAAAACAACCGGTGGTCAATACTCAGAAGCCGAAACGCCATTCGCCGGATTTCTGAAGGAGAAGGGCTTTGAATATAATCATCAGCCCCTCCGGCCAGATCCGCTTCATCTACTCAGACGACCTGATTGGCCTGACGCAAGAGGGGAGCGCCCGCACCCGGCGGGCCTCCCGTGTGGAGCCGGAGGGCAACGGCTGGATGGCCGACCTGAGCCCGGTGGAAGGACCGAAGCTGGGGCCGTTCGTTTCTCGCGGCGACGCACTTGGGGCTGAGGTCGAATGGCTAGAAAAGAAAGGAATACCAACTTGATCACCAAGATTTCTGGGAAGTGCCAATACAAAGGATGCAACAAGAAGGCAACCGACATCGCTTGCGGCAGAACCCCATTAGGAACAGAAAGCGTCGGCTTCCACCCCACGCCCGGATGCTACTGCAAGGAACACGCCTACAAAGTGCAAGGGGAGGACTCTCCGGAGTACGGCGCAATCTGCCCCAACTGCGACTGTCTCTTTGGGGTCAACTGAACCCCACTTTCCGCTTGATTTGCCGCGGGCTGGCGGCTATAGTGGGAGGGTGAGATCGGGGAGCGCGTCAGTCCTGTTCTTTTAACCGGCGGGGCAGAAAACGGCGCTCTCCTCCCCTTTTTCCGGAGCAAGAAACAGTGCCAGAACTCTACGAGCATCAACAGAGAGCCCTGGCGCTTACAAAACAACAATCCTTGCTTCTTGGTGCCGACCCCGGCTGCGGCAAGACCGCGGTAGGCGTTCTGACAGCCGAATACCGCAAGGCGCACCCGGTTCACTCGGGCAAGACACTCGTGGTGGCCCCGTTGTCGCTGCTGGAGACGGCTTGGGCCGAAGACTGCGCCAAGTTCTCGCCGGGACTCAAATTCAGGAGTCTTTGGGCTCCGACCCCCGCCAAGCGCAAGAAGGTCTTGGCCGACTCAAGCGGAGACGTTCTGGCGATCAACTACGAGGGCTTCAAGAAGGTCATCCCCTGGCTCCGCAACCAGAAGTTCGACAACCTGATCATCGACGAGTCCAGCGCCCTGGCCAACCCGAGGTCGCAGATAACCAAGGTCGCGAAGGACTTCAGCGC
>Ga0180008_1002096_pt1 | contig 11188 bp, 9 predicted proteins | sample MM_PW_MetaG_FD_121121 | JGI IMG/M metagenome (GOLD analysis project Ga0180008, IMG submission 121121) | Groundwater microbial communities from the Aspo Hard Rock Laboratory (HRL) deep subsurface site, Sweden - MM_PW_MetaG | ecosystem: Environmental > Aquatic > Deep subsurface > Groundwater... | reverse complement strand
CGAAAATATTTTAAAAATCGCCGAATAATAATTTTTGCCAAAATCACATTATGTATTATATCCTCTATGTGTTTAAATTTTATTAAATTTTATTTCAAATTTTAATTATTTTTTTGACTTCTTAATTATAAAAAGATATAATTCAATTATGGAAAAAAGCAAAATTAAGTTAGACTGGCCATTGGTTGGTAATAAGTGTATTATTGATTTTTTGACTAAAAGTCTTGCTAATAATAAAGTCGCTGGGAGCTATATTTTTGCTGGACCAGATAATTTAGGCAAAACTACTGTTGCTAATTTTTTCGCTCAAAGTTTAATTTGTTTAACTCGGGATAAACAAGGCACTCCTTGCGGTCAATGTCTTTCTTGTCAGCAGATATCTAAAGGTATTTATGGAGATATTTATTTAATTAATAGAGAAAAAGATAAAAAAAATATTTCCATTGAACAAATAAGAGATTTTATTAGAACATTAAGTTTAAGTTCTTTTTTGAATTCTTATAAGATTGGAATTATTAAGCATGCAGAAGATTTAAGCTTAGAAGCTGTAAGCGCTTTGCTTAAAACATTAGAAGAACCAAAGATAAAAGTGGTTATAATTTTAATTACTTCTTGTCTTGAAGTTTTGCCAGCCACAATTGTTTCAAGAAGTCAGATTCTTAAATTTCATCCTTTGTCATCTGATGTTCTTTATGATTATTTGATTAAATATCATCAAGTGTCTAGAAGCGCTGCTAAAAATTTTTCTCGATTGTGTTTGGGACGACCAGCTTTAGCAATAAAATTTTTGGAAGATAAAGATTTTTTTGAAAATTATAAGAAAAAAGTTGAAGCATTTTTAAGTTTTGCTGATATTAATATTAATAAAAGATCGATTGCGATAGAGGAGCTTATTGGCAAAGAAGCAAAGGGGCAGGAGTCTGTAAGACTAGCTATTCGTTCTATTGAAGTTTGGCAGGGACTAACTAGAGATTTACTTTTTCTTTTTTTTGGACAAGATGATTTAATCCAGCATCAAATGTTTATAGAAGAACTTCAGCTAATGAGACACAAGATGAGCGTTCAAAGTTTATTTAAATTAATTGATTTATTAAAACAAGCTAAAGAATTTATTAAAGCAAATGTAAGTCCGAAGCTGGCTTTAGAAAATGTTGCGATAAGCTTTTAGAAAATTTTTAATTTAATTTTTAAATAATACTCTAATTTTTAATATATAAATATTTGTTTGTTTGTATAATTTAATTATTTTTTAAAATTTATATTAAAAATTTAGATATTAAAATATTATTTTAAAATTATAAAATTAAAAATTTTTTGGGGCATTATTTTATTTATTTTTTGAAATTTATATTAAAAATTTAAATATTATCCCGCAATATGCGGGAAAAAATTACCTGTCCCGCTTTTGCGGTGAAAAATTATAAAATTAAAAATTAATTTAAGCCTTATGATTAAAAAATATACAAAAAGTTTTTTGTTAGTTTTAGTTATTGGTCTTATAACCTCTGGTTGTTCAATCAGTTTTGGTACTGAAAGTAATAAAGAGGGGATTGATGGTGGAGTTTTTCGTAGTGTTAATAAGGGTGATACATGGTTGCAACAAACAGCAATTCCTACTGTAAGCGGACAACCAAAAAGTTTTAGCATGATTGATGATAGTTCGTTAGTTATGGATCCTAGTGATAATAAAGCAATCTATTTTGGTAGCGTTGACAATGGGTTGTTTTATAGTTATGATGGCGCTAATACTTGGCGTATAGCAAATAGTTTAGGAAAAATAACAATTAGTAGCGTAGCAGTTGATTCTAAATATAAGTGTACAATTTATGCTACGGTTGCTAATAAACTTTATAAATCAATTGATTGTAGTCGTAGTTGGACGCAGGTTTATTTTGATAATGATTTGAGCGTTAATATTAGTTCTTTGGCTATTGATAATATTGATAGTACGATACTTTATATTGGTACTAGTCGAGGTGAAATAATAAGAAGTTCTAATCGTGGTGAAAGTTGGCAAACACTTAATAGATTTGATGATGAGATAGCTAAAATTATTGTTAGTAAAGCTGAACACAAATTAATTTTTGTGGGCACTAAGAGCAAAGGAATTTTCCGTTCTACTGATGCTGGTAAAACATGGGTTGATTTGACTGATAAATTAAAAGAGTTTGATGGAAATAGCAAATTTCAAGACTTGATTATAGCAGAATCAGATAGAAAGACTCTTTTCTTAGTTACTCGTTATGGTTTATTAAAATCTGATGATAACGGAAATAGTTGGAAAAAAATAGAATTAATAACTCCAGAGAGTGAGGCATCAATTAATTCAGTAGCTGTTAGTCCAAAGAATTTAGAAGAAATTTATTATGTAACGAACACTACTTTTTATCGGTCAGCTGATGGCGGAAAAAATTGGACTACTAAAAAATTACCAACTAGTCGCGCTGGCTGGAAATTATTAATTGATCCAAAAGATGAAAATCTTATTTATTTAGCAGTGAAAAAGATAGTTAAAAAGTAAGATAAGTAAGATAAATAAGAGAAATAAGATAAGTAAGATAAGTAAGATAAGTAAGAAAAGTAAGATAAATAAGAAATTCAAACTCATAAACTCATAAACTCATAAACTCATAAACTCATAAATTAATAAATTAAAAATTATATGAATAAATACATTCAAGGTAAACAAGAAGATTTTGTTAAAGTAATGGATTTTTTTAAAAAAGATATTTCTAGTTTGCGAACTGGGCGCGCTAACCCAGCTATGTTAGACGGTATTCAAGTGGAAGCTTATGGCACAAGAACATTATTGGCTGGCGTAGCAAGTATTAATGTTCCCGATGCTAGAAGTTTGGTAATTACTGCTTGGGATAAAAATGTCACAAAAGACATTGAAAAGGCCTTGGTTGTTGCTAATTTAGGATTAAATATTGTTAATGAAGGTGATAAAATTAGAGCAATGATTTCGCCATTAACCGAAGAAAACAGGCGAGGGTTAGTAAAAAGACTTAACGAAAAAATGGAAGAAGCAAGAATTTCTTTGCGTCAAGTAAGAGATGAAATTAAAGAAGAAATAGAAGAAGTATTTAAAAATAAAGAAATTAGCGAAGATGATAAATTTAGATTTATAAAAGAATTAGATGAAATAATTAATGATCGTAATAATGAGGTTAAAGAGATCAGAGACAAGAAAGAAGAGGAAATAATGACAATATAGAGAAAGTTACTTTAAAAATTTTTAATTTTATAATTTTTAATTTTTAAATAATACTCTAATTTTAAATATAAAAATATTTGTTTGTGTAATTTAATTATCTCTTGAAATTTATATTAAAAATTTAAATATTTTGATATTATTTAAAAATTAAAAATTAAAAAATTAAAAATTTTAACCCATGTTATTAACAATTATTATTTTCATTTTAGTTTTATCAGTCTTGGTTTTTGTTCATGAACTAGGGCATTTTGTTGTTGCTAAAAAATTTAAAGTTAAAGTTGAAGAGTTTGGAATTGGTTTTTCGCCGAGAATTTTTGGTTGGCAAATATGGAAAGAGCCAGAAACAGCAATAAAAAAATGGCGGATAATTAGAGGTAATAGAGAAATAACTGAAGAAGATCAAAAGTTTGGTACAGTTTATTCGTTAAATTGGTTGCCATTGGGAGGTTTTGTAAAAATAAAAGGAGAAAATGGAGAAGAGCAGGAAGATAAGGATAGTTTTGCTTCACATCCAATTTGGCAAAGATTTTTAATACTTTCGGCAGGCGTTTTTATGAATGGTGTTTTGGCTATGATATTGATTATCATTGGTTTTATGATAGGAATGCCTCAGACTACTGGGGATGTTGGTCCATCAGCGCAGATATCTGAGCATAAGATACAAATTGTCAATGTATTTAAAGATTCTCCTGCATCCAAAGCTGAATTGAAAGTTGGTGATGTGATAATGAGTATTGATGATCAGCAATTTAATAATTATAGCGGTTTACAAAAATATGTTGCCGAACATTCTGGACAAAAATTAAATTATAAAATAAAGCGTGGCGGTACAGAAATTATTAGTCAAATTACGCCAGAGATTAGACAAGAAACTGGCAAAGGTGGTGTTGGTGTAGCAATTTCTGAAACAGGTATAGTTAAATATCCTTGGCATATAGCAATTTGGCAAGGAATTAAAACGACTTTTATTTTAATTTGGATAATTCTCGTTGCTTTTTTCGAACTTTTTAAGGGTTTAATTTTGGGTCATGGTTTAAGTGCTGAAATGGCCGGACCCGTTGGTATAGCTGCTTTAACTGGAGAAGTAGCACGAATGGGTTTTGTTTATCTTATGCAGTTTACTGCTTTATTGTCTATTAATTTAGCAATTTTAAATTTTTTACCTTTTCCAGCGCTTGATGGTGGTAGAATTTTATTTTTAATTATTGAAAAAATAAAAGGATCTCCTGTTAAAAAAGAATTAGAAAATGCTACTCATAGCATCGGCTTTCTTTTATTAATGCTTTTGGTTGTAGCAGTGACTTGTAAAGATGTCGCTAGATTTGGCAATGTTTTTAAAATGATTTGGGAAAAAATAGTTGGGTAAAACGTAGTAACGGGCCTGTCTTCAAATACGGTATTCGGTGACAGACCCTTTATGGTAATTTTTCTAAATTACCAACCTAATCTTCTACCAGTGCCTAAAATTAAATTAAACTTTAGTAAGTTGACTAAATATTTAGGTATGGCATGCTGTACATATGAGTACAGAAAAAATAAACGTAAAATTAAATAATATTCACAATAAATCGCAAAGATTCGCTGAAATTGCTAAATTGGGCGAAGTTATTTTTCATACAAAAGATTTGGCTAATTTGTGGCAGATAAAAAATACAAATACTTTACACACGACGCTCAAAAGATATACAAAAGCAGGTCTTTTGTTTAGAATTTACAAAGGATTTTATTCTATAAAACCGATTGATAATTTAGATCCTTTATTGTTAGGGTCCAAAGCATTGCATGAATTTTGTTATATTACCACTGAGACTGTTTTGCAAAATGAAGGGATAATTTTGCAATCAAGCAATAAGATTACTTTTGTAAGTTCAAAGTCTAAAAAATTTTCAATTGGAAAGCACAATTATTATTCAAGAAAATTAGTTGATAAATATTTATACAATCCAATTGGTGTACATTTTGTTAATGGAATAAAAATTGCGACTTTAAGTAGGGCTATTGCTGATATGTTGTATTTTAATTCAAATGCTTATTTTGATGCTGAAAAATTTATAAATTGGAAAGAAGTTAAAAAAATACAGGAGGCAGTTGGTTATCCTCTTATTTTAAAATGTTATGATTTTACCAAATCCAAAAGACGCAAAGCATAAGGCGTGGCTTTATCGGTTACTAATTGGAATATATGACAATCCAGTTTTGTCTTCCTCTCTTTATTTTAAAGGCGGAACTTGTGCGGCTATGTGTGGTTTTTTAGATCGATTTTCAATTGATTTAGATTTTGATTTTGTTGCTCAAAAAAACGAAGAAGAAATAATAAAAAAAAATTTAGAAAAAGTTTTTAAAAATTTGGGATTAGAAATTAAAGAAAAAAGTCAACGAGTGCCACAATATTTTTTAAAATATCCTGCAGATAAAAATGAAAGAAACATAATAAAAATAGATGTTGCTATACCTCCTCTAAAATCTAATAAGTATGAGTTGGTGAAAATGGCTGAAATTGATCGGATAATAATGTGTCAGACAATTGAAACAATGTTTGCTAATAAATTAGTAGCGCTTATTGATCGTTATGAAAAAAATAATTCTATTGCAGGAAGGGATATTTATGATATTCATTATTTCTTTTTTCAAGGATTTAGATATAATGAAAAGGTTATAGAGGAAAGAAGAAAAAAATCTCTTGCAATTTTTTTTAAGGAGATTATAGAATTTATTGAAAAAAATATTGATGAAACCATTATTAATCAAGACATAAATATGCTTCTTTCTTATGATAAATTTAATAAAATTAGAAAAGTTTTAAAAAGCGAAACATTAATGTTTTTAAGAGATGAAGAGAGGAGATTAAGGGAATAAAAATAATATTTCAATGATTTTTGTTGGAAAAAGTATTTTAGATTATCGTTTAAAAGATATTAAAAATTTAAATTTGCCTTTTTATTTTTTAGAATAAATAATTTAAATTAAATTTTAGTAAGTTGACTAAAATATAAAATCCTATTGACAATATGGTATTACTAAAGTTATAATGTATATGTATTTTAGCAATAACTTAAAAACATGATATATCAGCGAAAAATCTACAAAAAAATCAAAAAATATGTTGGCGTAAAACAAGTGATTGTTATCACCGGTATGCGTCGAGTTGGTAAAACTACTATCCTAAAACAGCTTTTGTCTGAAGTAAAATCCGAGAATAAAGCTTATTTTGATTTAGAAAAACTATCAGATCGAGATGTTTTTGATCAGAAAAATTATGATAATATTTTGCTTGATTTTGAAGGAAAAGGAATAGATATAAAAAAGAAAATCTATCTTGCTATCGATGAGATTCAATTCCTACCCAATATTACCAGTGTTATAAAATATCTTTATGATCACTATAATATAAAATTCTTTGTAACTGGCTCCAGTTCTTATTATCTCAAAAATCTTTTTACTCAATCTTTGGCTGGTAGAAAGATCGTATTTGAAATGTTTCCATTGGATTTTGGAGAGTTTTTAATTTTCAAAGAAATCTTTTATAAAGAAAAGAACCCTTTTATGGGTAAATTCTCCGAATTTGAATATGAGAGACTAAAATTTTATTATGAAGAGTTTATTAATTTTGGCGGATTTCCAGAAATTGTTTTGATAAAAAAAGAAGAGTTAAAAAAAGAATTACTAAATGATATCATTAGTTCTTATGTAAATATTGATATAAAAGCACTTTCTGATTTCCGGAAAGATAAAGAAATATATAGTTTGATAAAAATGCTGGCTTCCCGAGTTGGTACTCGTCTTGATTATAACAAACTATCTAGTTTAATCGGTCTATCTCGCCATACCGTAGAAGAATATATAGATTTTTTCGAAAAAACTTATTTGATTTATAGAGTACCTGTTTATACCAACAATACAGATCGCGAGATAGTGAAGGCAAAAAAAGTTTATTTTTGTGATAATGGGCTATTAGATATTCTAGCGGAAAATAACAGCGGATCAAAGTTTGAAAATGCATTTTTTAACCAGATTCGCCATATTGGAGATGTTCGCTATTATGCTTTGAAGGACGGAAGCGAAATTGATTTTATTTTAGATAAAAAAATAGCTCTAGAATTAAAAGAATCACCAACTAAAAACGATCTAAGTGATTTAATGAGGTTATCTAAAATAGCTGGAATAAAAAAATATCATTTGGTTGGGAGGAAAAATGTTCCCAAGTTTGATGATTATGTCTGGGGTGGAGATGTAAAATAAGAATATATTCGACAGACCCAAAAAATTTGACAGAATGTTTTGTGTTTGTTATCTTAAGAATAAGAATGGTTTTTTAAAAATTACAAAATCTTTAAATTAGATCCTCTGATTTTTTATCAGAGGGTTGGGTCTAATTTCTTTTCAAATTGAAATTTATTTTTAAATTTATTTTTGAAAAAAGATGATTTTTGCGTTAGTGAAAATCCGGTTTCCTCCGTAATCATAGGATAATTGATGTCGTTCTGTATTATTACAGAAGACTGAGTCAATGAGTAAAAAATAGGATTTGCTGTTTTTACAGCATTTTTTTATTTTCAAAAACAAGGTGGTACCACGAATGTCTTTTAAAGACCTCTCGTCCTTAAATACATATATTTTTGTATTCAGAGATGGGAGGTTTTTTTATTTGTTCTTTAAAAAAAATATAACAAAAGGAGGAAAAAAATGAAAGAAAATTTAAACATTCGGTCTCGGCTTTGTTGGTATGCGTGCCATAAAAAGATGGGAGGAGGAGTTTTTCCTGAATTGAAAAAAGTTTGCCCAAAGTGTGGGCAATTTTTAGAAGAAAGAGGGTTTACCGGTCCGTCGTGTGACATTGACGAACCGGTAATAACAATATTTTGTCCGAATTGTGACATAATAGACAATAAAAAAAATTAAGTAAAAATAAAAAATCATCTATAAAAAAAAATAGGGAAGAATTAATATTCTTCCTCATTTTTAATTTACTGTAAAAATTATAAATTGTTTTTCAACCTTAAACTTTTAACTTTATAACTTTTAACTTTATCGGCAACAGACCCTATAACTAATTTAATTTTTTCTTTACTTTCTGCGATAATTTTGGTAGCTTGTTTATAGGTATAAATTAATAAACTTACTTAATTTTTATGCAATTAAACATCAAAGCGACTAACATTGAATTAACAAGTGAAATAAAGGATTATGTTCAGAAAAAAGTTGATATGTTGGATAAATTTTTAGGGAAAATTCAAACACTTAATGCTAGTTTTGAAGTGGAATTAATTACTAATCATCATTTGAAAGGCGAAATTTATCGCGCAGAAATGAATTTAGAGATACTAGGAGAATTATTACGAGTTGAAAAAACTGAAAAAGATTTATTTAAAGCAATTGAAAAAGTAAAAGAGCATATGGCAGAAATTATTAAAAAGTATAAGGAGAAAAAGATTGATGGAAAAAGAATGGCGAAACTGGAATAACAAAAAAATAATTAAGTTTTGGATTAGAATTTAAGATACATAATATCAATGTAAGGTTTAAAAATTTAGTTATTAATCCCGCATATTGCGGGAAAAAATTAAAAATTAAAAATTAAAAATTTTGCCCTCATGTCTATATTTACTAAAATTTTTGGAGATCCCAACGAAAAAATAATTAAAAGCTTTGGTTCTATAGTAGAGAAGATTAATGAATTGGAGAAAAAATATCAAGCAATGAGTGATGAGGAATTAAGAGCGATGACGACAAAGTTTCGAGCTATGTTGGGAACACATGATGTACAGATTAAAGAGTCTGATGAAAAAATAAATATTGTTGAACAAAGCTCTCTGTCTAATCAGGATCTTTCATCGGGGGAGTCCGATGTTGTAGCTGGTGAAGTTGAGGTAGTTGAAAAAAAACAAAATATTATTGAGCAAATTTTGGAAGAAATTTTGCCCGATGCTTTTGCTGTGGTGCGTGAGGCCGCGAGAAGAACATTAGGACAGCGACATTTTGATGTTCAATTAATGGGAGGAATAGTACTTCATCGTGGGCAAATTGTTGAAATGAAAACAGGAGAAGGTAAAACGTTAGTAGCTACATTAGCTGCTTATCTTAATGCATTGCCTGCTCAAGGCGTGCATGTAATTACAGTTAATGATTATTTAGCAAAAAGAGATGCTAGTTGGATGGGTCGTGTTTATAATTTTTTAGGTTTAACAGTTGGATGTATAACACATGAACAGGCATTAAAATTTTCAAAAGAAAATTCTGCTATTTTTTCTATTCAAAATGGCGAAAATAATCAAAATCTTGATGAAGAAGTTTTGCAACTTGTTTCTAGAAAAGAAGCTTACCAATGTGATATTACTTATGGCACTAATAATGAATTTGGTTTTGATTATTTACGTGATAATATGGCGCCTGATTTGGAAAGAATGGTTCAACGTCCAACTAGTAAATCTAAAACAGGATTGAATTACGCTGTTATTGATGAAGTTGATTCAATTTTGATTGATGAGGCGAGGACACCGTTAATTATTAGCGCGCCAATTGAAGAAGCAGTTGATAAATATTATAAATTTGCAGAATTAGTAAAAAGATTAGAAGAAAATAAAGATTATAATATTGATGAAAAAATGCGCGCAGCTACTTTGACAGAAGAGGGTATTGCTAAATTGGAAAAATGGTTGGGCGTTGATAATATTTATATTTCTGATGGATTGGGTGACGTTCACCATATTGAGCAGGCTTTAAAAGCAATGACTTTATTTAAGCGAGACCGTGATTATGTCGTTACAGAAGGAGAAGTGATAATTGTTGATGAATTTACTGGCAGATTGATGCAAGGAAGGCGTTATAGCGAGGGCTTGCATCAAGCGATAGAAGCTAAAGAGGTTGTTAATATTCAAAAAGAATCGCAGACTTTAGCTACAGTTACTTTTCAAAATTATTTTAGACTTTATAAAAAATTGGCTGGTATGACAGGAACTGCCATTACTGAAGCTGAGGAATTTTTCAAAATTTATAAATTGGAAACAGTAGTAGCGCCAACCAATAATCCAATGGCTCGTTATGACTTGAATGATTTAATTTATTGCTCTGAAAATGGTAAATTTAAAGCAGTTATTGAAGAAATAAAAGCGCGTCATGCAAAAGGTCAGCCTGTTTTAGTTGGTACAATTTCTATTGAAAAAAATGAAATTCTTGGAGATATGTTGGAGCGAGAAGGAGTAAACGCTCAGATTTTGAATGCTAAACATCATGAAAAAGAAGCTTCTATTATTTCTCAAGCAGGTAAACTGGGCGCAGTTACTATTGCTACTAATATGGCTGGTCGTGGCGTTGATATTATTTTAGGAGGCAAGTCTGCAAGCGAAGAAGATCGGGCTAAAGTTGTTGCTGTCGGTGGACTTCATATCATTGGTACTGAACGTCATGAATCAAGGCGAATTGATAATCAGTTGCGAGGTCGTGCTGGCAGACAAGGAGATCCAGGATCTAGTCAGTTTTATATTTCAACTGAAGATGATTTGATGCGAATTTTTGGTGGGGATAAAATGAAAGGGTTAATGCAGACTTTACGTGTTCCTGAAGATATGCCGATTGAAAACAAGATGATTTCTCGCGCTATTGAGTCAGCTCAAACTAAAGTTGAAGGTAATAATTTTGACACAAGAAAACATTTAGTTGAATATGACGATGTTATTAATAAGCATCGTGAATCAATTTATCGTAGACGTCGGGAAATTTTGGAACAAATAGAAATTTCAGGAAAAGAAGAAAATAAATTGTCTGAGATTATTTTAAAAATGATAGAAAACGAAATAGAGCAAGTGATAATTTTTCATACTGCTGCGGAAAATATTAGTGATTGGAATTTAGAAGAAATTTATCAAGTTGTCTCCACTATTTTTCCAGTTGATAAAAAAATAAAAGAAGAATTAATGTATTTTACTGATAATGGTAATAAATTAGATAAGGTTAAAGCGCGAACAACGATTATTG
>Ga0180008_1002095_pt1 | contig 11198 bp, 14 predicted proteins | sample MM_PW_MetaG_FD_121121 | JGI IMG/M metagenome (GOLD analysis project Ga0180008, IMG submission 121121) | Groundwater microbial communities from the Aspo Hard Rock Laboratory (HRL) deep subsurface site, Sweden - MM_PW_MetaG | ecosystem: Environmental > Aquatic > Deep subsurface > Groundwater... | reverse complement strand
TCAATCATTGTGATCTCAGTCTCACACAATGTGCGCCCCGGAGCGGCGAACGTCTCAGCTAATGTGCGTCGAAAGGCGTCATGAATCTCGCGTCGAGCCGTTCACTATTGCGCGTCCCTACACTTAGCCGAGAGCGGGCAAAGGATACGACGCTCGATTATGGCGACGCCTTCGCCGAACGGCGGGGGCTGGTTCGGTCGGAGATCCTCGTTGAGCGCGGGCCGGTCCCCGATGGCGCCCGCGCCCCTAAGCGCAGCATGTTCGAGGGGTTGAAGCTCGGCCGCGCCCCCGTGGCGGACAAGGCTCAGCAGGCGGCCCCCACAATGTCGGGAAAGACGCCCGATCCGGCCCTGCAGCGTGGGATCGGCCGCTACACAGCCGCTTGGGCAGATGCGGAGCGGATGGGCGAGCAGGGTCTTCCGATCCTGCCTCACCAGCGGGCGGCCATGCAGCAGGCCCGTGAGGGGCTGGACGGCCTGTCCCGCGAGGCGACAGCCGACCTGCGCTCCGCCCTCTCGCGTAACCCGGGCTTGGCGAGCCGGGGGGCGACGGCGGACGGCATGAAGGATGTGCAGCGCGCGATGACGCAAGAGGGGAGAGTGCGCCTGGACCCCGCCGCCCGGGCCGAGCGGTTCGTGGAGGACTGGCGAGGCCTCCAGGCGCGGCGTCTGGAGCTGGGTTCGAGCTACCAGAACGCCGACGCTCGCAGGGCCATCGAGGGGCGCATGAAAGCCATGGCGCAGGGTCTTCGCCACGACCCCCAGGTGGAGACCATCCTTCGGGGCAAGAAGCTGGAGCTGGGATTGGGGAAAGTACGCGACGCAGCGAGCGTGAGCATGGGTGACGCCCTTGTCCGATCCCTGACCCTTGGACGTTCCATCGGGTTGGGAAGATAACGAAAGCGCCATGACCGGGGACCAAGAGGGATCACGCGACGATCCGGCGGCGGCGTTCGAGGCGCTCAGGGCGGAGGTGGCCCAGGTCCGCGCGGCGCTTGACGGCCCGGCGTCGGCGGGTCCGGACTATTCCCCGACGCTGGCGGCCATCGCCAAAAGCCTCGCCGCGATCGAGGCGCATCCGGCGCTGCGCTCGACACCGGAGGCTTTCGCCCACCAGGTGCGCCAAGCGTCGGAGGTCCTCCAGCAGCAGGGCCGGCGGGAGCTGGCCGGCGCCGCCCAGCGGGTGGACGCAGCGGCCGGCGAGCTGGAGCGCCTGGCCGAGCGGCAGCGCACCGGGCGCGAGCAGGTCCGGCAGGTCGCGATCATGACCGCCGTAGGCGCTGTCGCCGGCATCAGCGTATGGGTGTGCTTCTCGGGGCCGATCGCGCGCGCCCTTCCGGCAAGTTGGAACGTGCCGGAGCGGATGGCCGCGGCCACGCTGAGGCTGAACCGCTGGGAGGCCGGGGCACGGATCATGCGGTCGGCCGACCCCGACTCTTGGAAAGGCGTGGCGACGGCTTTGAGCCTGTGGCGGGACAACGCCGCCGCCCTGGAGGGGTGCATGCGATCGGCGGCGAGAACCGGCAAGGCGGAGCGCTGCACGGTGACGCTGAAACCGCCGATTGCGTCCAGCCAAGCCCCCGCCAAGCATTAAGCCGGGCTTGGACTGCCCGAGCTCTTATGGAGGGCAGGATCGCCACCCCCGGTAGCGATGGCTATCGGCTGCCGTCACCCCACATCCTTCAACCGAGGGGGCTGGTGTGCTCACCGACGCGCGAAGCCGCTTGAGCCACGATCTCCTCATGCTGAGCACATATGCGCGGCCAGAGAGTCGCGGCTTCGGGGCAGTCGATGCCGAACACTCGCCGAAGCACGGTGACGTAGGCCTCGGCGTCGTCGAGCAGGCGCACGGATGTTCGCTGGCCTTGCAGTCGGCACAGGCCGCGTCCGAGAAGCACGACCATTCCGCCGTCCAGGTGCCTCTGGCAAACAGCGTTACGAAGGTGAGGCGAGGCAGAGGACGTCCGCAGCCATTCCGACGCGGCGAGCAGACGCGCACGATCAGCTGGCTCCAGGGTAAAGTCGTAGTAGGGAATACTGGCGGCCGCGTGGTTGTGAAGCCGCCACCACTCTGAATCGAGACGCTCAAGCAAAAAGGTCAGCTCCCCCTGTCGATGGAGCCCAGGACGAAGCGGAATGGGTTCGCGCAGGCCATCCCCAAAGCCCACATCGGCCAAGTAGGGTTGATCGAGATCGATGCGGAGGAGGGGGTGCACCCCTTCTTCGGCGCGGCTCCAGCGGTCCCGCTTGATGACGGACGCTAGAGTGCTCACACGAAATCCCGCGGCATCGAGCGCGCTTGCGAACAGCGCATTCATCTCGAAACACCAACCGCCCCGGCGGCCTCTCACCAGCTTCTCGAAGGCTCTGTCACCATCAATGCTGAGCTCGCGACCAAGCAGCACATCGAGGTTTTCGTAGGGGATGGTCCGCAGATGGGCGCGATGCAATCGCCGTAGGGACGCGAGGTCCGGCGCGCTGCGTCCCGGATCGCCGATGCGTCGTAGGTAGGCGTCGAGGTCCACGAGGCTTAGGTCCAGTGGTGGGTCAAGCCCGAGTATCCGGAGCAACATCAAAGGAACAGTGAACGGCCTCACTTTCGCACGCCCTCGCGCCAAGCAAACAATTTCCAGCTGCAATGGGCGGACTCAAAGGAAGGGGGCCTTCTCCCAGACGACAGCCAGGGCGCTCTCGCAAATTCCTCGTTCGTCAATTTGTCGCGGGCCGGGACTAAAAGGTCTACCTTTCTTCCCCCCTCCCCGGCCCCAACCAAATCAGCTAGTTGGATAGGGCGAAAGGTGGTGGAAGAAATGCGCTACGGCTACGCCCGGGTTTCCAGCGAGGAACAGAACCTCGCCCGCCAACGATCGCAGCTTGCCGCTGTCACCTGTGATCAGATCATCGAAGAGGTGCAGAGCGGGGTGAAGGCCCGCCATCGCCTCGATAAGCTGCTGGCGGGCCTACAGGTCGCCGACGAGCTGGTGGTGACGGAGTTGGACCGGCTCGGCCGCAGCACCGGCGAGGCGGTCCTGCTCATGGACGACCTAATCCGGCGCGGGGTGGTGTTGCGGGTGCTCGCCCTCCCCTCCCTCGACATCACCACGAACGACGGCCGGCTGATCGCCGACATCCTGGCCAGCCTCGCCGCGCACGAGCGCCGGCGGACTCGAGAGCGACAGCGGCAGGGCATTGTCGCGGCCAAGGCGGCCGGGCGCCATCTGGGTCGGCCGCCGAAGCTGAATGGCCAGCAGATCGCCGAGGCGCGCGCCAGGCTTGCCGCCGACGAGGCGGTGCGCGTGGTCGCCCGGGCCTACGGCGTGACGCCCAAGACGCTCAGGGCGACGCTGGCGCGGCAGCACGCCTAGGTTCGCCGGCGGCTTTAGCTAAGGGCGATCGTCAAGTGGCGGCCCACGGCCTTCGCCGCCCGCTGCAAGGTGGCCAGCGTGACGGACGGGTTAGCTGGATCGAGAAGACGATCAAGCTGGGCGCGGGTCGTATGCATCCGCTGCGCCATCGCAACCTTGCTAAGGCCCTCCTCCTTCATCGCCGCGCTGATCTGCTCCGCGATCAACTCCTTGACGGCCTGGCCCTCTACGTCCTCGCGGATGCCCTGTTCGTCCAGGAACTCCGCAAAGCTGGCGCCGATGCGCCCTTTGTTGCTTTCCATCACTCGACCTCCTTCAGTCGCTTTCGCGCCAAATCCAAATCGGCCTTGGGCGTGGCCTGGGTTTTCTTGATAAAGCCGTGCAACAGCACCATGCCGCCATCGGCGATACCGAACAAAACCCGCCCAATCTTGCCGTCGCTCAGGTTGCTGCGGATCTCGAACAACCCCGCCCCCATGCTGCGGCACGACGGCATACCAATCGGCCAGCCAAACTCGGCTTTGGCGATGTCCTTGCCGATCGTTCGCCGGTCATCGTTTCCCAGATCCAGCAACCAGTCGCGCACGGGTGCGCGACCGTTGGCCGATTCGTAAAATCGAGCGGGTAGCCGCTTTCGGTTCTCGGGCATTAGGGAAAAGTATCAAAAAAGATACACTCCGTCAAGCCAAATTGGTGGCTGCTCGGAGGGACGGACCTGGGCTCGTCCCAAGGGGACCGCGCCCTATCTCCGCTGCGCTCCGACCGAGCCGCCTTTGGCGTCTCGTCCCTGGTGGGCGACGATCGCTCGTGCGGGCGGGCTCCAGGCCCGCATGAGGCCGCCAGCGTCGCCGGCGAAGATCTCCGTTTAGGAGGGGAAAGGGGCGCGCCGCCCCCTCTCCCCCGCAACGGCAATCGGCCAGGCCGTGGCTCGGCTGCGCCTGCGCCCGCACCACCCCGACCGATTCCCGCCGCCCCCCTCGCTCCCGGCTGTTCGCTAAGACGGCAGGGCCGATGGCCCGAGGGCCATCGCCCTGCGGCGATGTGAAGGGAGACAGTGAGATGATCCACGACAATCGGGACAGCTGGCTGAACGGGGGTGGCGACGGGCATGGCACCTCTGTTCGAGGTGTTGGGCGCTCCCCTCCCCGACCGGGTGCGGGTGGCGATTGGCTTCACCAGTGCCGGCCGCCGGAGCCGAGCGATCGGCGAGTGCTGGGACAACCGGCGCAGCGCGGACGGTCATTTTGAAATCTTCATCCGTCCGGACCTGGCCCACGCGCCCGACGCCATGCCGGCGCAGATCGCCGCGATCCTCGCACACGAACTGGTCCACGCCGCCGTGGGCATCAAGGCCGGGCATGGGAAGCCGTTTAAACGCATCGCACTTGGGCTCGGGCTGGTCGGGCCGATGCGCGCCACGACGCCGGGCGAAGCGTTCCTTGCAGCGATCACGCCCATCCTCGCGGCGGCGGGTCCCCTCCCCCATGCCCGCCTCGACACCGGCGGGCTGACGACCGCGTCCAGGAAGCAGGCGGTGCGGATGCTCAAATGCGAGTGCCCGGCGTGCGGCTACACCGTCAGGACCGCGCGCAAATGGTTGGAAACGGCCGGGGCTCCGCTCTGCCCGATCCCAGGCCACGGGGCGATGCGTCACGAGCCCCTCGACGAGGACCAGCACGACGAGGCCGAGGGCAGAGCGCGTGCGAAGCCCCCTTCCCATTTGCATCGGCGGTGTATACAAGTATAGCCCTATGCCTGTGGGAGTGTAGCATGAAGGTTCTTGCCATCCTGTCGCAGAAGGGTGGAGTCGGTAAGACGACCCTGGCGACGTGCCTGGCCGTGGCGGCCGAGCAGGCCGGCAAGGAGGTTGCGATCATCGACCTCGACCCGCAGGCGACCGCTTCCTTCTGGAAGGACGTGCGCCAGATCGACACGCCCGCCGTGGCCTCGATCCAACCCGTGCGGTTGTCGGCGATGCTGAAGGCCTGCGCCGACGCCGGCACCGACCTGGTGGTGATCGACGGCGCGGCCGTCGCGCGCGACGTGACCTTCGAGGCGGCGCGTCATGCCGACTTCATCCTAATCCCGACTAAGACGGCGGTGTTCGACACCATGAGCATGACGCACACCTTGGAGGTGGTGCGGCAGCTCCACCGCGCCTTCGCCGTCGTGTTGACCTTCGTGCCGCCCCAGGGACAGGAGACGGGCGACGCGATGAAGGCGGTGGAGGAGCTGGGCGCGGCAGTCTGTCCGGTGACGATCGGCAACCGCAAAGCCTTTTTCCGCGCCCAGGCCGTAGGCCAGGCGGTGCAGGAGTTCGAGCCACACGGACCGGCGGCGGCCGAGATCATGCAGATATACGAGTATACATCTATACGGCTATACGATCAGGTGGAGGTCGCGTGATGGCTAAGGGCAATGCGCTTCAGGCCGTTCTTGACCGCGCCAAGGCTGGCGGCGAACCCGCGCCCTCGCCGGCTATGCCGGCCGAGGCGCCCGCTGCCAAAGCGCCGGGCGCCCGGCAAGGGACCAAGCTGATCGGCGGCCACTTTCCCCCGGAGATCAGCACCCAACTCCGCATCCTCGCGGCCGAGGGCGGGACGACGGTGCAAAGCCTGTTGGCCGAGGCGCTGGACGATCTGTTCGTCAAAAAGGGCCGCAACCGCGTCGGTCGCGGTGGCGTATAATCGTATACAACTATACGCCTATACACGGCAAAGGCGCCCCGGGGCCTGAAAGGTGAGTTTTGGGGTAGGGGCTCACCGTTCGTCGGCCGGCCCGCTGAACTCCACCAGGACCGGCATTTCGAGCGGTTCGCCGCGCAGCTTGGCCCGCCGGACGACACTGTGCTGATCGATCAGGATTTGCGCGTCGCGCTTGCCGGTGGAGGTCTTGGGGAACCAATGGAGCGCCACCCGTTCGACCTTGCGGCCCTTCTTGATGGGCGTGAAGTCGACGAAGAAAGGACAGAGCTTGTTGATTTCGTCCTTGGCGGCCTTTAGGCAGTATTTGTTAAAATCCGCGAACCGGTCCAGCTTCCCCTCGGGCACGTTCAGGAGAGCGCGAAGCTCCTCAACCGTGAATTCTTCCGTCTGCTTGTATTCCAGGCCTATGCGGCGCTCGATCATCTCGTAGAGGCAGAGGGCGTATTTCGACTCGAAGCAGTACATCACCTGCGTCTTGAGGCGGGCATAGACCTCGCTGTTCCGCAGGATCTCGATCAGCTCCTCGGGAATGCGGTAGTGAAGGAAGCCGTCCTTCTCCAGGCTTTCGTCGCTCGGGCCGAGGAGCTGGACGCGGCGCTTGTAGCTCTTACCGGCCTTGCGGATGGTGACGATCGCGATCGTGCCCATCAGCCGCAACAGCGAGCTTTCCACCCGCTCGTTGCCCTGATGCGTGCCCTTCAGGGCCGTTTTCGAGATGGCATGGATGATGGGCTCGCCGATGCGCTCCCAGGCGTTGGCGATCAGCAGGTTGTAGATGCGGCGGTCTGCGAGGGTGAGGGGGCTCAGCTCGACGATGTCCACCAGCTCGCCAGGCTTGACGATCTCGCCGTAGTTGGCCGGATCGAACGGGTTGCCGCGCCCCTTCTGATCCAGGGTTCGAATAGCGAGATCGACTACGGCGCCTTTCGACATCGACACATCCAACGGTGAGCAAGGGCAGATTCTTAGCTCACCTTACGGGCGAATTGTGAGTTCGGCAAATCCTCTAGCTCCCCGATGGAATGGTGAGGGGGATACCCCAAAACTCACCATCGAAGATGCCCCCACCCCAACGCTCACGCGACTCGGCCCCAACACTCACTTTTACCGACCCCAACGCTCACCGTAGGCTACCCCAACGCTCACGCGACTCGGCCCCAACACTCACTTTTCGGCCTGATTCTCCGTTACCGTTCAGCGAGTTACGGCCCCTGAATCTTGAATCTAAGAAGAATCTTAGAATCTGAACCGGAACGGTGAGTTTTGGGGTGGGCCGGCCTGTGGATAACTTGGTGCCCAGACCTCAAAGTCCAGGAAGAACAAGAAAGCCCCGCCTCTTGGGGGCTGCGCCCCCGCCGGCTCGCGGCCTTTGGCCGCCCCGGCCCGCTTCGCGGTCCTCCCACCCGGCATCCCCCAAAATGAGTCGGCCTAGTCGGCCGACAAGTAATTGCCAAGAGGAAGACCGGCAAAAATTTTCAAAATCAGCGCCCAGTCCAACCGTCGCATGGCTTTTCGAGAAAAGCGTGTGGCTCCGTCAAGAGAAACCCGACCGACATCGCCGACAGATAGGCCGCTAAAGCTCGATTCCGGCCCGTGGGGCGGCAAGTCGGGTAGGGAAGGGGACGGGGGTTCCCAGAGCGATCCGCCGCCCAACGGCGACCTGAACGGTGAGGCAATGCCCCAAAACTCACCGATCAGGTTCGCGCGCCGCCGACGTGTATACGCCTATACAAGCCATCAAGCCGTTTAAGCGCTCGCCGCGGTGAACAGGCCCCGGAACTCCGGCCCGTCGTAGTACCGGACCTTGGCGGCGATGGCGGGCGCGGCGCCCTGGCGCAAAAGGATCTCCAAACTGGAATCCAGCCGCATGATCTCGTCGGGCGTCATCAGCTCGCGCCGCGACAGATGCGTGGAGGTCGAGCTGCTCTTGGTCTCGAAAAGCTGCATTTCGCCGCGCGAGGTCGAGGTCCCCGTCGTCTGATAGCTCATGGTCGTGGCGCCGATCGACTTGGACACCCAGCTCGCGGTCTCGACGTCGGCGACGTTGAAGATCTGCACCAGGCCGGCGTTGGAGACGAAGGTTCCCGCGTTTTTGCCGTAGGCGCTCCAAAGCTGGTGCATGTCCTGGAGGATCGGCCAGAGTTGGAGGCCGTAGCCGGCCATCAGGCCGAACGCCCGCTCGACGGGTTCGAGCCGGCCGAGGGCGGCGAACTCATCGAGCAGGAAGAGCACCGGGGCCGCCGGCCGGGCAGGGGAGCGGGCTAGGTCGTGGATCGCCTGCGCCACCATCAGCCGCAGCCAGCGTGAATAGGCGTCCAGCCGCTCCGGCGGCAGCACCAGGAACACGGTGGCCTTGCCTTCCTTCAGACCGGCGAACCGAAAACCCCAACCGCCAATGGACAATCTAGGACATACGACCTAATATGCTTGGCGTAGTGAACGGCAGTTTGTAGCGATGGATTGGAGCGGTGGATGGTCGATTCTGGGGTTGGCGTCCAATTGGGAAGTGACCCGATGACGGGCCACGTGGAGCAGTTGGGAGGCTTCGACGTGGCGATAATCGGCGCGGGCTTCGCAGGCGTGAGCGCGGCGCGGGCGCTCGACCGAGCGGGCGTCAGGGCGATCGTTCTCGAGGCGCGCGGCCGTGTCGGCGGTCGGATTTGGAGTGATCGCACCCCTGGCGGCGTGTTGATCGAACGGGGTGGGCAGTGGATCGGCCCCACCCAGGATAGGATGTTGGAACTCGCCACTGAGCATGCCTGCGAAACCTTCGAAACCTATGACGAAGGCTGCGTGCTCTATGATGTCGGAGGCCGCTCTGACATCAGCCGCAAGGTTCTGCTCGACGTGTTCGGAGAATTGAACGCGATGGCCTCCACCTTGCCCTTGGGGACGCCATGGAACGCGCCGCGCGCCCTGGAGTGGGATGCTCAGACACTACATACTTGGCTGCTACAGAAGGTCCCGGAACCCGCGGCTTTCGCCTTTGCCCGCTTGGTAATCGGCGCGGTTTTCACGGCCGAACCGGAAGAACTCTCGCTACTGCACGTGCTGATCTACATCCGCGCCGCCGGCAACGTGAGCCTCCTGCTCGACGTTATCGGAGGAGCGCAGGAGCGACGTTTTCTCCACGGCGCGCAGGGCCTGGTGGAGCGAATGACCGATCGCCTTCGAAACGTTGACGTCAGGGTCAACGCGCCGGTCAGACGCATTGATCAACTGGATGGGAGGGTGCTCGTTCATGGGGACGGCTTCTCCCTAAGCGCCAGTCGAGTCATCGTGGCGGTACCGGCGGCGGTCGTTGACCGGATCATCTATGCGCCGGCTTTGCCTGGTGCTCGCGCGCAGATGCACCAGAGGCTGTGCCCCGGTTCGACGATAAAGATCAGTTGCGTCTACGACGCACCCTTCTGGCGAGCGAAAGGCTCCAGCGGCCGCATCGTGTCGAACAGCGGCCCCCTGACAGTTACATTCGACAACACGGTGCCCGGCGATCCACATGGCGTGATCGTGGGCTTCATCGAGGGCGACCAGGCCCGCCTCGCATCCCAGTGGTCACCTGAAGCACGGCGCCAATCTGTGTTGAACACCCTCGTACATCATCTCGGCGCGGAGGCGGGCGTTCCTAAGGAATACGTGGAGACCAGTTGGGCGGAGGAGGAATGGACGCGAGGCTGCTATGGGTCGAACTTTCCGCCTGGAGGGTGGACGAAATATGGCTGGCTCCTCCAACAGCCGGTCGGGCGCCTCCACTGGGCGGGCGCTGAAACCTCCCTGGTGTGGATGAATTATATGGAAGGTGCCGTGCGCTCTGGTGAGCGGGCTGCCGACGAGGTTCTGCAAATTCTGCAGCATGAGCGTGTGGCTTCACTCTAGCCTACGGGTCCTGCCGGGCCGATGGAGGCCTGTTGATTCCCCGGAGGCGCGGACGGGAGGTGGGAATCTGATCCCACTAACCGAGCCTGGTCTTGCGGGCCGTCAAATATGCAAGGACGCCAAGACGAACCGAGGCGCGATTTGCTCCGTCATTTCGAACAAATGCTATAGACCGAACACCTGAGCTCGCCGGCTTCGAGGGGTGAAGAAACCTCCGTCCGACTGCCACATGGGCACATCTGTTGATTATCTTTGGCAACCTAAAGTTGCCGCCGGGCTGGACAAGCGGTAAATGCAATTCAGTCAAGTCAGCGAGCTATTAATGTACTTCCTGCTCCGAAGCATCGGCGACTGGGTCTCCGGTGGCTCAAACGCTGTCGGCCCCGCGAAGGCCGTGTTGCTGCCAAGCCTGTCTCACGGCGCGAGGGCGCGATGAGCACCTCACGGCGCGAAGCGGTAGATCGCGGGAAACCTCTCAATGTGGCGGTTTCGCCTGCGCTGGTTGTGCCGGAGAAGGCGGTTCCGACGATCCAGTTCCGACCGGGCGTCTATGCACCCGGGCGCGAGGCCGTCACCCAGATTCTCGAAGCTGCGCTTGATATCTTGATCAACGAAGGGATTCGCGCGCTGACGCTGCGCCGGATTGCGGCGGCCTGCCAGCTACGGGTAGGCAATGTGACGTACTACTTCGCCACCAAGGACGAACTGCTTCGCGCCGTACTGGACGTGGTGGTGGACGGCTACACTGAGGCCGTTCGGGATCTCCGCAAACGGACTGATGAGCCGGCGGAACAGCGGATGGCGCTCCTGATACGCATTCTCTTGGAGGACATCCAGAGTCAGGCCACCACCAATCTTTTCCCCGAACTCTGGGCGTTGGCCAATCGAGATCGCTTCGTCGCCGATTGCCTAAATGACATCTATCGGCGTGGGCGCGAAGTCCTTCTGGACCTCATTGCTGAACTGAACCCGGGCCTTGACGACACAGAGCGGGAGATGGTGGCCGTGTTTGTTCAAGCGTCCATTGAGGGTATGACCCTCTTCGCCGGCCACGATAAACTGTTCGCCGACCGAATGCCCCTGCTCGAGTCCATCTCGGTCAAAGCGCTGGTGGACCTTGTGCGGACTATAGGGCTCACCTCAAGGTTTGCTCGCTAAAGTACGCTAAGCAGAACGTATAAGGAACGGGCTGGACGTCAGCGCCCTCAGTCGGCACCGTTTCTGCGGATGCTTGAACGGGTTGGATGGGTTGG
>Ga0180008_1002092_pt1 | contig 11200 bp, 17 predicted proteins | sample MM_PW_MetaG_FD_121121 | JGI IMG/M metagenome (GOLD analysis project Ga0180008, IMG submission 121121) | Groundwater microbial communities from the Aspo Hard Rock Laboratory (HRL) deep subsurface site, Sweden - MM_PW_MetaG | ecosystem: Environmental > Aquatic > Deep subsurface > Groundwater... | reverse complement strand
CGAATTCTCCCCACTTCGATTCGTAATGTGTAAACGGATCTTTGATTTTTGCGAAAGTCTTGTAAACAAATCCAGTTATCCCGCTGGTGTCTCCCTGGAGGAATACTATTCCGAGAGCCGCATTGCCTTCGCTATTTTCTGTAAGAATAAGATTGTATTCTCTGTATTCAGCAACCGTGCCTCTGCCTGGCTCAAGAACCGCCGTTTTCACAACAACCTGGTCTCCAGGTTCGTGGCTTCTTATCTCCGCCCTTAAGTCATCAATATTTTTGGTGCTCTCATCATTAATCGAAACAATCGCTCCTCTCAGTTGACTCCTAAACGCTGGCGTGTCCTGATACACCACAATCTTCTCAAGATTCTTCTCAAGTGTCAAATTCCAAAATTCCCCCTCAAGAAAATAAGTGCTATTTCCAGAAGTTAGCTCTAAATATCCGGGGATTCCAGAATCGCCAATCAACTGCGTTCCCGCGACAGGTATCTCCGCAACACCATAACTGCTGAACTTAACTCCCGCCGGAACAAACAGGCTCGTAAAGAACAAAGCCATCACGGCCGAGAACAACAAAGCCATAATCACGTTTGCAAATGTTCCTGCGGCAAGAATAACCATCTGATTAAATCTCGGCGCTTTATTCATCTGCTTCTCATCAGGCTCAACAAAAGCCCCTAAGACCGGCCCAAGAAATGCAAAACCCGTCGAGGTAACCTTCAGATTATAAAATCTCGCATAAATCCCGTGAGCCGCCTCATGGAAAACTGCAATAACTCCCAAAGCAATAATAAAATAAGTAAAATACAACGGCGGGAACAAAGATTCCAATCCAAAAATCTGGGGGAAATAAGGAATCACCGGAAAAACCGGAGGCGCGCGAATCAGCTGTGCAATCGAGGTCGTAAGATAAAGATAAGTCGAGCGAGAAAGCAGCCATAAAATTCCAACCATCAATGCATATCCAGAAAACATTATCACATATTGCAGCGGCTTCAAGATTACGCGGCACTTCTTAGCAATTTTATCAATAACATTAATTCCCCACTTCGTTTTATACAAATATAAAATTCCTTGTCTCTCAAGATTTTTCTTTCGAGTCGAGAGAAAAATAATAACAAATACAATAAACACTGCCAAGAATATCAGGTCATAAGTCATAAATGAAACCATGTTATGTTACTTCTTTTTTATCGGCCGGAAAGCGTGATTTCCGCATCGAGGACACGAAACTTTCGCTGCGACGATCCGTACAGACTGTGATCGGATTTTCTTATTACAATTTTTACAAACAAAAACGTCATGAAACATCCTCTGTTGTGCAATCGGAATTTTTGTTCCCATTTACAAAACCCTCATCAGCATCTTCTTGCCTTCAATGTCCCAAGATTCTGCTTGTTTATCTGGCTCAACCTGATCCTTCACATCCGGATGAATTGGAATATCAATCGTTTCATAGCTTTCAAGGTCCATAACCGAAGCAGAATCTCCATTTGCGCTTAAAATTTGAACTCTCCTTTTCTCAACCATTGGCACATCAAATCTTTCATGCCCAGGCACAGTTATAACCTTCTTTCGGTCAACAAAAACACCCGCCGCAAGAATCCGACACTTCGCATGCCCATGTTTTCCAGTTTTTGAAATATCGTTTGTCTTAACAACATAAGCATCGCCATCCACTAAAATCATTGCTCCCGACTTAGCCTCAGTAGCGTTGATGATTTTCAAAACCATACTCTCTTTCCACAAGATAGATTTATAAAAGTTTCTGAACCGGTCATCTTATGTCGGTAAGTGGATTTGCCTACGAAATAGAAGTAGATGGGAGAAAACTCGGGAGCTTTTTGCAGAAAGATCTTTAGTTATAGGAGAACAAAGAGCCAAAAGGGTAGGTTGGCGTAGGGCTCTGGACAGAAGTGCTTGGAATTTAAAAAGATATGACCCGCAACTACAAGCAAAATTTTTTAGCGAAGGATCAAGAGATATCGTCCTGTTTTTTGGTCATGGGTCTTCAGATACCTATCTCCTATTGAAAGAAGCTAAACCTTACCTAGAAAGTTTTTTCAGAGAAAATAATGTCCCTTTCAAAACATTTCGGGATTTGAACTAGCCTCACAACTTTTAAAAACTATCTTTATCAATCTCAATCATGTCAGACACAAAGACAGTAAAGGAAAAAGATTTTGTAGAAATAAAATATTCCGGCTATGCGAACAGCAACTTGTTTGATTCAAACATAGAGGAAGACCTGAAAAAACTCAACCCAGAATCTAAGCCAGAAAAAGTAATAATTTGCATAGGCCAAAAAATGCTTGTCTCCGGATTAGACAGCCAGCTTGAAGGCAAGGAAATTGGCAAGGAATATGAAATCGAAGTTAAAGCAGAAGACGGATTCGGTCAAAGAAAAAGGGAAATGATGAAAGTCATCCCTCTAAGGGCTTTCTCAGAGCAAAAAGTTTCCCCCGCCCCCGGAATGATGTTTACCCTGGATAACGCCCTGGTCAAAGTCGTGGCAGTTTCAGGTGCTCGCGTTACTGTAGACTTCAACAACCCCTTGGCAGGAAAGGACTTAAAATATAAAATAACTCTGACGCGAAAAGTCGAAGACGTCAAAGAAAAAGCAAAAACAATCATTTCCTACTTCCTAAGGTTCCTCCCGGAGATGGAAATCAAAGAAAAAGTAATTCTAAAGGGTCCAAAAATTCTCGAACAAATGATAGACCCCCTCAAAGACAAGTTCAAAGAATTAGTCGGAAAAGAACTTGCTTTTGAAGAAAAAAAGCCAGAAAAAGAAAAACCCGTTAAACAAGAAGATTTAAATAAGGAGGTCAAAACAGAATAGCATGGCAACAGAGTCAAATTCCTCAGGAAGAATTGGACCAGGTCCGGTAATAGCACCTGCTATGCTAACACCCTTGCCTAGAGCATTGAACCCTCAAAAAGAAAAAAGAAGAGAGTATGAAATTACCGAGGGCTCTACAACCAGAACTGATTACGGTTTAGCTGGAAGAACCTCCTACCTCCAGAACCTGGGGATAATGCCAAGAATCATCCCACCCTCTTACGAAGGAGCAGATTCTCAAGGTTACGGGTCCCAAAGACTAGCCCTCCCCTCTTCAGGGCTCGACAGGAGCTCCTGTTACGGTTGCCGTAAAGCTGCCTAAAATTGTAATAATCTTTAAAACCTTCCTGTTTATCTCTTTTTATGGAACCAGAACTAGCTGTTCTCGATGTAAACGGCCTCATAAGTTTAATCAATTCTAACCTTGCTAATCCTAATGAAGATTTAGCGCGAAGTTCATTTGAGCAAAGAATACCACTAAGAAATCTCTTTCCACTTTCTAAGAGGATAATTCATCAGGCAGGTAAATCGTATCTAATCCAAAACAAAGCTGCAGATAGAGGTCTCTTTTCAGGCATGGCCGGCATAGACAGAGAAAGAGGCGTAGGGTATGTTTTTTTTGAACAAGGAGTTATCGATGAAGCTGCAGAAGAAGATCCAATTTACGAAGGTCTAAGACTTAGAATAAAACACCCAATACAATTAACTCGAAGCAGACTAATCCCAAATTGCAGCGTTACGGTTTTTGCAACATCACAAGAGTTGGATGAAGGACCCGATTATCGAGTAAGATACCATGTTCCATTACTTCTAGGCTGGAGAAGAACAGATCTTTCGCATGTTTTGCCCCCGGAATGGTTCTTCAAGGCAGAGGTTAGGGAGTATGTTAAGAATCACGGACTCCAAGGATAACTAATGCCATAACAATCCTTATGCGAGCGAAGCGAGTATCTGGATAGCAACCATAACAATCCTTATGCGAGCGAAGCGAGTATCTGGATAGCAACCATAACAATCCTTATGCAAAATCAACTGCAAGATTTTGTATCTGGATTGCGACATAATAATCCTTTAGCCTTTTTTATTAAAAAAGGGTCAAAGATTTACCTCATAAATCTTTAAAAACATCTTTCTCGTAGCTTTTTCATGGCAGATATCTATTTAGAAAAAGAGGCGGTAAAGCCCAAATCCGTTGATGAAGAGCTAGAGTCATTACTGCATAAACAATCCACAAGGGTAAAGGTAGTTGGCTGTGGAGGCGGCGGCGGAAACTCTGTAAGCAGAATGAAGGAAATAGGCATCAAAGGCTGCGAAATAATCGCAATTAACACAGACGCTCAAGACCTTCTCTACACAAATGTCGATACAAAAATCCTCATAGGAAGAGAACTCACATCCGGATTAGGCGCCGGCTCAAACCCAAAAATTGGCGAACAAGCTGCTAAAGAGTCAGAACAGGAAATCAGAAAGAAACTTGCAAATTCAGACCTAGTCTTTATAACTTGTGGCTTAGGCGGCGGCACAGGAACAGGCTCTTCACCAGTTGTAGCAGAATTAGCAAAAAAAGCAGGCGCCCTCACAATCGGCGTTGTAACCTTGCCCTTCACAGTTGAAGGTCAAAAGAGAATAGAAAACGCACAAAACGGCCTTGAAAAACTAGCGTCAATCACAGATACATTAATTGTCATACCAAACGACAAGCTCCTTGAAATCGCTCCAGAACTTCCAATACACACAGCTTTCAAAGTCGCAGACGAAATCCTAACAAACTCGGTAAAAGGCATAACCGAATTAATCACAAAATCCGGATTAGTCAACTTAGACTTCGCAGACGTAAAAGCAGTAATGAACAATGGCGGGGTTTCACTAATCGGCATCGGTGAGAGCGACTCTCAAAACCGCGCAGTCGAAGCTGTTGAGCGAGCGATTAGTAATCCCTTGCTGAGCGTCGACATAACAAACGCAACCGGCGCCCTGGTAAACATAGTCGGAGGCAACGATATGTCTCTCGACGAATACCGAAAAGTAATGGAAGTCATAGGAAACAAAATCTCTCCAGACGCAAAAATCATCTCCGGAGCCCAAATCTCTCCTGACCTGGACAAGAGCATAAAAGTCCTGATTATCGTAACTGGAGTCAAAAGCTCACAGATTGTAGGCGCAGGCGATTTCGAAACTTCCGGCCAGAAAGCCCTCGAGGAAGAATTAGGAATTGATTTTGTTGATAACTAGCTATAATCTAACAAATTCTGTTTTAATTTGTTTAAGCGAGGCAAGAGAAATCGTTTTTGCAAAGCCATATTTATTCACAGATTCTTTGACAAAGGCGTAATATTCATCAATATCTTTGACTCTTAGTTTGATAAGAATTTCATAATCTCCTGTCACGATGTCTACACTTTCAACTCTAGGATCTTGGGCTAGTTTTTCAGCAACTTCCTCAGGATGCCCATACTTTTCAGCGGTTAATCGCGTGAGGATATACGTGCAATAACCCTCGCCTATTTTTTTATAATCAAAAACTGCCTTATAAGATCGTATTGCTCCTTCTTTCTCTAACTTTTTGATATTATAATGAATTGTAGTGGAGGGCTCTTTCAATTTTTTAGCAACCTGCGATATTTGTGGCGTGCAGTATCCTTCCTTAAACATTGAAATAAGCTTTAGTGCGATATCTTTCATGTTTTGTATAAAATTCAACAATTTATAAACATTTCGCATAAAAACTGAATAATATAAACATTTCGCATAAAAACTGAATAATATTCAACTAATTATATTAACCTCATGAAATTCCTGAAGATATGGCAGTTAATATACAACAAATGATGCTAGAAGCAAAGGCTGACAAAATCTTAGCAGCCGCAGGTTTAGATAGAAACGGCCGTCCACATGGAGAAGTCGTTTTGCAACAAGCAGCATTCGACTATTCAGTTGCAAGATACGAGCCAACACAGGAAGAAGTTGATAAAACTCTCGAAAACAGCTTAAGAAGGTACAAGTAAAAATGACAACCCAAAAAAATTTATCAAGAAGAATAGGGATAGTCGGCGGCTTGGGAACAGAAACCAGCTGTACTCTGTGCCTCAGGATAAATAGCCGAATAAGGGACGCATCAAACTGTCAACCGAATTTGGTAATGGAAAATGTCCCAATGCCGCTCATCCTAGAAAAAGAGATAATCCAGGGCAACCCTTCAGAACAGATATTCTCTCTGTTGAGTAATGCTGTAAAAAATTTAGATAGCACAGATGTAATAGCAATTCCCTGCAACTCCGTTCATATTTTCTTGAGTAGGTTGAGAGAAATTTCAAATAAAATCCTAAGCATCATGGAGGAAACAGCAAGGGAATGTAAAAATCAGGGTTTAAAAAAAGTAGGTCTTTTAGCAACACGAACAACAATAAAAAGCCAATTACATGAAAGTGAACTAAAACATCTCGGTATAGAAACAATAACACCCACAGAAAAAGAGCAAGATGCTATAAACGAAGTGATTCTCAATATTCTCGAGGGTAACCGTGTGGACGAATCTAAACTAAATGAGACAATCTTAAATTTAAAAGATCAGGGTGCAGAAGCAGTTATTCTCGGGTGTACAGATCTTCAATTAGCTGTTAAAGATTCGCCCTTGCCAGTAATCGACACTCTGAAGGTTTTAGAAGATGCAGTGGTCAGGTTTCTAACAAAGTAAAACATTTCGATGTTGAATAGCAAACTTTAAAACTTCATTAATTCTAAAATCATCATGGCAATAACAGAAAGAATAAAATCCTTCATCGTGCAGTCAAAGAGAGTCTGGCACGTTTTAAGGAAACCAACAGGGGAAGAGTTCAAAACCGTGTCTAAGGTCTCAGCAATCGGAATATTAATCCTCGGGGCATTAGGCTTCTTAATTGCTGACGGCATAAGGCTAATTAACGGATTCTTTGTCTAACAGCAAGATTTAAAACACAGATTTCTTTGAAGTTTTTACATAGTTAAGATATGTCGAGTTAAGGGGATGTGGGGTAGCCTGGTTAGCCTATGAGGTTTGGGACCTTATGACCCCGGTTCAAATCCGGGCATCCCCATTTAAGAATTGAATGAAGTGAAATTCTGCAGGGCGGAGCCCTTTGTGCGGGAGCAAGTTGCCGACGAAGTCGGACAATAATAGTTCTTTGATGCATACAACTTTCTTTCTAAGAAAGTCGTATTTCAGGTCCGGGCATCCCCAGCTTTAGTGTTGAAGGGAAAAATTAAATAGAAAAGAAATCTCATAAAAAAATGGTGAAATGGTGCAGCGAATGTAGGCAGATAATAACCGAAGATGAATTTGACTATTCTATGAAAAATTTCAAGAAAGCTCTCTGCAGAAAGCATCAGAAAACTTCTCGCGAAGAGAATGGGCAGAAAAAAGAGCCAACCAAAGAATCTAAAAAATTGGGGAGACTTTTAAAGGAAATGGGATGGAAAGTAGAGTTTGAAAAATGGGATGGGTACAAACACATAGATATTGCAATTGTTGAAGCAAAGGTTAATCTCGAGGTTGATGGCTTACAACACAATCAAGACTATGCGCAAGCGCTGGCCGATTTGCAAAGAACATATCATTCTTTTAAGAAAGGATACATCACGTTAAGGATTCCCAACTGCCTTGTTAAAGACGAAAATTCTATTTACAAAACAGCCCATTTTGTCAACAACTTCTTAAACAAAAGCGTAGAAACTTTAAACAAGGAAGAGATAGAAGCAGAAAAAAGCGGCGATATTATCAGTTGGATTTTGAAAAAGATAAGTAACTAATTTTAAAAACTGCTTTCTTCTTTTTTTCCAATGTTAGAAAAACATCACGGCTCTTTGACAGAAGGCTGCAAACGCTGCGCAAAAGGAGAAAAGTTAGTGCTCTTCGTCACCGGCCTCTGCCCAAGAAACTGTCTATACTGCCCCCTATCTGAAGAAAAGAAAAACCGCGACGTAATTTTCGCTAACGAACAACAAATCTCTTCCCCCCAAGAATTAATTGAAGAAGTAAAGCTCTCAGGCGCAACAGGAGCAGGCATCACTGGCGGTGATCCGGTAGCGAGACTAGCAAGAACCTGCCAATTTATCGAAGCGCTAAAAAATGAATTCGGCAAAAACTTCCACACTCATCTTTATACTTCCTTAAATCTTTTAACTGAAGAAAAGATCAAAAAGCTAGAAGATGCAGGCCTCGATGAATTAAGGGTCCACCCAGACCTAGAATCTCAGGCATTATGGCCAAAACTCAACTTATTAAAAAACACAAAAATGGAAACAGTTATCGAAATTCCTGCAATTCCAAAAAAAGAAAATCAAATCCTTGAACTGATAAAATATGCAAAAAACAAGGTCAAGGCATTTAATCTAAACGAGTTAGAACTAGCCCAAACAAAAATCGAAGAATTCAAAAAGAAAGGTTGGAAAACTGACAATGATACTCTAACAATAAAAGGCAGCGAAAAAACAGCTTTAAATATCATAAAAAAAACTCGTTCATGGAAAGTTAGAATCCACTACTGTTCAGCTCGTTTTAAAGACGAAATCCAATTCACCGAGCGCATCAAAAATTACGCAAAAATCGCAGCACTTAAAACAGACATTATCACTCCCTCTGGGACGTTACTCCGCGGCGCCATTTACTCAACAGATTTAGAGAATCTAAAACAAAGGTTTCCAAAAGAATCCTTTATTAAAGACAAAGACAAAATTCTAACCTCGGCAAAATTCGTCAAATCCAACTTCAAGGAACTTCCAAAATGTGCAATCATTGAAGAATACCCCACAAGAGATAAAACAGAAATTTATCTTGAATACTTAAATTAGGGGCTGTGGTCCAGTCTAGTCAGGATTCCGTCATGGGGTGGCGGCGGCCTGGGTGCGAATCCCAGCAGTCCCACTAAAACCTCGCTCCTAATCCAACAACCCCATAAAACCCTCCAAAATCAACATTTGATTTCTTAGTCACAGTATCATCAAGATTGTATCCTCCACTAATAAAAAAGAAGCCGTTCTCGCCAATTGGTTTTTGAAATGTTGCCTCAGCATTCAATCCCCAACCCCAAACTTTATCTGGAGTCGTCACCCCAAATCTCCCGTGACAAAACTTCATATCATATCGTGAGTGAAATAATTCTCCACCAAAACCAACACCCAACCAGTCAGTTAATGAATAACTTACTCCCATTCCAACAGCCCCAAAAAATCCCCCTGCATTCCCCCTCAAAAACTCCGGCTCAGCACCCACCTCTCCACAGGTAAAATCGCCTTGCACATATCCCCAAGATTTCTTCCAAGTTCTTTATCCCCTCGAACCCTAACAAACGGAATCGCTCCTTTATAACGATAAAACCTATAGTCGCCGGAAACCTGTCTATAGCCGAAACCAGTTCGAATAGAAGAACAACCCAAGGTCAAAGATAAAATTCCAGCAGCAAGTCCAGAATTTACCCTATTCAAAAGCCCCACTTCTTCTTCACTCTCTCAACCTGGGCTTCAACATCTGCCTCAAACTCTTCAAAGGAATCATAGATTTTATGGAAATGTGTCTTCAACCAAGGATGTCCTCGCAACTTCTCATTCGTGCAAATTAAAAGCTTAGGATTTTTAGCCAAAACTCGGCCCATTACCATTTCCATAACAGTTCCAATGCTCCTGTCATAATTCTCATCAACAATGCAAACAATCCCTCGCGAAAAACAAATAGCAATATAATCGCCCTGCGTCATTCTCCATTCGTCTCCCGGCAAGGCCGCATATTTTTTCCCTGCATCCGTCGCCTTAACACGTTTCTCCTGTTCCCCGGGCAAATCATAAAACGGATTAATCATCGCAATTTCAGGATGCCTCTCCTCAAAACCAAGCTCCCACTTCCGAACGTAATGTCTGCTCGCCTCTGGATGCGACAGATAAAATGTAAAAAGCCCCTTAGGAAATTTAATCTCCGGGGCTTTAAGTCTTTGCGCCCAATTCAGCTTTTTCGCCATAATTTCAATCAATTTAATCAGCTTTTAAGAATTCCTATATTCCAGAACACAAATCGAAAATTAGATAAACATGAGTTATGTCCAATTGAAAATGGGAAATGAGCAATACTTTACTCTAACAGATATGCGAGACGCATACGGAGAACTAATACCTATTGATTATGAAGGAACTCCAGAACAGCAAAAGGAATTAAGAGAGTTAGCAACCGAATTACCTCTTGATTGCAGGGGCGTAGATATCGCCTCTGGAGAGTAAACCGGCATAAGGTTATCAATGGACCAAACAGGACTTGGAAAGAGAGTTTATATTTATCCAAGAATCTTAGAAGGTCGCGACTTCAAAGATTTTCGAATTAGGCTAATTAAATGTGGCCATAGAATTTTAGAACAAACAACCTCTTCAGATATTAGGCACGATGTTTATGGCTGCAAGGATACCCCTCATCCAGGATTAGGTTTCTATCATTTTGAGCCAGACGGATTATTTATGCTCAAATTTAGAGAATATGACATAGTCGTTAATTTTTGAATTAACAGAATAATTTAAAAACCATCTTCTCAAAGAATAATCATGGCAGCAAAAAAGAAAAAAATCGGCGCAGCCGGACGATACGGCGCAGGATACGGAAGAAACGTCCGATTTAGACTAAACACCATCGAATCTTCTCAGAGACAAACCCAGCCGTCCCCATTCCACCCAACCGGCAGAGCAAAAAGAATCTCCGCAGGAATCTGGAAATGCCTAAAAACCGGCAAAATCTTCGCAGGCCACGCCTACTACTTAAAAGAGAAAAAGTAATTCTGACAAATCCAAAAATTTAAGTACCCAATACTATCAGGTTTTTCATGTTACTGAAAGATTATCCCTTTGAAGAAGGGAGACGATTTATCGCAGATTTAGCAGACGCATTGAGGATTTCATATAAAATAGAAAGACCTCGCTCAGATTTGGCAACTTTTCGGAGAGTAAAACCGACCATAGAAAAAGACTACTTAATTTTTGCAGAGGGAGCTCAATTCCGGGATGGTAGAACCTTAGCGAGGGTTAGACTATTTGCTGATACCGGAAACAAGGGTCAGCTAATGATTGGCGTAACTCAATATGACAGAAATGTTCTTCCTCATGTTGCTAGGCTTTTCGCTGAGCAGGATTATCCTGGGATAAGTATGGCCTACGTGACTGGCCTAGATGTAAAAAATGTAGTCCAAGCTTTCAGGAGGCACGCAGCATAATGGCAAAAGATCCAATCCAAGAAGCGCAAAGACTCGCAAGAAACCTCGAGACGAATTGGAAAGGTCACTTCAATACAAGGTAAAACAAGCTCTTTCTGCAGTGTTGCATAATAATTAATCTTTAAGAATTATCATCAATGCCTTTTT
>Ga0180008_1002091_pt1 | contig 11205 bp, 29 predicted proteins | sample MM_PW_MetaG_FD_121121 | JGI IMG/M metagenome (GOLD analysis project Ga0180008, IMG submission 121121) | Groundwater microbial communities from the Aspo Hard Rock Laboratory (HRL) deep subsurface site, Sweden - MM_PW_MetaG | ecosystem: Environmental > Aquatic > Deep subsurface > Groundwater... | reverse complement strand
GAGATTGTATAAAAGAAATAATAATTAAAGAATTAAAAAAATTAAGTAAATGACAAATTGTTAAAACAAAAGAAGAAATTTAGACCTCTTTAGAAAAGGCGATAAATTCAGAATAATTAAATTAAATAATGACAAAGATTTGATGCCAATAGAAGCTTTATCAATTAGAAATAAACAAATTTTTGGATTTGAAATAGGAGAGTTAGAATGATTAAAAATATTGATGATATTACAGAAGATAAAAAGAAAAGAGATAAAGAAATCTTTAAGGAAGAAATAGTTAATGACGTAAATGACATTATTAGTAGAATATTAAAAAAAAGAAATTCACAAAACAAAGATAATCAAAAAATGGGTTGGTTTGAAATATTATTTAAAATATTTTTAGCATTTGTTATTGTTGATGCACTTTTAGGATCTATTTGGGTTTTTTTATTCTTTTTTAAATCTTTATTTTTAGGTGGATAAAATGTATAAATGCATACTTTTTTTTCAGATAAAATATTCCAATGTCAAAGTAAGGAAAAAGAAAGCCAAGGAGTGTTACAATGCTGAACTTAACAACTAATGAAAGTGCAGGTATAATTTTACTATTAGCAATTACTATTTTTGTTGTTGGATGGTTAATTTATAATAAATTTAAAATAGACCAAAGGAGGAAAAATGGGAATAAATAAACAAAAATGTTTTAAATGTAATAAATGGTTTTATGAAAAAGATTTATTTAATTTTGATAATAGTGGTTATCCTTTTTGTAAAAATTGTATAAAAGAAATGAAGAAAAAAGGAATTAAAGTAAAATGAAAAATCAACAAAGTCTACAAACTTTCACATAGGTTTCAACACTTTTTACACCTAATTGCAAGAGGATTGGAGGTATGAGAGTAACTTCGAAATTTTCCTCTGAGTAGAGTTTCGAGTTGATAGGGGATTTTTCCCCTTATTTAAATCAAGGAGAATAAAATGGTATTTCAATGTATGGAAGCGATGGGAAGAAAGAAAAAGAAATCACTTACAGAAGTTTTAACATATCCACTAGCAATTATAATTGCTTTGGGTATAAGAATTTCACAATATCTGGTTTTGATGAATCCTTCACAAAAAAGAGAAAATTATTAAGATGGTAGAATTTGATATAAACAGCCCTAATAACCTTAATCCAGATGTAAATTTATATAAACCCTTACCTAAAGAAAAAGTAATGGAAGAATGGAGTAATAGGCCTGATGTTAAGAGTAGAAATATAAAAGCAATAGACACAGATAAATCTGTAGAAGTAAGTAAAGGAACTTTAAATTTTCTCAAACTTTTTGCAATATTAGGAATTATTGGAATAATAATAATTGCAATAGGTGTTGGAGTATACTCTTATACTTTATATAATGATGGAACACTTTTAGATCCTGTTTCAGAAATGATTTGTTCACCTATTTATGTTAATAATAGTTGTGGAAATAATATATGCCCTAGTGTCCCTTCATGTCCAGATTGCCCTAATTGTATTAATAACTGTGACTTGTCAGTTCCAGATGAAATTAAAATTGTGAATGGTAGTTAAAATGAATTTTAAAAATGAAAAAAAAGGATTTGTAACTAAATCAATTAGATATAAATCTGAAAAAGAATACAAAGATTTAATAAATGCTTTAAATGAAAATAGAATTTCTGATATTTTGGATATAATTTATGAAATTTTTTATAGGAATGATTTATGAAATTTAAAGACAAGATGGTTAGAGATGCCTTACTTTTGCAAGTGAAGGGAGAAATAATTGAAGAAGGTGATGAATATTCAAAAATAGGATTTAGATTTGATGTAAATGGATATACTGTAAGAATATTTAATAAACCAGGAAGAAAATTAATCACGTGCACTTGCAAAAATTCTACACTTCATTGCAATCAACCAACAATTTGTTGTCACAAATTAGCGGGAATTTTAGAATGGATTAAGATTTGTAATAAAAATGATTAATTTATATAAACTAACTGAAAAAGAAAAAAACCTTCTTAGAAAGATGGTTTTATGTGTTTGTGAGGGTTGTCACGAAGAAGAAGAAAAAGTTGGAAAATTAGAAATCCATAGAATTAGAATAAATCATCAGGGAGGGATTTATCATTTAAGGAATATTAAAATTCTTTGCACCTCTTGTCACAGAAAATATCATCAGAACGAGCATAATCATATTCAACCCACACCCTAAAGGGAGGGTATTTATCCATAACTTCACATTCAATTGCGCCTTCATGGTACTTATCAAAATCACAAAAAAAAATGTAAATGGTAAAAAGAAAATTTAAATTTGAAAATTGGGAGTTATTTATAATCATACTTTTAATCATTTTAATACTGGATAATACTTATGATGGTTTTAATCAAATTAATAATAATCAAAAAATTGAAAATGAGCAAATAATTAAAAACACAAGAAACTTTTATATATCCTTTCATAATTTGGATTTAATTTATAATATGAATGGGTTAAAATCTCAAATAAATGAATTAGGATGTTATCTTCCAGATAATACCACTTTAAAAATAACAGATTTTTTAGATACTGGGAGCGATTTTATTGAACGTCCATTGTCAGATTATTATATTTCTTCGATGAATCAAATAGATGAATTATTTATTTCAAATTCAATTCAAGAAACCTCTAGATTAAACTCAAAAATTATGGGAAATAGATTCATATTAAATATGATTTATATCTTACTTATGGGGATATTAATTGGAATAAAAATAAAAAATGGAGAAAAATAAAATATATAGTCGCCCTTGTAAAAGATGTTCTATTATGTTTGTCCCTACAGGAAGGTTTTGCAGAATTTGTGAAAATTGTTATAAAAAAAATGGAAAAAGAAGAAATTGAAGAAATAATTGAAATGATTAAAGAGTTGAAACCTTTTGGAAATTATGGATATAATGAATGTGTAATAAGCTGTAAAGATTTAGATAAATTAATCAAAAGAATAGAAGAATACTATGGCTAAAAGATGCTTAATTTGTAATAATGATAAAGAATTAACAAAACATCATGTCTTTCCAAGAGATTATAATGTATTAGCATTGGAAAATCCTCAAATTACCTTATGTAGAGAGTGTCATGACAGAGTTCATAAAAAATTCACCATAAAAAAAGGAAAAATAGTTATCGGAGATTTTATAGAAATAATAGTAAATATGAAGACAGAGAGATGGAAAAAAAACCAAAACAATGCAAAGCAATAAAGGGTGGAGAAAGGTGTAAAGAAAAAGCAATGATTGGAAATTATTGTGTATTTCATTATTGGATAAAAAAGGAGGAACAAGATGGAAAAAATAACTAAAGAAGAAGTTTTAGATAATGCTACAACTTTAAAAAGAATTGAAGATAGAATAGGTAGTTATAAACCAAGAGAGTTATTAGATATATTAATACTTATTGAAAGATTTAATATGGATGAATTAAAAGAAAGACTTTGCGAAGAAGAAACTGCTGAAGAATTAATCAATCAAATATCATAGTTAAAGGTTTTAAAGGCCTTAAATCCTTTAGCACGAGAGGGAGGTCTAGATCACCATCTTTCCTCTCTCTCACACGAGCGAGAAAGCCCACGACTTTAGTCGTTGGATGAAAGCAGTGGTTGGAGTATGTCAGAATGTTTAAAAAAATAAAAGAAATTGGAAATAAAATATCCCTTGTATTATGGATAATTTGGTTTATTATTATTGGAACAATTAAAGAATGGAAAATGAAATTAAAGAAGAACTTAAAAGAATAGAAAAAAGAATTGTGGATAAACTTGATGAATTGCATTCATTAGTCGTAGCTCTAGCATCAGGATTAAAAATATGATAGATAAAAATATCAAAATAATTTTAATTATCCTTATTGGATTATTTGTGATAGTTATGATTATGGTTCAAAATCAAAAAGAGATAATCTACCCAGAAAAGGAATTAAATATATATAAAGAAGAATGTTTAAATAATTCTAATTGGATTCCATTCAGTTCAAATAAAATAATTTCAGATAAAACATATTATTGTTATGGGAAAGATATAAACTTCAAAACAGGCGATAAAAGTTATTGGAATTATCATAAAAATAAATGTTCAAGAGCTTATGTAATTAATAATCCTTATATTGTTACAATCACTAATGGGAAGCAATTAATAACAAAAGAAGAATGTAATTTGATTGAAATAGAAGAAGGAAAATTTTTAAAATATTTATTTGGAGATATTATAAAATTAAATCTTGAATTAAATAAAACAGAATTATGGAATTGGATTGAAGATAATTGTGAAGAAAAAGAAAATAATTATAAATGTGAAGATTACTTTGTAGAATGGAAAAACATAGATGTGTAGAATCAGAAGGAAAAATACCAGTGATAAAAGTTATTCAAGAAAAAGAAACCAAACATATTTGCAGGTATTGTAATAAAGAAATAGAAGGCTGGAACCAAGAATTTGAGTAAAATTTAAATAATATATATTCTTTAGTATATTAGTCATACTTAACTTCGGAGTTTGGTTTAAAATGAAAAATCAAAAAATAAAATGTTCAAATTGTGGAAAAGAAAGTGAATACACTGAACAAGAAGTAAAAAAATCTTTCCCTTTTTCAAGAGAATTATTAAAATGTAAATATTGTAAAAAGTCATTTAGTGTTAATAGTTGGTTCTTAGGAATGTGAATGGAAATAAAATATAATCATCAAATAGAAAAAGTAGAACAAACTGGAGATCCTTCTGCAATATGGGGGATAAATAATGTTAAACTATTTATATAATAGTGGAATTTTAGGTGACGGTTCCATACATATTAATTAAAAGTTGTTCTTTAATATCCATATATTGTAGAAGTTACACCACTATATAAAGATTAATGAAGAAAAAAGTAAAGTATGTTACCAAGAAGCCCATACTGAAAAACAAAAAGATTATGTATTTTGGAAAGGAAATATCCTAAATTATAATGTTAGAAAATATATAAAGGGGAAATCCACTTATTACTGTATTGCAAAAGGAGATAAGAATAATAAACTATTTGTGAAATTAAGAAAAGAATGTTATGGTAAAAATTATAAATATAAAATCTCAAGGGAATTATTATATCAATTAAAACCTATTGGAATATTAGTTTGGTATCTTGATGATGGAACTTTTACATATCCTTGTTTGGAATTTTGCACAGATAGTTATAATTTAGAAACACAACATTTATTTTGTCAATATTTTATGGACAAACATGGCATTGAATGTTATGTTAAGAAAATAAAGAATTATTATGATAAAAAGGTGAAATATGCTTATAGGATTAGATTTAATGTAAAAAATTTAAAAAAATTGATTATTTTATTGCAAAAAGAATTTAAGAAGTATAGATTGCCAAAATCTATGTATTATAAAATTGATTTAGATAGGCAGTTTGAACTATTTCAAAAACGGAGTAAAAAATATTATTTAAAAAATAAAGAAAAAATCATTAAAAAAAATAAAGAGTGGCAAAAAACCCCAAAAGGTAAATTATCAAAAAAGAAATATAGACAGAAAAATAAAGAGAAATATAGACAATATTTTAAAAAATATAACCAAATACCTGAAGTAAAATTAAAAAAGAAATTAAATCAAAGGAAAGAACAAGGTAATTGTTTAAATTGTGATACTAAATTAGGATTATATGGAAAAATGTTCTGTAAAGAATGTAAACCTTTAATTAAGTATTTACAGAAAAAATATATGAGGAGTATTGGTAAAAAATGGTAGAGGTAATTAATAATAAGGTAACTGAAAGTATTGTTCATAAAGGAGACATAAGTAAGGTATATGGCATGGGTAGTTGCAAATCATTCCGTTCTTGGTGCTATTCACGATTAAAACATTTCATTAAAACAAATAATAAAGAATACGAAATGATTATAAGACATATTCTTATGGTTTATGATAAATTTCATCCAGAAACAAAAGTTCCAGTAGAAATCAAGGGATGGCGTGGAAAAAGTGGAATTGAAGTAACCAAATTTCCTAATTATTTTGAAGTCATTGAATGGAGAAAACCCAAACCTAATTGTGAAGCAAAAAGAATATCTAATAAAATCTCTTTTGAAGATTATAATGCCCTTATAAACGTTTTAAAGGGCCTAGAATTAGATAAAATCTATCCCACTAAGGAAGTTGCAAGGATATGGGCAAGAATAAACAAAATCTTTGTAAACTCACATGGAAAAAAGATATTTGATATTGATGGATTTAATTACGGGAATATTGCGGGTTGTAGGAGTACCTACATGCTTTTGTATTATCCTTTAAAAATAGCAAGCCATTATAAATTAATTGAATATGGCAAAAGTGGAACTATTAAAAGAATAAGTAAAAGTTTAGATGTTCAAGAAATCTTTTCTTACTCTTAAATAAACTAAAACAAAGAAATTTTAACTCTAAAAAGATAAAAATAAATTTGAACTAAAATGGTAAAATGTAAAGCAATAACAAATTATAATAAAGAATGTGATAGAGATTCTATTGTGAAAGGTAAATGTGTAATACATTTAGATAGAAAATTAAGAAAAATCCTTAAATGTCCTAAATGTAAATCAACAAATTTAATGAGAGATGATTATGGTTTAGTATTATGTTTTAATTGTAATTACAAGAAGAAAGATGATAAATAAACAAGAAGAAAGACAAATGAATGGGTAAAGAAAATGGAAAACCATACGAGGTTGTAGAATGAAATTTTTAATAATAATAATAAGTTTTGGGATATTGATGATATTAAGTTTATTTTCAATGGCTTATATGCATGAAGAATCCCATAGAGTTATTTATGGATATTATGGGATAGAATCACATATTGAAATGTTTAGCAATTTTCCAGATGGAGTGACTATTGGAGAAGATATATGTGAAGGAGATTGTTTACTAGCTCAGAGTATAGCAGATGGGTTTTTTTATCCTTTAATAATCTTTGCATTACTTATTGCAATAAGTTTTATGTATTTGATAGGAATTAAATGTTTAGAAATAGATAGTTAGAAAAATGAAAATAGAAGTGGAGGGAAAATGAAAGATAAAATAACAAACATATTAAGAGAATGGTGGATGAAGGAATCTACTTGTTCAGGAAAACCACATTGTTCAGTAGAACATTGTGATTTATGTACTAATTGTTTATTTGAGTTATGTGATATGCTAAGAATTAAAGGAGAAGATATTATTAGAATTAAATCTTAAATATAGAAAGATGGATAATTTATTATTAGCACAACCTGAAGTATTATTAAGTCTTGCCATTATGGTAGTTATTGCAACAATAATATTTTTAGTATTTGGTAAAAAACCTAAGCAAGTATTAAATCACAATCCTCAGGAAAATAGAAGTGGAGGGAAAGATGGTAAAGAAAAATGATTGGTTAATACAAATAAGGAAAGAATATAATCAAGATTTAGATATAGATTTAGATAATATAAAAGGAAAAAAACTTAATTTATGTTGTGGAAAAGATTACAGAAAAGGATGGGATAATGCAGATGTAGAAGAAGGAGTAGATTTATGTTTTGATGCAAATATATTTCCTTATCCAATAGAAGATAGTGTTTATGATTTTATTTTAATTGGACAAGCATTAGAACATTTAAATGAACCAGATAAAGTATTATTAGAATGCTGGAGAATTTGTAAACAAAATTCAATAATAGCAATAATAGTTCCATACTATAATTCAGAAGGTGCTGTTGCAGATATGCAACATAAACATTATTTTTCAGATTTTACATTTAAAGTATTTGTAGAAGATGTTTCTAAATTAGATTTTAATGAAGGAAATCATAAGTTTGAAATTGAATACTTAGAATTAATACCAACAACTTTAGGAAGATATATTCCTTCAAAATGGTTAAGAAAGAAATTATCCTTAATATTTGGAGGAATAATTGGCAAAGTCTGTGTTAGATTAAAAGTATTAAAATTAATAAAACTAATCAAGGAGGGAAAATGAAAGAAGAAGAATTTAATTTAAGTGAGAAAATAGGATATTTTGATGATAAACAAATAGATGAAAAATTATTGGTTAAGGATGTCAAACAAAAGATAAATGATTTTATTGAGGAGTTGAAAGAAGAAGGTTCTCATCTTTGTGTAGAAGGAAAATGTAAATGTTATAATAATAAAATTCCTGAAGAAAATGCTGTTTTAATATTAAAGGAAGATTTAAATAAACTTTTAATAAAACATTTTGGAGATAAATTAATCAAGGAGGGAAAATGAAAGAAGAAATATTAAAAATAATAAAAGATAGAAGTGGAGGGAAAGATGGAAAATAAAACAAAAAATTGGTTAATTGTAATTAGTGCAATAATTATGGTAATTGTAATTACCTTATTACTTAATTTGTATGTGACTCATTATAAATCTATCACAAATAGAAATGAATGTAATTCTAATTTTAATCAAAGTTCTTGTGTTACCTCTGGAAACTACTCTATGTGTAATCAGGATGGGGGAAATTTATCAATAGTATGTTATCCCATAATGGAAAATATCTTAATTGAAGAATTAATCCCTTTAAAAAAAGATTGTAAATGTTTCTTAAATACTTCTAATGGGGTTTTATTAAATATTGATGAAAACTCTTATTACAAATAATGCTAAAAAAACTTGCTTTTTCTGTAAAAAATAATCCATACTACTGTAATTATAAATAATCCAAATATAACAATCCCACCTTCAGGATTAGTTTTCCATATCAAATTACCTATTTGTTCTAGCATTATTTCCTCCTTCCCTTCTAAAACTTTCTAAACCTAATATTCCTAACACTATCACTATTATAAGGATTAACCAGTATCTTAATTCTAATTCATCAATTTTATTTCCAGTTCTTTCACTTAAAGCCGCAGCACTATTCTCAATAGAAAATATATTGATTGACCTTGTTTTAATTTTTAATAATTGAGATACTGAAATTTCACCCCTAAATGCAGTTACATTCAAAGTTAATTCTTTAAAATCTTGAGAAGAGACTAAAATTTCATTTGTATAATTACCAATATTTACTTCTTCAAATCTTCCCTCAGTAAATAATCTTGTTTCATGTATTCTAAAATTTAATCTATCAACTTTAATCAAATGATTATTATTATCATAAGTTTCAACATTTATTAAATTTACTTTATTATAATCCCATACTTCTTTACTAAATATTTTTATTGATTCTAATCTTATTGGAACTATTCCTCCTCCACCTCCACCTCCAACATTTGATGGCAGAGAACTTATTGTAAAAAATACAATTGAAGAATTTTCATTTCCTGAAGTATCATTTGTCCAAATTGTTACATTATAAGAACTAACAGACCAGGTAATATTAGTTATATTTTGACAACTAGGTAAAGTTATATTTGTTGAATAAGTTCCATTTGAATACCAACAACTATCAACTGCTGTATCATCTGAAGTTTCATATAGTATATCTAATCCTGTGTCTGTTGTACTTGAGGCATTTGAAGGGGATGTTATTATAATACTTGGATTTATTATATCTGCTAATAAAGTTATATTCACATAAAATGTTTCAAAAGATGAGGTATAATTTTCAGTTTCATCACAAATTGTTGTTATATTGAATTTACCTAAATTAGTGTTAAAAGTGGTTAAATTACTTAATGGTGTTATTCCTTGATTAATTAAAGTTTCGTTGTTGTAGAGCTTACAAGTTGCATTTAAAGTATCTCCTGTATCTAATGTTGAATTTAACCATATTGCTGTGTTATTTTCAAAGGTTAGGTTAGCACTACTTTGATTTAGATAAGTTGAAACTACTGAACTTGCTTTTGATATTATAAATATTTCCTCATCAGAATTTAAAGAATAATTTGAAGTATCTGTTCTTAATACTGTAAAATTATAAGTTCCTGCACCTAAACTTTGAATTGAATTATTTGATATTGAAGAACCATTTCTATAAATATTATATGCTGATGAACAATTAGTATAAACAATAAATGAGCTTGGATAAGTTAGGGGAGAAGTTTCATTAAAATAAACATCGCAATTTGATGAATCTTGATTAACTGTCAACGTAAATATTGCTAAAGTTTCATTTATTGAATAATTTTGTCCTCCTGTTGTGTTATAAATATAAACATATGTTCCTGCACCTAATGTTGTTGTATCTGGGTCACTTACTGAAATATTGTTTCTATAAAGGTTGTATACTAAATCTCCATCACCTGTATTTGTTTCTGAACCTGCTACATCTCCTGCTATTCCATAAGTTATTGGGCTTGTTCCTGATAAACTTCCACTAGGAATTATTTGTGTATAATTTATTATTAATGTTGTTGAATTTAGATTGTTAGATGAGTCGTTTATTGTTATATTTATTAAATATTCTCCAACACCTAGAACCGTGTTATTTTCTAAATATCCTGTTGAATTAATTTTAAATCTTGTATCATTAACTGTAAATGTATCTAATAGTGTTTCATCACTTGCATTTATATTATAACCTAATCCTGTTTTGTAAGGAACTGATTGATTCGTTAATATTTCATCAAAATAAGGAGAAATTAAATCTGCTAATACTGAATCTAAAACTTCTATAAACACTAAAGAACTATTTATATTTCCAACAGTATCATTGATTGTTATATTAATTGAGTAATTACCAACTGCTAATCCTGTAATATTTGATAAATATCCCGATTGATTAATTTGAAATGTTGTTGTTGAATTTAAGTAATAACTTCCAAAACCAAATCCATCTGTTGCATTTGCTACACTATTATTTAATGTTTGATTAGAGTAAATTGTTTGATTTGTTAGTCCTGTAAAATAAGGTGGAGTATTATCTATTGTAAATGCAATATTTTCTGTATTGTTTATATTACCGCTTGAATCATTACAATAAAATTGTGCTAAATAACCTCCATCAGAATAAACTGCACTAGCAGACCTATTATAAACATCATTTGAGGTTGTGTTTAATAAACTTTCATTACTTACACCACCATTTACTGTAAACCAACAAGAATCTAATAATGTTTCATCTGTTGCTGTTATTGTATAATTTATTGGAGTATTATAAGTTGTATTTGATGGAGAATTTATTGTTACAATAGGATTTGTATTATCTATCACAGCACTAACATTAACCCAAATAACTGTTGAAGCTAAATTGTTTGAGGTATCATTTATTGTAACATTGATATAAT
>Ga0180008_1002090_pt1 | contig 11215 bp, 13 predicted proteins | sample MM_PW_MetaG_FD_121121 | JGI IMG/M metagenome (GOLD analysis project Ga0180008, IMG submission 121121) | Groundwater microbial communities from the Aspo Hard Rock Laboratory (HRL) deep subsurface site, Sweden - MM_PW_MetaG | ecosystem: Environmental > Aquatic > Deep subsurface > Groundwater... | reverse complement strand
GCCCCCCGACCATCGCGCCGAACGCCGCGCCTGTTGCGGCCCCCTTGAGAATACTCTTCGATTGGTAGGCAGCGGCGGCGGCCTGCGCAACAGCCATGCCCTTCTGGGCCTTCGCGCCCTCCCCGACCGCCCGATTGTACTGCTCGGCAGCGGCGGCGGCGACCGAGAATCCGCCGACGATCTTGGCGAATGTGGAATCCGACGAGATGCCGAGTACCCTCATGACGTTGGCGACCTGATCGAGCGCGCCGCCCCAACTGAATGTAGCCTTGGTGACCCCCGTGATCTTGTCGTATTCCTCCTGGGTGATTTGCTTCGCCTTCAGCATCTCGTCGGCGATCTTCTTGATGACCCCGGCGCGATTGGCCTCCTCCCTGGCGGCGCCGATCGTCGTCATGATCTGCTCGCGCATGTTGGCGAGCATCATTGCCCCAACACCGACGTTGAGGTAGGTGACCTTCTGGCGCTCTCGCTCCTGTTGGATGAGGATGTTGTTCGCGCTCTCCTGATGCTCCTTCAGGGCGGCTTCTGCGGAGAGGGCCTGATAGTTGGCCGTGTTCAGGAGTTCGTATTCCTTCCGCAACTCCCCAATAGTTTGCACGACCTTCTTCGTTGCTCCACCATCGCCGCCCGCGCCGCCCGCGAGTTCCTCCAGCCGCTTGCGGGTCTCCTCCAGGATCTTGTTGACGTCCGTCCGGGCCTTGCCCTCCCTCTCGGCCCCGTACACGGACTCGGCCACCATATCCATGACGGTGCGCTTCAGTTCCTCGATCCGCGTCTTCTGCTCAGCGTAGTACTTCATCTCCTCGACGTTGCCGCGCAAGGCGTGGAAGGCGAACGCCGTCTCGTTGACCGCCTCGGCCACCTTGACGAGCCCGAAGACGAAGGTTCCCAGGGTGGCGGCCAGCCCGTCGAAGATGTTCTGCACTGTGAAGGTGGAACCGCCGAGGAGCTCCATCGCGGCGCTGAGACCGAACACCTTGGCGGCTACCTTGATCAGCGGGGCGACCAGGAGGGAGACAGCCTGGACAAACATCCAAGTCTGCTTCATGACCTTAGTCATGAAGTCGATGACCATCACGATCGCGGGCGCAAGCGCCTGGAACACGGAGATCGCGGCCACCTTCAGCATCTCGACGAACTGTGCCGTCTTCTCGCTCACCGCCTCCATCTGCTTCGCCGCCACGTCTGCTGTCGTACCGCCCGCCTGCCGCAACTTGGCTTCGTAGTCGCGGATCTTCTGGCTCGTCCCGATCAGGGTGAGCAGCGTGGCCTGCGCCTTGTCGGCGAAGCCAAGTTGGAGGAGGACGTTCTTCTTCTGCTCGTCCGAAAGGCCTGCCATCGCATCCTCAAGATCCCCGATGATGTCCGCCATGTTCCCCATCTTTCCAGAAGCATCGAAGACGTGGACCCCGAGCCGGTCGAACTCGGCGGAGTTCTGCGCGGCTGCCGTGGTCAGGTTGCGGATCACGATCGAGAGACTCGAGCCCGCCACTTGCCCCTTGACGCCCTGATCCGCCAAAGCGGCGAGGACGGCCACGCCCTCGGCGGCATCCTTGTTGAACATCTTGAGAGCGGCGCCGGCCTTCGTCGTCAGGGCCTCGGAGAACTGCTGCACGCTCGCGTTGGCCAGGGTGTTGGCCTTTACCAGCACGTCGGACAGCGCGGTCATCCGCTCAAAGTTCCCCTGGACATCCCCCTTGATGACCATCCCCAGGGCGGACTGCGCATCCGTCAGCAGGTCGGTGGCCAGGGCCATGTCGAACATTCCGGCCTTGGCAAACTCCGCGACGGCCGGCATGGCGGCCACAGCCTCGGCCGCGGACAGGCCCGCGCTCGCCAGGTAGAAGTAGCTCCTCGCCGCCTCCTCCGTCGCGAGCCCCAGGCGGACGGCGGTCTCCTTTGCCACCGCGTCCATCTTCCCCTTCATTTGCTCCGACACGTCCCCCATGATCGCGAGCGACTGCTTCATCGCGGAATCGAATCCAGAGAACGCACGATACGCGGCGGCGGGGAGCATCATCAGTTGGGTCTGGATCATCATCCCGACCTGGATGGCCATGCCGCGCGTCACCTCGGACATGGAGAATAGGCTCTTGCTCGCCTTGGTCGCCTGGGTGCCGACGGTGCCCAGAGCCTTCCCCATGTTCTTGATGACGACCTCTCCGCGGTCGTTCACGATCAGGTTTAGCTTGATGTCAGCCATGGGGTTCCGCCTTCGGGTGCAGCCAGTCCGTGACCGCCGGGGACCGGAGGGAAGTTGCGATCCGGGTCAGGATCGTCCACCGGTAGTCCGGGCTCTCACCCTCACACGCGATGGAGAGAGCCTCGCACGCGAGCCCTGCGGTCTGTGGCTGGAGCTGGAGTAGGGCGACGGCCGCCGCGATCCCGTTGTCATAGTCCATCTCGACGCGCGGGCACGGCCGCCCATGGACCTCCTCGTGATAGGCGAGTTGGTGCCGGGGGACACAGGCATCGAGTTCCAGGATGTCCCCCACCTTCACGCCCTCCATGTCGCTCGCCCCGAGGGAGCGGACCATCCGCTCGTGCTCATCCTCAGACGCGACGAGCCAGCCTCCCTGTATTCTACACGCTCTACAGCGATCCTCGGAGAGGCCGGAGGTGAGGCGAAACTCCAGCCACTCGGTCAGTTTCCCGAGAGTTTCTCCTCGCGGTCGAACACTGCCACCTTCATCCGGTCACTGGCCTCGCGGATGAACAGGAGGACTCCGTCGTCCAGGGTGACGAATAGGCGCTTCGCCACGTCCTGGTGGAGCTTTCCGTCCACCGGCAGGAGAGATCCAGGGGACACAGGCTCCCCGAGGGCCTGTGTCCACTCCCTCGAGGCCTCCTCGTCCGCCACCTCGACCTCCGCATTGCGCGTGTCCACCAGAGAGTGGACCGCCCGCAGGACGTTCTGCTCCAGGTTGCGCTGGGAGTCCATGTCGATCGAGGCGTCGAATCCCTTGCGCCCGCGACCAGAGAACTTGAGCGTCGTCTTGTCGTTGGTCCGCCGCTGGATCCGCTCCTCCACGAGGAGGGGCACGGGGCGGATCTTGAGGAACACGGACTGGGGGAACTCCTCCGGCTCGATGTCCGTCTCCCGGTCCTCCGCGATGAACTCCTTGACCTTCTTCACCTCGTCGGGGTGCGCCTGGAAGAGAACCCACTGGCCGGGATCGGATTCGGGCTTTCCGAACGTCGTCGCGATCTTCATTCGCTCTCCTGAGAGAAAAGCGGGGCGGAAGGCTTTCGGCCCCCGCCCCGCACCGTTATTAGGTTGTCTCGGCTCACGCGATCGGGCTGGTCGTCAACTCGTTCTGGAGCTCGGCGATGATCGGCTCCGTGTAGCCGGTCGAGAACCCGGTCGGGGCCGATTCCGCCTCCACGGCATCGAACGAGATCGAGGTGGGGATCACGTTGGCGCCGGGGATCGAGTGGTCCTGCTCGGGGATCTGGAGCTCCGGGAAGTACATCGTCAGGTCGTGGTAGTAGGCCCCGGTGATGTTGTAGGCGCCCGTCAACTGGACCTTGGCCTTGTACTTGCCCTTGGTCTGCGCGGCGGCCACGAGCGCGCTGTTTCCGCCAGCCGCGTCGCTGTACTTCCGCCAGTCGAACTTGAGCTTGACGTCGAACTTCCCGTCCGCAGTCGGCTCCTCGATCTTCGTCCCGCCCCAGGTCGAGTAGTCGTCCTCGACGAACGGCTGCGTCACGTCCAGGGCGAAGGCGTTGATGTAGACCGTGTCCACGTCATCGTCGAAGTCCGCCCCGTCATAGGCGTTGATCCATGCGGTCATCTGGGAGAACAGGGCGACATCCCTGGTGGTGGGGACCGTGACGCTGGCGAAGGTCGTCGCGTCGTTCGTCCCCGTGTCGGTGTTGCGGTTGAGGCCGTGCGCTACCAGATCGAACGTGACCTCGGCCTTCCCGCCCTGGGACACCTTCAGATGGAACCCGGTCACCTTGATGGACGTGTACTCCTCCAGGTCCACCGTCTTCTGGAGGACGAGGGTTGCGAACTGCCCCTCCCTCGTGTTTGCGGGCTTCAGCACGTGCTTGTAGACCGTGCCGCTCACCTGGGAAGTACTGCACTCCCCGAAGGCGAGCGCGAGCCACAGGTCGAGCCCGCGATAGCGGAAGTTCATGTCGACGGAGCCGGTGTAGGCCTCCGACCCCTTGTCCCCCGCGCGGCGGAAGGCGTTGGCCCTCACCTCCTCGTCGGGGAGGAGCGCAACGCGCTCCTGGATGTTCTCGCGGAGGAACTCGAACCCGCTGAGAGCCCCGCACTCGACGGCCGTCCCCCACGTCACGCCCTTGATGAGGGCGCCGATGCTCATGTACCCTTTGCCGAGACTCATTGACCTAGCTCCTCTTGATCCGGTTGATCCGGCGGCGCGCCCTCATGGGCTCCGCCTCGTCTTCGTCCTCCCCTTCCGGCTCGGGCTTGAACTCGGGTTCCGGCTCCGGCTCCGGCTCGGGCGGCGGGGCGCTTGTGATCTCCTCCAGCAGTGCAGAGTGCCCGGCGTAGACCACATCCGATACCCGGAACTCCCTGCCCGGAACGAGCAGTCCGAGAACTGGATGCGTCTGCTTCACCGCACGGGCGAGCCCCCGGACCCCTGGACCTGGGAAGCGAACCGTCTTCACCATGTGGACATCCTCCCCCCATGAGTATACCGCAAGAGGAAGGGATAGTTGCAATCCCCGAAGTTGAAGGGGGCGCCGCGCCGCGCAAGGGGCTCCCCAGCCTCGAGGATCTCGAAGTCGAAGCCGAAGAACAGCGCCCCCCAGAAGGTCGCCGGGCCGCTGAGGTAGTGGTGCCGAAACTCGGAGAAGGAAGTGAACGTGGCCTGTTCCTCCGTCACCGGGACCGTCGCCACTACCAGGCCGCCCGGGACGAGCACGCGTTGGATCTCCTGCCGCGCGAGCCTGGACTGCCAGTCCCACGGAACGTGCTCGATCAGATCGAGCGCGACGACGGCCCCGAAACTGCCGGCCAGAAACGGCATCGCCACCGCGTTGCCCTGCACCCCAGGCGGGCGCATCGCATCGTCCCCCAGGTCCAGGGTGATACAGCGGGGGAGGCGTCCCACCAATCCGCCGCGCCCGCCCCCGAGATCGAGGACGCGCCCTTTGACGCCGTGCTCCTCGAGCAGAAGGCCGATGGTCCGCGCGGCCTCGGTCCACCGATCGGTCAGATCGTAGTGACCCTTCGCCTGGAATCCGCCGTCCGGGAACCGGGCCTCCCCATCGTTATAGGCGCGGCCGTAGCGCTTGCGGAGATCGGTCCAGAAGGTCACAGGGTCCCCCGGAGGTAGCCGAGCAGCGTCCGGGCCGTGTTGCTCCACGTCAGGGTCTCGGCCTTTGCGCGTCCGCCTTTCCTGCGGGCCTCCGCCGTGATGCTCCCCCAGGAGTTGAGCGCCCATCGCAGGGCCTCCGCCACGTCCATCTCCGAGGGGACGGTCGCCACGTGGTCCACCCCGTAGTGGAACTTCGTGACGAGGCTGGCCTTGATGACGTAGGCCGTCTCGTCCGAGACGAACTCGGCGAGCCCCGTGTGGGCCGGGGAAACCACGAGGAGCCCGGCCGCCATCGCCTCCAGGACGGGGAGACCGAACCCCTCTCCCCAGGACGTCGAGAGGAACAGATCCGCCTCTCGGTAGAGTCGGAGATGCTGCTCTGGGGGCAGGGCGCGTTGATCCACCGTGATCCGCATCGGCGGGTTGGTGTGGACCTTCTCGTCGCCCACCGTCTTCATGTAGAGGTAGGGCGGCGGGATCATGTGGCGCGTCACCATCTCCCACGCCTTCCCGATGAGATGGTGTCCCTTCCTGGGGTTCCTCGCCCCCACCCACAGGACGCGGAGACCCCGCTTCGGTGCCAGGGACCCGACTTCCCCGAACGGCAGGGATAGGAATTCGTGTCCCACACCCAGCGGAACGACCGCCTTCACGGAACACCCCGCAGCCTCGAAGACGCGGCGGTTGTGCTCGGAAGGGACGATCAGATCATCCGCGCTCTTGGCGGCGACGGCAGCAGCCGCGGGCAGCTCGTTGCCCTCCCACATGGTGTAGAGGACGTTCCGCCTCCCGATGCAGGGGATGAAGGCGTGATACGGGCAGTAGTGGAGATGGATCTTGGGATGCGCCGGTATGTTGCCACGGATGGCAACCTCGACGCCGGAATTCTCCAGGGCCGCCCTCAGTTGGAATCCCGACAGCATGTAGCCGAAGCTGTCGGTGTGCGGCGGGAAGAAGTAGTTGACCCAGGCGATCCTCATCCGCCCACCTTCCGCGTCGGGATCTGCCGCGCGCGATCGCGGTACTGCTGGAACCCAGTCGGCTCCTCTCTAGAGAACACCCCGTCCAGGAGGACGAGGACCGCATCGAGGGCCTCTTCGATCCGCGCAAGGCGAACCTCGATCGCGCGCAACTCCTCTGTCGCCATCGTCATGTCATGTCCCCCCAGATCTCCTCCCACTGAAGACGCACGCGCATGAACACGCACGCCCACCCCTCGATGTAGGTCCGATCCGCGCTCCGATCGCGCAAGATGATCTCGCAGTTCTCCACCGTTCCCCCCAGGGTGACGTCGGCGTACACCGCGCGCTCGACGTCGAGGACGAGCCGGTCCTGGATCGTGGCCCGCGTCAGGCTCGGCTGAGCCCACGGACGCTCGCTCGACGGCTTGAAGGGGGTCAGCGCGGCCACGTCCACATGCGCCACCTTGACGACTCCCTTGCTGACGCGCTCGACCGCCTCTTCTTCGTCCGGGATGACGATCACGAGACTCTGGCTCCCGGCCACCACCTTCGTCGTCTGAGGCGAGTCGTCGAAGAAGTCCGCCTGAACTACGCAGGCCTGGACGGTGTAGTTGTCCAGGTTGTCCCCCGTGTCCTCGGCCTCGATCGCGTCGAGCGCAGTCACCAGGGCCGCAACCGCCGCGTGGTAGTAGCTGTCTGTAGCAGTCATCAGAAGTCCTTCCTAATCATGTCCTGGAGGCGATCCTCCGCCTCGTATCTGAGTTGGGTCGCGGCAAGACGGAGCGCGAGCGCCCCGACGCCGCCCTTCTTGAGCCGAGATCCGCGGACGCGCACAGCCCTCTTCGTCTTGATCCAGTGACCGGACTTGGTCTTAAAATGGAGGTACCCTCCACCGCTCTTCCCGCCCACGCGGCCCCATCCCGCAGTCAGGCCACCACCGCCACCCTTTGGCTTGATCCAGTGATCCTTGGTCCGGAGGCCACCCTCGATGTGGGCCGCCATCCCCGACGCCTTGAGTCCCCCGACGATCTGGCCGGAGGACTGGGAGTATCTGGGGGAGATAGACCGCCACGTCGCGGGCATCCCGGGTTTCGCGCCGTAGATCTTCCGGGCGGCCGTGGTGGCCGTCTTGGTCCTGGCCGCCGCCCGCTTGCGGGCCTTCTTCGTGGCCGAGCGCATAGCGAAGATGATCGCTTGGACGTGCCCCCGCGCGAAGGCGTCGAGAGCCTGCGCGGCGGCCTCGGGACTCTGGAAGACCCGGCCGGCCATCGTCAGGCCCGCCCGAGCTTCCCGCTTCCAAACCCAAAACGGCGGTGCTGGTTGATCTGTGAGCGCATCTCGTCTGTCAGGATCCTATCGCTGTAGCGAGTCCACGAGCCAGCCGCGTCGCTCATCGTGACGACGCCCTGCTTCGACCGCTCCACCTCTTTCCAGAGGCGGGCGCTCGCACGCATCACCACGTCCCGGATCTCCCAGGGAACGTTATCGGCGGCCCCCGTCGTGTCGCTCCGCTTCCAGCCGGCGACGTAGACCACCTTCACCGCGCGGAAGTGCGAGGACCAGAACCGGCGCCCCTGCGTCGCGCTCCAGGTCCGGACGAGTTCTCCGTTCTCCACGACCACTAGGTATTCAGTGTCCACGGTGAGCAGGCTGGCGGCCGCGTAGGTCCGCGTGTCGTCCTCGTGGACCGTGGTCACGGAGACGATCGGCCACTGGTTGAGCTGGAAGGTGCTGTTCTTGCGGGGGATCGTGTAGTACTCGGTCAGGGTGCCCTGGGAGATGACCACGCGATCCAGGTAGGCCTCGACGGCGGCGGAGACGCGCTCGATGGACATCTCCAGCCGAGTATCCTGCGCGGTGTCTCCGACCTCGATGAAGTTCTCGTTCTTGAACTCGGCGAGCGAGATGATAGCCCGATCGGAGAGCGCCATCGGCTTACCTCTTCTTGTGCGTCTTCGTCTTCGTCCTCGGCTCGGGCTTCGGTTCCGTCTTCGGCGTGACCATTGAGGCGATCTCCGGGGAGTTCTTCAGGAGGTTCTCTGCGGCCACCGCCCCCATGGCGATCTCGCGCCCCAGTGGATGCGAGAAAACGCGGATGACGTTTAGGTCCGGCTTCGGTTCCGGGGGGTGAACGGCGAGGGCCTCTGCCGACTCCACTTCTACCGCCCGTCCGTTCTCGATCAGCGCCTTCGCCACGTGGGGCGGGAGGCTCAGGATCCGACCATCGTCACGTCTGATAGTGATCACACACTTTCCTCGGGAACGGCCGGCGGGGAGGATCGCTCCCCCCCGCCAACGAGGGTTTACGAGAGCGCCGTCGCCATCGGCTCGGTCGCATCGCGCGGATCGTAGAGGATCGCCAACACGTAGCCGTAGGCGGCCACGGTGCCGGGGTCCGCGATCGTCACGGAGATGCAATCGAAGGAGTTCTGCACGTCGAGCGCGTCCGACGGGATGTCCACCGCGATGAGGGTTTCGAGTTCACCGACGCTGGTGATCGCGTTGCCCTCGGTCATGGCGGTCTTCGTGAAGGTGGCCTGCTCCGCGAGCAGGGTCCCCCGCTTGACGTAGTACTCGGTGACGTTGAGGGCCTTGGAGCCGGCCCCGGCGACGGACGTGCCCTGGAGCAGCGTCAGAATCGGATCTTCAGCCGCCGTACCGACGGAGTGTTGGAAGATGATGCAGGCGCGCTTGTAGTTCTTCATCGACAGCCAGTCGCCCGTGCTCGCCGCCGCGCCAAGGTCGGCGACAGGGACGATCGGGGCGATCTGGGCAGCCTCGGGGAGCGGTGCGTTCAACATTGTCATGTCTCCTTTAGAGAGGGTTGCCCGTTACGACCGGGTCGCCAGCGTGATGAACGGCGACTGGGTGTTGGATCCCTGCGCGGGGGTCAGGGCCGAGTTCCACTCGGGCTGCCCGTCCACGCGGTAGGTGAACCGGAACGCCATCTCGTCGTAGACGAAACGGACGTGCATGGAGGCGGCGCTCTTGATCCCGCCCTTGTCGGCGACGAGGTACTGACTCATGTCCGCCAGGATGACGTCGCCCACGGTGCCGAGCGTCGAGCAGTACTCCACGGGGACCACGGGACGGCCGAAGATGCGCGCCTGCCCGTTCTGGTCGAAGTTCACGATGGGGGTCTGGAAGCCTCCGACGTTGTTGGTCGCCCCGATGTTCATGATCGCGATGTAGAGCTGGTGGAGCTGGGGCTCGACGTCCTGGTTGATGAACCAGACCGCGTTGGCCCGGCTCCGCGCCCACATGCGCGACCACATCTTGAGGATGTTGGCCGCCATGACCGTGGCCGCGACCTGGGACGTCTCCGCGGCGACGCTCACCGTCGCGCCGCTGTTGAGGATGCCGAGGGGCTGGCCGACGCCCGTCCCATGGATCAACGTGTTCTCCACGGTGAACGTCAGTTCCTCGGGGAAGCGCCGGTTGACGAACGATGCGAGGGCCGCCGTGTCGGCGAGCAACTCCTCGGTCGCGTAGACGAGACCGGCCACCTTGTGGAGAGCCAGCTCGATCTGACGGAACTTGGGCTGGGTGGCCGTGATCTCCCCGGCCTCCTCGACCCAGTAGCACCGGATGCCGCCGTAGCGGGACCCGGCCGCGCGACTGGACTCGGACACCGCGGGGATCTTCACCCCGTTGGCGTTCGGACCGATCGGGATGCGGGTGCAGCGGCTCAGGACCTCGCCGAGCGAGTACGTCCGCTCCAGGAGACCGGCCGCCACGTCCGTCTGGACGAGGTAGCCGCCCTCGGATCCGGAGGTCTCTCCGGCACCCGTCGCGGCCGCCTGGACCGCCGCGAGGCGACTCAGGGCCTTCTCGCGACCGCGGATGTCCGCGTGATCCCGGTTGCTCGCCACCATGACGTCGGCGAGCTGGGTCCCGAGGTCGGAGTACACCGGCTTGTCCGCCACCCCGATGGAGGGGGACGTGGATGCGTCGGTGCTGAGGCGATCGAGCCGGGCGATGGCCGCCTCGATCTCGCCGAGGCGAGCGTGACGGGCCTCGTCGGCCGCGAGTTCGTCGGCCGTCATCTCGCGGTTCTCGGACTCGATGGCCTGGAGGATGGTACGGGCGTCGGCGCGCAGGGTGTCCTGCTCCTGCCGGAGTGCCTTGTAGCGTGCGTTCATTGACCTGGCTCCTGTGACGACTACTGGGTTGTAGGTTCAAGGGCCGAAACCCTTGCGCCCCCCAGGTCGCCGCGTGCCACGCACCACCTCGGCACCCTTTGGGGTACAGAGACAGAGTAGCGCGGCACGGGCCAGGAGTCAAGACGGCTTCACCGGATTCCGTAGCGGAGACGGAGACGCTGGGCATGCTTGCGGGCCATCGCCGCAGAGTCCGCCTGCTCGTCTGTCACCTTCTCCGTGGCCTCGGCCTCCCGGTCGAGGTCGTCGACCACCGCGTTGGTGAAGTCGTGCGGGAGGGCCGCGTCGATGCCGTCGCGGAGGACCGCCACGCCTTCCTCGATGGCGGCCTCCAACTCGCGGGTCGAGGCCTCCAACTCTTCCTCGGCGGCGATCATGTCGGCAAGATTCTGAGGATTGGCGAGTAGGGCGTCGGGAACGTTGAGGAGGGTGGGGGCCGCCTCGGGCTCGGCGCCTTCCTCGGATGCGGCATGTTCCTCAACCTCATCCTCCGGGTACTCGAATTCGAACCCCAGCTCTTCCAACGCGACGGTGAGGGGCTCGTCCTCTGGGTCGAGGACCCCATCCTTCGCACGCGTGACCGCGACCTGCGCCCGCCGGCGGTCGACCTTGCCCTGACCGACGCGCATCACGAGTTCGTTGAGCGTCCCCACGCGATCGGCGAGTCCGGACGACACGGCATCGGGAGACAGGACAGTCCGCCCCTGGCCAAAGCCGTTGCGAACGGCTGTGACGCTCACCTTCCGCCCCTTCCCCACGTCGCGGACGAACATGTCGTAGAACTGGCCCATCT
>Ga0180008_1002089_pt1 | contig 11215 bp, 19 predicted proteins | sample MM_PW_MetaG_FD_121121 | JGI IMG/M metagenome (GOLD analysis project Ga0180008, IMG submission 121121) | Groundwater microbial communities from the Aspo Hard Rock Laboratory (HRL) deep subsurface site, Sweden - MM_PW_MetaG | ecosystem: Environmental > Aquatic > Deep subsurface > Groundwater... | reverse complement strand
GTTGACTTTTACTGCACCGATGTGGTATAATATAAGTGGAGGGATATATTATGAATATTGGCTATGATATTGAAAAACGGTGTAGTAAATGTGGGGAATATAAGGCAGTAGATAATTTCTATAAAGATAAAAGTCATAAAGATGGTTTGTCAAGTAGATGTAAAAAGTGCGCAAACAATGGACATGACCCAATTCCCTATAATATGATGAAGGTTGAAGTCCCCATAGGATATAAGTATTGTAAAAAATGTGGCGAAAGCAAGCCTATAGATAGCTTCTATAACCAGAAATCTAGCAAAGATGGGAAGATGCTTTGGTGTAAACAATGTTCAGATAAAAGTGCTAGAGACTGGGCTTCAAATAATCAAGTATACCAAGAGAAGCATAGAAAATATGGGATGGAATATTTTCAAAAGAATAAAGCAAATATAATATTTAAACGCAAAGAACAATATATGACTTTGAAAGTAAAGGCGTTATCTCATTACTCTGGTGGTGGTATCCCTCATTGTGTAAGATGTGGGATAGATGATATTGATGTGCTTTGTCTTGACCACATAAACGGTGGTGGGACAAAAGAACGCAGAGGAACTCCACGTAAAGATATACATCGGATATTGCACTGCAAAAATTATCCTGAAGGCTATCAAACCTTGTGCGCAAATTGTAATCTTAAGAAAGAAATGGAATTAAGGAGAAATAATGACTGATGGACAAAAACCAAAACGCTTGTGTTTAGATTTGGATGGTTGTATTGTAATGTATGATTTTCCGCTTTTGGTCAAAAACTTCTTTGGGATAGACCTTTCAGCACAGATGATATTTGCCTACGATTTAGCAGATGTTTTAGGGGTAGCCCCTGCCTTGATAAATACTATGTTTAAAGAGCAGGTATATGGCAAGCCAAATTTTGTTAAGGATGCTATTAAGACTCTAAAGGAATGGAAATCTAAAAGCTATGAATTGGTGATTTATTCCAACAGGATTAAATATATGGGGTATGAAGGACTTGCTAAATGGTTAGTAGATTGGCAAATTCCCTTCTCAGGGATAGATGGTGGGCAAGGTTCTTATGATGTCCATATAGATGATTCCCCCTCTAAACTAATGGCAACAGATAGTAAAGTAAAACTCTTATTTAGCCAGCCTTGGAATCAAAGATGCCATAATATTACAGGTCAACTTATCCGAATGAAAAATTGGGAAGAGGTAAGAGATTATGTGCGAGCATGTTTTTAAGTATCCAGAGGACAAGCGAGAAAACTACAATCTTGGTGGCAAAACTTTAATTGGGGTATGTAAACTATGTGGTATCAGACAAGAATCACTTGGGTATAGGGGAGCAGAGCCAATATTTTATAAATTCCAACAAAATATTCCTTACGGTGAAACACAATTTGAATTTGACATCACTGGAATTTTATGGTAAAATAGATAGAGATGAGAAAAGCTATTTGCCCTATAACAAATAAACCATTTGATTGCTTGGAGTGTCAAGCAATAGTTGATAGGGAAAAGTGCCCTTATATGCTAAGAGATGAACAAACCGAACGAGAATTAAGGTTTTTTAGAAAAATTATTGAGAGGGAAATTAATGAAAAGATTAGAAGTAAAGTTTTATGATAGCAGCTTCATGCATGGGTGGGAAAGTGAGACTAAAGACGATTTAGCTTTAGCTACGGCTATGGGATATTATAAATCAGAAGATGACACCCAACTTACCTTGACAATGGCTTATAGTGACCTTGGGTTAAGGTTTGCCAAACTATCTATTCCTAAGGGTAGTATAAAAAACATACAAGAATTGAGACTAAAATGATGTGGGAACATTTGATTATAGAATTACCTTTATGTATCTTGGTATGTTCCTATGTATGTAAGAAATTAGATGATTGGAGGCATGATGCTCTACCCAAGAATAGCTAGAATAGGAGATGTAGATAAATTGGTAGCTGACGCTGAAATGGTTGGCTATCGTGAACACATGACTCAAGAACATCGTATCTTGTTTTTAAGTGGTGTTATCTCTGGTGAAATGGACTCTCAGAATCTTTTATTAGCTCTTGATTCACTTTCTCATGAGCCTATAAAGATAGTTATTACTTCCCCTGGTGGTGATTTGGATACTACCTTTCTTTTTATAGATACTATGAAACTAATCCAATCGCCGGTGATTACAATAGGCCGTTATTGTGCATCAGCAGCTTGTCTCATATTAGCATCAGGTAAGGAACGGTATTTATTCCCTCATGCTAAGACTATGCTTCATTTAGCTACTGGGGCAATGAGTGGTGATTATAAAGATTATGCCATACAGCATAAGTTAATGGTAAGCTATCAGAATAAAATTGTAGATATACTCACAGAGGCAGGAGTTAAAAAGAGCCGAGATGAAATACTTATAGATATAGACAGGGACTTCTGGCTAGACCCACAAGAATGTATAAATTATGGTTTAGCAGATAAAGTTATGGAACCTGAAATATGGGAGGAGTGGATAAATGTGTAAATTGCAATCACCAATAGCTACTACTAAACCCGATATTACTTTTTATGAGATTACCCATCATCTGGTTCAAAAGGAACTAGACGACCTCAAAATTACTGTTCCGATGGGGTTATTTGATACTGGTAGCCCTTACTATTACACTACACTATGGGGCATAAAAGAAGCGGTTTCTTACTGTAGAAAGGTTTACCCCTTCCCAAAGTATCAAACCGCTATTATGGACTGTGATGACTTCGCTATTCTTATGAAAGGTTTAATGAGTGCCGAGTTTGGGATAAATGATTTCGGTATAGCCTTAGGTATGACCCCTATGGGTTATCATGCATTTAATGAGGCCAGAATAGAGGATAGGAGGATACTTATAGAACCACAAACGGGAGAAGTATTTGAAATGAATGACATGAGTAAAAATTATAATTGTGATAGGGTAATTCAATAAGGAGGAAATATGTCTAAATGGACTTCACGGAAATTTTGGGTAGCAATAATTGGGCAAGTAGTAGGAATTGTAACCCTCATTTGGGGTGCCTCTACTGCTGGACAAGTTGAAGCTATTGCGGGTGCTGTTATAATTATCGTCACAGCACTTGGCTATCTGAAGGTAGAGGGTGATATAGATAAAGCTGCATTGCAATAGAACAAATTATCCTATGGCTACCCAAAGCCATGTATTACCAGATTGATTAGCTCCATCTATGGTAGACCCAGCGTCTCCAACGTAGAAGTTGGTAGAAGTCCATGTCGTGACCGTAGTTGCCACCCATGCACCGGCAGCACTATTGGCTGAAATTAGATTTGACCCACTTATATTGAAGGCTAAACGTAAAGCACCAGCAACATGGATAAAAACAATTTTAGGTGTAACACTTAGCCCATGAGGTATTGCTCTATTTTGAGCATCATTGCCTACATAACTCCCCGAACTGGATACCATACCAATTGAAGCCCATTCAGGGGCGGTAGCTCCTGCATTAGTTCTAAGTAATTGGTTAGCTGTTCCTATAGCTAATCGTGCAGGGGTATTATCTGCTGTAGCATAATATATATCCCCCGCTGCATCAAGTAATGATTCCAAAACATATCCAGTATGTGGGTCGGCAGCAGCTACATGGTCATAAGCCCAGTTAGAACTTACCGGGACAGTAGTAGCTCCATTAACAGGCGTGTCATCTACGTCAGCTTCACTTATTAAAGCCCTAACCGCAGTCCCGTCATATTCTTTCATCTGGTGGGTCTGTTCATCAAATGCTACTTCCCCTTCGGCATTTAAAACAGTGGTACATTCAGCAGTTGATAATAGGGGTAAAAGTAGCCGTTCGTCACCATCTGAATTGTCTATCGTAAGTCCTGATTCTATTGTAGGAACTTGTCCAATGCCTTTAAGATACCTTTGATTATCTCGGATATAGGTATTCATATCCGAGGCTGTGACCACGGTTCCTGCAACCCACGTGGCTGGCGTAGACCATCCCATTTATATCACCTCCAAATCGTGAGAGATATTTTCATTCTCTAAATCTTCTATGGTCTCAGTAGGAAACCAATGTCTGTTTTTGATAGGTCGCTTCCCTAGAATAGTCTCAATCTTCTTTCTATCTTTAGGCATCTTTACCTTACGAGCCTTACCCTGAATATCTGAATTTAAGCACTGTGAACAAAAGAATAGCTTATCTTCAAAGGCATACTCAGCGGAATTACAGTTGGGACAATCTACAATATAACGTGCAAACTCTATCCGAGCCTCTAAGGGTTTAGCATCTAACACAGGTAGATTAAGTATCCTATCTCTCTTGAGAAACCTTACTGCTAGTTTTCTGCCAGAGATATTTTCTTTGCTTATCTCGTTAAAGTAGGTATCACCTGTTTCAACACTACGGTTTACCCCTGAGATGTATCCCATTTAAACTCCTTAATACCCTAGTTTAGTCTGACCTTCTAGACTTGAACTTGCCAAAGCACTGTAATCCAGGCACCAAAAGTCCTCATTAATCGTGTCACTTAAACGATAATTCACAGTATGTAATTTACCACTCATAGAAATGTCATGCTCCATATAATCAATAAAGTAATCATCATCTATATCTAATGTGTCATTATCTACCGTGATTCTATCTGATATTTCTAAAGCTAAAATCTTAGCCAATATAGTTGAATCCTGATTCATAGCACTCATTGAAAGTTCAGCTCTAGGGTTTTTGTATTTTCCTATGGCATAATCCGAAAGGTCTTGTGCTTTATCAGTATCAGCCATATATTTACCATCTATTGGGAGTGTCCTTTTCTGGTAGTCGTCTTGGGAAGTGGAATCTTCTGCCTTTAAAGTTACTTTAGTTTTATCATCATAGTAAGCTCCCCTGGCCTGTAAAAGTGTAATATAAGCAGGAACAGAGGCGGTATTTTCTAACTGGATTTTCATTGTCTTGGCGAATTTAGACTCAGTTACGGAAATATCAGAGGTCATATCCGTTCCGCCGCCATCTGATTGTGAGTTAGCGGTCATGTCCGTGTCACCGTCATTTATATCTGACCATGCGTCTACAAATACTGATTCCCCACTTACTGAAGCATCAGCCCACCATGTTCTTGTCTCACCAGCAGGGATTGACGGGGTATCCTCTAAAGTCCATAAAGTAGCGGAACTTTGCAATTCCCAAGGGGTAACAGTAACCTTTATTTGGTTGTAAACATTCTTTGGGTTGAGATTATAGTCTATATTAGACATCGTATTATCAAAAGTAGCTTGTGAAGTCTGATGCGTAGAGGTTGAACGGTGGTGTCTGTCCTCGAAGTTGAAATACCCAGACCCGTCTACATAAGAAAACCCTTGCTCATTATCGTCTATTTCTGTTTGAGCAAACCTGGCTTTTACATCATGCCCATACCAATAAGGGACTGTATCCTGCCCTGTGTCTAAGGTTCTCATAGTAGCAGACCATCCTGCATCATCTAATATATATCCGTGTATAGTTCCAGTATAAGCGTCTTTGTAAAGGGCTGTAGACATATCATGCCTTGATAGAAAGTCCAATCCATCCGTTGCATTAATTATACAATCTTGTTCTGTTTTATGAGGATGAGGGATTATTTCCTCTATGAACCCATAAAATAAAGGATAGCCAGTCCCGCCCGAAGAATGATAAACTTTTATAGGCCGCTTGGGTAGAAGCGAACCATATAATGAACCACCAGAATTTGACGGGGTATATAAACCATCGGCGTTATTTAGTGTAATTGAAAGTTGCCCAACGTCTGCTTTGCCTAGTTCGTCTGATTTGCCACGTGAGAAATGAACTGACTTAGTATTGATAGTTAAATCATCATAAGCATCTACAAAGTCACCGTCATTATTCCAGTCGGCTTCTATAAAGTAACCTGTATCAAAAGTTATTGGGAATGTATAAGGGAACGGCATTTATTCTCCTATGGATACTTCTATTTCTACTCTAACACTATTTATGACTTTACCTATTTTTATACTCCCTTATGATTGAGTCAGCATTATGTAGTAAGTTGCCTCATTTATCCGCACTGGGAGCTTGTGAGAAAACTTGCTTTCATCATTTTCAGCTTGGACAGCAGATTCTTGTGCTATACATAACGCCCGGTTTCCTGCTGATAGCTCGTAACCACCGATAGATACTTGGTCAGCAACGGCAGCAGAATCAGCCGAGGTTGGGAAAATCATGGTATTGTTAGCATGGATATTGTTTAGGTACAGGTCTTTAAGAGTGGTATTAGTGTCATCAAATAGATAGAATCTATCATCCCCACCATCTCTTAACAGTACTGAAGTTCCTAATATCTGATTAGCCCCCACGGTAATTGTGCCACCAAGAGTAACTGCTGGGATAATCCAAGTTCCTGATGCTGTCCATGTTCCTTTAGCTATCGCATTATTTAAAGTGGGGGTAGCTGACCACGAAGGTGTGCTCCCGTCACAAGTTAAAACAGTATCCGCTGCCCCTATTGCTAATCTTGACAACTGGGTGGCACTAGAGGCATAAATCAAATCACCAGTAGCCTGTGAATCACAAACATGGGCATCTATATTTTCATATTCTGCTTGTGTTAGTGTAGTACCTTGCGATTTGTGCTTGAGTTCGTTAGCCATTACAACCTACCACCTAATCTATATTTTCTGTCCAGTGTTTTAGAAATCTTATCTACAAATCTATTTAGTGTATCTTCTCGGTCAAGGAATACTGGTTGGGTAAAATTAACTACCACATTCCCCATTGATTCATTAGCAGGGATAACTGCTTCCCCAGCGTGAAGATATGCTAATCCTGTTTCATTTACATAACCACCGCTTTGATAGCTAGGCACATAGCCAGTACGTGCCATCCACCTCTTAAAATGTTCCACTAAAACACCAATAGGAGAAAATGCCCCTGTTTGAGATTCCATCTCTGCCATTGCTTGTTGATGTTCTGAGCTTCCTTGCCAGGGAGCCATTACTTGTGCAGTAGCTAAATTTTCAAAGGATTGTCCAGGACTATAAATTCCCGCCATTGCTCTGGCAGATTGAGCAACAGTATCCGATAGTTTCTTAACTTCTTCAGATTGCTTCTTAAATGATTCAGTTCCTTTATCAACTTCACCCTTGAGCTTACCAACAATTCGTGCGACTTCATCTGCTGTTAAACCCAATTTATTAAGCAATAATTCATCTACTTCTGTAATATTGCCATACTTTTGGAACACTTCATTTATTTCACCTGTTTCATAGTCAAGTTTATACATCGCCTCATAAACATCATTCATTGTAAGCCCAAGTTGTCCTGCTTCGGTTTCAGCAAAATGCAATTTCCGCATCAAATCAGCAAATTGATTGCCTAATCTATTTTCTTCTTCCTTAAGGGATTCCATTCTATCTTCAACTTCGGTCACAGCATCAGCCAATTCAGGATTAAATGTAGTAGCTAATTCACTTGTAGTTTCGGATGTTTCTGTAGCTGTTTCTTCTAATTCCTTTAGCTCTCTTTGAACATCCCTTATATCACGTTTGATTTTCTCAGCCTCTATCATGTTGGCGATTTTTTCACGAGCTTCATCTATTTTACTACCAAGCCCAGGTATCCATCCTACAAAATTCTGTAGAGATTTCAATATATAATCTATAGCATGAAGAACGGCATTTTTCATATTTGACCATATATCTTGAAAGAAATGAGATACCTTATCCCAGTTCTGCCACAAGAGAATACCGGCGGCAATCAAAAGTCCTATTCCCGCTATGATAGCACCCCACGGGGAAGCGGTGAAAACTAATTGCATTGAAATCCACGCAGCTTTTAATTTAGGGATTAATATAAGGGCAGTCCCCGCAACGCCTAAAAAGATACCCAAAGCACCTGCTATTAAAGTTAATTGTTTGGCTAGTTCGGGGTGTTCTTTTATCCAACCGACAATATTACTAACAACATCTTTAATCCTTACTACCATATCGCTAAACACTGGCAATAAATTACTACCTATGCCATCAGATAAATCCTTGATAGAAGCCTTAAGAGCCTCAAACATTTCTGATGCAGTCATAGTATTTTGAGATGTTTTATCAATCGTTTTTTGACCTTGTTCTAATACAGCGTTAAGTAATGCTTGCTTTTTCTCATCTTCGGTAAGAGCCGATGACGTTTTACCTAAAGACTGTGCATAATCTTCATTGGCAGTTTCCAAACTTACAATGATACCCAGGTTATCAAGAATCATCCGTGAGCCTCTACCAATACCAGTTACAATGTCATTAAAAGCCTGAGTAGTAGTAAGCCCCATTGCCCTAGCTCTATCACGGGCAACTTCCATTAAAGATGAAAATTGTTCTGAGTTTGTAGCTACCCCCAAAACCATAGCTTTATTAGCGGAGAGCATTAAATCATATTCTGAAATAGCCCCCTTTGAAGCAGACTTAAGAGATTTAAGCAATTCGTCTGATGACTGCCCTGCGCCAGATGCTAAGTTTTCAAAAGCAATTCTAATTGATTGAGTTTCCATAGCGGATTTAACCATGAACCCAAAGGCAGCGGTTATAACTGCCCCCGCTGCTGCCATAGCCATGCCAACCTTCTGTATGGAATCCCGCATCTTTTTAGAAGATGCTTCTGTCTGCTTTTCAGCATCGGATAGACCGCTTTTTAATCCAGCAGCATCAGTTTCAATTTTAGCTACGAGTTCAGTTAAGACGGTCATTCTAATTCCTTACAAAATAATTAATAATTCCTACCACGATTGCTGCTATTAAGCCTGCTATGCCACCAAATATACCTGATATTTTCCTGCTCTGATTTTCTAATGATGTAATTCTGCTACTATGATTCCCAAGCTGAATAGAAGTCTCATAGTTTTGTCTAGCTACAAATTCTAAAAGCTGTCTATCAGGCATCTTTGATATACGTTTCTCAAAGTCTAATTCCTGATTAACATAATTACCATTCGGCATAGCAACCTCCTAACTCAAAGCCATAATCTCACTGATAGTTGAAGATATAGAACTCATCTCTTTAAGAGTTATTAAATGTCCTACTTCGTCTATGTCTAGTTCAGGCTGTTCTTCTTTTAAGAGCGCATAGATTAGACTTCTCATAGTAGACATAGTTTCATTCTCTAGTTTAGTCTGTAATCTACCTAGCCCAAATCCCATAGTCTTTTCTACATTTGCTAGGGTAGTCATGTCTATTGGGGGTAGTTTGTATTCCTTCCCATCTGCCAGTTTGATTGATTTGGGTTTTTCTTCAGCTAAGATATTTACTTCATTCTCCATTGTTTACTCCTATTGACATTGTGCAACTGTTGCAGAATCTATTTACTCGGTAAAATAATCCCTTTCTGTTTAGCTAGTATATCTATATTAGAATCTGGTCTTTTGCCTTCTCTTGTGGGCATATCACCACTTAAGAAGTCTTTTGCTGTTAATGCTTTATGTCCTGGCTTTTGTGGAATGGTATTATAAATCGCTGCTAATAAAGACGCTATCTCGTATGAGTGCCTATATTCATCTACTGATTCTTGATAGGCAACCTCCTTGATGATAGCGTTTAGTTGTTCTGGTTTTAACTTTCCAATCTCGCTTCTCGTTAAAGAGGTCTTTCTTAAAAGATAACAAATGGCTTCAGTGTTCAAAATCACTCATCCACCTGACCTCAATAGGCGCATATAAGCGTCTATCTAAAGTATGACAATCAGGGAAGTCTATTACTACTCTACCAGCATCTATTAAGATTAAATCATTCATGAATATTTGGTAGAACTCGGCATCAAATAGATTATCTTCTACTGGCTCTACTAACCAATATGAGAGTGCATTTATTTTCTTAACTGGCTTATATTCCTTCATACCATCTTTAGTAGTATGGTTTAGAATAATATGAGATTCCCAGTTATATAAACCAGCGACTTGTTTCCCCTTCTGTTTAAGAGAAGCTATTTGTCCTTCAAGATTAAACATATTAAGCAGAAGCTACTGTGAGATTCCCCGTACCTTGATAATCATAACTATAACTTACTATTCCGTCTGCCCCGACTGAAGGGTGAACTCCTGTTATAATGGCATTCCCTAACCACATCTGGGTAGCAGTTGAACTTTCTGCTAATGAAACACCATAGATTGAGCCTATTGAAAGGGGGATTCCCTCTTTATATCCCTCAAACGAACCAGCCCATCCCGACCCGCCTACAATATAAGCCTTAACTCCCGCATTAGCAAAATCAGTTGTTTCAAGAGCATCACTGGTATAGTCTAATGACCATGATTTAATACCTGCTATAAGTTTGGCTGCCCGTATATCGTCAAGATAAAGATTAAAAGCCCCAGGGTCATTGGCGGTTAATTTAGCCCCAACGGAAATTACTGCATCCAGCCCAGTTGTAGTAAGTGTTGTAAAACAATACTTCCAAGTATTCGCTGTTAAAACTGGGATATTTGAATATACGGGTGTGCCTCCCATAGAAGCAGTCTCAGAGACACCAAGTTGTAAATCCCCTGCTGTGTTTATACCAACAGAGCTTTGTGCCCAATACATAAAATGGGTAAAGGCTGGGGTTGCAAGGTCAACTGAGGTTATTGCTTCGTGTGCTAATAGGTCGCCATTATTTGAGCCAACGGGAACTATTATTTTAACTGAGTAATCCCCAACTTTGGCGTCAGTATCTTTTGCTGCCGAAGTAGCCGTAGCACCGTCAGTAACAGCCCAATCATCTTCACAATCTTCTATTAACTGAGATGCTACATATACATCTCCTGATTTTCCTGCAAGATGTGCCATATTATACCTCCATTATTTACTTTATTCAGTGGGTGGGGTTAATCCAGCAACACCCACAAAGTCATAAGATACAGATACCACACCATCGTGGGATGCTGAAGAATGAACGCCAGTAATAATTGCACTGCCAGTCCAAAAGGCAGTTGCACTTTCATAAAGCGCTAATGTTATCGGAGAAGCAGCATCGGCAGTCAAAATCTGCTCAATCCCTTCCTTGTATCCCTCAAAACTCCCTGACCAACCTTTGCCTCCGACAATATATTCTTTCACCCCCGCACAAGCAAAGTCGGTTGATTCAAGGGCATCCGAAGTGTAGTCTATTGTCCATGATTTAATTCCTGCTACCGCACTTCCAGTATCAACATATCCCGATTTACCTGCTAAATGAGCCATTGTGTTACCTCCTGTTTATTATGTTAAGTATGAGACGCACTAGGATTGAAAT
>Ga0180008_1002087_pt1 | contig 11230 bp, 12 predicted proteins | sample MM_PW_MetaG_FD_121121 | JGI IMG/M metagenome (GOLD analysis project Ga0180008, IMG submission 121121) | Groundwater microbial communities from the Aspo Hard Rock Laboratory (HRL) deep subsurface site, Sweden - MM_PW_MetaG | ecosystem: Environmental > Aquatic > Deep subsurface > Groundwater... | reverse complement strand
CCAAGTTTTAGCAACAGAAATTTTAACTTCAACAATTTGTCCAATCAAACTTTTATCGCCTTTGAAATTCACTAATTTATTATGCTCGCTATATCCAGCAAGTACATCATCATTGTTTTTAGAAACACCATCAACAAGAACTTTGACTGTTTGACCTAGAAATCTTTGATTCCCTTTTAAATAGCCTGCATTGGTTCGATCGTTTAATAAATATAGTCTTTCTTTCTTGGTTTCTTCTTTTGTGTCATCAACAAATTTAGCAGCAGGTGTACCTTCTCTTTTTGAAAAGACAAAAGTAAATGCGCCTTCGAATTGTGCCTTTTCTACTAGGTCAAGTGTTTCCAGAAAATCAGCATCTGTTTCTCCAGGAAAGCCAACGATGATATCCGTCGTTACTGCGATACCTGGGACCGTTTCTTTCAATTCATTTAAAACCTTAAGATAAGATTCCTTCGTATAATGTCGATTCATCTTTTTGAGTACTTCGTTACTTCCAGATTGAACAGGAAGATGGAAGAAAGGCATAATATGTTTAGAATCCTTCATTGCTCTCATTGTCTTTTGATCTAAATCATGTGGATGGCTTGTCGTAAAACGAATCCGTTTAATATCCAATTGATCAAGGTCATGCAGTAAATCCCCAAATGTGTAATTAGAATCTTTAAAGTCTTTACCATAAGCATTCACATTTTGTCCAAGTAAAGTAATTTCCTTATATCCTTGTTCAACCAATTCTTGAACTTCTAAAATAATTTCTTCTTTTGATCTTGATCTTTCCTTGCCTCTTGTATAAGGAACGATACAATATGTACAAAATTCATCACAACCAAACATGATATTAACCCATGCTTTAAATTTGTGATTTCTAACTTTGGGAAGATTTTCTACAATCTCACCTTCTTGAGAGTAAACTTCGATAACACGTTCTTTAGAAAATAGAGCAGTTTCGATATATTCTGGCAACTTATATATATTATGTGTTCCAAAAACTAAATCAATGTGTTGATATTTCTTTAAAACACGTTCAACAACATTCTCTTCTTGTGCCATGCATCCAGCTAAACCGATAATTAAATCAGGATTTGTCTTTTTATAAGCTTTAAGTCTGCCAAGTTCTCCCCAAACGCGATTTTCAGCATTTTCTCTAATCGCACAAGTATTCATGATGATAACATCACTTGTAGCTTCAGAAACTGCTTTAGTAAATCCCATTAATTCTAAAATACCAGCGATAGATTCACTGTCTGCTTCATTACCTTGACATCCATATGTATGGATCATATATGTTTTATTGACGCCAATCTTTTGATGAGCGTCACTCAGTTGAAACTTGAGTTCTTCAATTCTATCTGTACTTCTTTTTCTTGCCTCTTTTAAATTAGGCTTAAAATATTTTTCAAGATCTACTTTACTCATTAAAATCACCTATGCCTATTATACATGAAAAAACAGTATGAGTTATACTGTTTCGCTTTCAATATGTATTCTTTGTATTGTCTTTTTGACTAAGTCAAGGATCACAGCATTGAGCTGTTTAGCACCAGGTGCTACTTCATTTGGTGTAGAATATCCATTTAAAAATCGATCTAAAACAATCTCCTTAGAAACACCGATAACACCATTGAGTGGTCCTGTCATACCTACATCTGTAATATAAAGAGTTCCATTTGGCAAAACTCTTTCATCAGCAGTAGGTATATGCGTATGGGTTCCCACAACGGCATCAACTCTACCATCTAAATAATGTCCTAAAGCTACTTTTTCACTGGTTGCTTCTGCATGCATATCAACTAGGATGAAATCTGCTGCTTCATTTTGAATAATTGAATCAATTCCAGTAAAAGGATCATCAATATTTGGATTCATGAATGTTCTGCCTAATGCATTAATCACAAGAAGTTTTTGTCCATTATAATTGACTGTAATAAAACCTTTACCAGGTGCATTTCTAAAGTTCATAGGACGCACGATATTAGAATCATCAATAAACTCAAAGAGTTCACGATTACCCCAAACCCAGTTACCCATGGTAATCGCATGAATACCTTGACTCATTAATTCTTTATAAATCTTTAAACTGATACCTCGTCCGTTTGCTGCATTTTCAGCATTAACAATAATAATGTTGGGACGATAAGTATTTTTTAGTTCAGTTAAATAGTTAGAAATCATTTCTAATCCAGGTCTTCCATAAATATCGCCAATAAATAAGATTTTCATCAAATCACTTCTTTCTAACAAAAAGAGGCCTAAGCCTCTTATTTTGCAATGTCTGTTGCTCGTGTTTCTCGGATAACTGTAACCTTGATTGTTCCAGGGTACGTCATCTTTTCTTCAATTTGTTCCTTGATTTCACGTGCGACCTTAAATGTCGATAAATCATCAATCTGATCTGCTTTGACGATCACTCTAATTTCACGTCCAGCTTGAATAGCATATGACTTTTCAACACCAGGTATTTCATTGGAAATGGCTTCTAATTGTTCCAAACGTTTAATATAGTTTTCCATGGATTCGCTTCTAGCACCTGGGCGCGCAGCGCTTAGTGTGTCAGCAGCAGCAACTAATACAGCGATAACGCTCTCTGCCTCTTTGTCACCATGATGTGATGCAATGGCATCAACAACTTCTTTAGGTTCTTTGTAACGATTGACAATGTTAACACCAATCTCAACATGTCCACCTTCTATTTCATGATCAACAGCTTTACCGATATCATGAAGTAATCCAGCACGACGTGCAAGCATTTCGTCTTCACCGATTTCAACAGCTAGTTTACCAGCTAGAAATGCGACTTCAATCGAATGTCTTAATACATTTTGTCCATAACTTGTTCTAAAACTTAATCTTCCTAATAACTTAACTAAATCTGGATGAATACGACCAATTCCTGTTGTAAAGACTGCATCTTCACCAGCTTCTCTAATGAAAATATCCATTTCGACTCTAGCTTTTTCGACAACTTCTTCAATACGACCTGGGTGAATACGACCATCTGAGACTAACGTGCTTAAAGCGCGCTTGGCAATTTCTCTTCTAATCGGATCAAATCCACTAAGTACGACTGCTTCTGGTGTATCATCAATAATGAGATCAACACCTGTTAATGCCTCTATGGTGCGAATATTTCTACCTTCGCGACCAATAATTCGGCCTTTCATTTCATCATTCGGCAAATCAACGACAGAGACAGTTCTTTCTGTAGTGGTTTCACTGGCATACTTTTGTATGGCAAGCGACAATAGTTGCTTGGAGCGTGATTGCACTTCATTCTTAGCTCTTTCTTCTTCGTCTCGGATGTATGTTGCAATTTCATCTGACATATCATCTCTGACTCTGCCCATGATGATTTCTCTTGCCTCATCTACTGTAAGGCTAGAAATTTCAATCAATTTTTGCTCTTGCTGTTTTAATACTTCTTCCGCTTTGCTATTTAATTGTTCAAGTTGTTCTTTCTTTTCATCGAGTTTTTCTTCGCGTAGTGCAAGCGTTTCTTCGCGCTTGTCTAAATGAACAGCACGGCGATTTAATGTATCCTCGCGCTGTGTAACCTTGCTTTCAAGATTAACTACGACCTGTCTGCGTTCGCGCATATCATTATCAAAATCCTTGCGCAACACAAAAATCTCTTGTTTGGCTTCTAAAACACTTTCTCTTTTTGCTTTTTCGGCTTCTTTTTTTCCGTCTTCAACAATTTTTTCAGCCAACTCTTTGCTTGCATTGATACTTTTTTCGCGGTGCCAAACACGAACGAAATATCCAATTGCAAAGCCGATGATGATGGCTAGCAAAACGGAGATGGCTGTTTCTACAGCATTAAATGCTATAACAAACATTTTAACACCTCCATTATTAATATTTTAAACAATCGATATAATCAAATTGTCCTATACATGATGTACTTATTCATTATACCTTATTTCTAACTTTTAAGTCAATGAAGAAACCATGTGTATTTTTTGAATTGTCTTTAATTTTTTTGAATTTCATGTATAATAAGAAATGAACACTTGATGAAGGAGTTATTAAACCAAATGAAAAACAAAAAAATAGAAAAAAAAGTAACCTTTTGGACATGGTTACATCGCAATCGAATTAAGGTTGCAGTCTTAGCATTTCTAATCATTTTACCAATCGCTTTAGTATTTACTGCATATATCGGTTCTTATACTGCAAACCGCAAAGTTACATTTGATGAGACGATCACAGCAGAATCTGAGTACATCAAAGATTTTTTAAATCCTGATGAGATTGATGCGTTTGATATGACAATCGTATGGAATGAATTAAAGCATCCTGTAGGTACTTTGGATGAAGAAGGTTTTGAAAATGGCTATTATGAGTTTTTAATTACTTATGAAGCTCACGAAAATTTCACTGTTAAAAATGTAACGATAGTTCCAGTCTTGCAGACAGATTGGAAAAATCTTAGATCAGTTGGTGTACCTGTTTCATTGACCAATACACCAATAGTTACTGTATTATTCAATGATGAGTTACCTATTAAACCTTTATTGTTTGTCACGGTAAGTGAGCCTCACTTGTATTTGATGGTTCAATACACACTTACTACCGGTGGACAAGATGTATCATTTATTAAATATGTACAGTTCTCATTAAAAGATATTAATCCATTGAATGTCGTTAATTAAAATAAAAAAGTCCAAATGGACTTTTTTTAATTCATAATATCTAAGTTGATTCTACCATCTTTAATTTCAATGATACGATCTGCTTTTTCAGCAATATGTCTATCATGTGTAATGATGATGAATGTTGTTTTATAAGTCTGATTGATCTTACGAAGCAATTCATAGACTTGTTCTGTTGTATCACTATCTAAGTTCCCAGTTGGTTCATCAGCTAAAATTATTTTTGGATTATTAATTAAGCTTCTTGCAATAGCTACGCGTTGCTGCTGTCCACCCGATAAGTTAATTGATAAATTATCTTTAACTTTGGTCAATCCAACAATTTCAAGTAATTCTAATGCACGATCCTTCACTTCTTTAGTGATGGGTTTTTTTGATATACGGTATGGTAGTAATACATTTTCTAATGCTGTGTATTCTGGTAAAAGATAATGAAATTGGAAAATAAAACCAATCGATTCATTTCTTAATTTAGATAATTGATCTTTACTCATCTTTTGAGTATTCATCTGATTGATTAAAACATCACCAGAAGTTGCTTTATCTAAAGTTCCTAAAATATTGAGTAATGTTGACTTTCCACTACCTGATTGTCCTATGATCGAATTAAATGTTGACTCCTCAAAGCTTAAACTTAAATCAAAGATGACTTGAGTTGGATTAGGTGTCTTTTCACCATAAACCTTATTAATATTTTTAAGTTCAATGATATTAGGCATTTCTAATCACCTCAATAACTGTCATCTTGGATGATTTAATGGCTGGAATAAGTGATGCAAGCGTTGATGCTACAAGTGCAATTAAAGCAGATAATGCGATAAAGTCAGGATCAATGAAGAGTGGAACAATTGGTGTGCCATCGGGATTTAAAGCAAATGTTGTAAATGAGAAGGTTAAACCTAAGCCTAGGAGAACACCACCAATAGCTCCAAAGATACCCAGAATGAATCCTTCAAATAAGAAGACCTTCGATGCATCTCTATCTAAGATACCCATAGCTTTTAGAATACCAATTTGCTTAGACTTCTGCATGACTGTGATTGCTAAGACGGATGAAATACCTAAAACTACAGAAATGATGACGAAGACTTGAATCATCAAAGATGATGTACTTTGTCCTTGAAGTCCACTGAGTAGTGATTGGTTTAGTGCCATCCAGTTTTCTGTAACTAAATTTGCTGAACTAAAATGTTGATCTAATCGAAGTGCAACATTTTCAGCTTCAAATACATCTGTGATTTGCATTTCAATTGCAGAAACTATATTAGTGTCCCCAATGATATCTTGAAGTGTTGCAAGTGTTCCAATACCCCATGTAGAATTGATGACTGAAACGTTGAAGTCAAAGAAACCGACCACATGTAATGCGCGTATATCTCCTAAGATTTCAATATCAATATAATCACCAACAGCCAAATCTAATTCATCTTTGAGTGCTTGACCCAATAAAACATCATTTAATGCAGTTGGCAAACTGCCTTCAGTTATCTTTTCATCAAAACCATAAATTTGATTGGCTTGATCAAAATCAAATCCTCTGAATAAAATTTCATTTTTTTGTGTGCCTTTTTGTAATATACCACCCATATCGACAACAGGAGATACAAATTCAATTTGATTGCTTTGAGCCAAAATTTCATCCATTGTTATTGAATAGTCCTCGATATAAGTTGTATCATCTGCTGATTTTACAGTAATATGTGATGAAGATCCAATCGTTGTGTCAACTAGGCTAACTTGTAATCCTGTAATTAAGGATCCAATAAAGACTTGAACTGAAACACCACAGCTATACCTAGTATAATAACAAGTGTTTGTCTTTTAGCAGATGATAAAAATCGCCATGCTATTTGGAGTGCGAGTTTCATGCCTGAACCTCTTTTCCAAGCTTCTTGATATCATCTAAGGTTTGGAGTAAATAATCGTACTTAAAGCCTTCAGTAGCGATATGATGCTTAAATGCAAGCCCACCAAGAATGATTTTAACTTCAGGAAAGAATCTTTTGATCTCATCAGTGATTTGTTTGGTTATCACGATGTTATATGGATTGGTCACACTCATTGCGATAAAATCAGGATGGAATGCTCGAATGGCTGTCAATATTTCTTCTTTTGGCATATTTGCGCCAATATAAGAAGCATCAAATCCTTCTAAAATCATATAATGTGTAACGATGATTGCTCCTATTTCATGATATTCAAATGATGGTGTTAAAACAAATACTTTTTTACCGTTTTGTTTAACATCTTTCATTCTTTTTACAATGTGTAAGTAACTACTTTCTAAAATCGTTCTAATGATTGCAGTTCTGAAATGTTCTTTCCAAATACAAACATCTTGATCATCTACATCACAAATAAAATTGGATAATGCAGGTGCAAGGAGTTCTTGATAAAGTTCTTCTACTGTCATTTTGTTTTCTTCGAGTAAGTTCATAGCAAAAAGAACCGCTTGGTCTTTCTTTTCTTTCTTTAATAGTTCAATAAATTGGTTAAATTCTTTTAAATGCATGCTTTCACCTCATTTTTGTAATCTACTCTATTATAATTGTTTATTTATATTTTTTATATGAATTTGCTCAAAAAAAAGAACACAAATGTGCTCTTTCTATTTGTTATAAGAAATTTTGTAGTGATCTAAAACTTGCTTAAATATCTTATCGTAAACATCTTGATGATCTGATAAATATTGCTTAGCATTTTCTCTACCTTGACCAATCTTTTCACCATTATACGCAAACCAAGCGCCACTCTTTTGAATGATATCAAGATTCGAAGCTAAATCAACAAGCTCTCCAACCTTGGAAATACCTTGTCCATAAATGATATCAACACTGACAACTTTAAACGGTGGAGCTACTTTGTTCTTTACAACTTTAATGTTCGCTTTATTACCAATGATATCGGTTGAATTCTTAATTTGTTCAGAACGTCTGATTTCTAATCTAACTGATGAGTAGAACTTGAGTGCTCTACCACCTGGAGTTGTTTCGGGACTTCCAAACATAACACCAACTTTTTCACGAATCTGATTAATAAATATAGCGGTTGAATTTGTTTTTGAAATTACACCAGAAAGTTTTCTCATCGCTTGACTCATCAATCTTGCTTGTAATCCAACATGAGAGTCTCCCATTTCACCATTAATTTCGGCTTCTGGTACAAGTGCAGCTACTGAGTCAATAACGATGGTATCAACAGAGCCACTTCTGATTAATGCTTCTGCAATTTCTAAAGCTTGTTCGCCCGTATCTGGTTGCGATAAAATTAAATTATCAACATCTACGCCTAAAGCTTTAGCATATTGAGGATCTAATGCATGTTCAGCATCAATAAAAGCAACATAACCTCCAGCTTTTTGAACTTCTGCAATGGCATGCAATGCCAAAGTTGTTTTACCTGAACTTTCAGGCCCATAAATTTCGATGATTCTACCCTTAGGGTAACCACCGATACCTAAAGCAATATCAAGTCCTAATGAACCTGAAGGATTCGCAGCGATATGACGATCTGGTTCATCACCAAGTCTCATCACTGAACCTTTACCATATTGCTTTTCTATTTGTTTCATTGCTGCCTCAAGGGCTTGTGCTCTTTTATCTTTGTCCATGTTTTGTGTACCTCCATATTATAATAGCAAGTCTTTTCTGTATTACTTCTAAATACTTTCTAAAATCACTTTTTTGTTTTTCAGTAAATAATCAATCCCACTGATTAAGGTAAATAAGATTGCAATCCAAAAAATAACATTTCCAATGACTGGTGGTAACCAAAAATCATTGAAGAGCATTAAGATTAAAGCAACCATCGTTGATGCCGTTTTAATCTTACCATAAGGAGATGCCGCAATGACGTTCCCATGCTCTACAGCAATGAGTCTAATTCCTGTAACTGCAAATTCTCTGATGATGACAATCATGACTGCCCATAAAGGTACACGATCAGGTGTAATCATCATTAAATATAAAAATGCAACCATGACAAGTACTTTATCGGCAATTGGATCTAAAAATTTACCAAATGTTGTAATTTGATGATATTTTCGAGCAATATAGCCATCAAGTAAGTCAGTCAATGATGCAATAATGAAAAGAATTGCGAAGATGAACTGGTTGATATTTAAATTTAAAAAGCCTATGGGTTCTTTCAAAGGCTCTATATAAATAAAAACGATCATAACTGGAATCATCAACACACGTGAAATAGTGAGTTTATTTGCTGTGGTCATTTAGATACTTCCTTTAACTTTATATCTTTATTTTACCATAAAAGTGCGTTTACTGTTGCAATTTTAATATGCTTTTGATACAATAGGTATGCGCATATGGGAGGTGAAATTGTGGCAAATATTAAACAACAAATCAAACGTAATAAAACCAATGAAAAACGCCGTTTAAGCAACGCTTCTTTTAAATCATCTGTCAAAACTGCAATCAAAGCTGTAGAAAATGCTGTAGCAGCCAAAGATAAAGATAAAGCTGTAGTAACATTATCTTTAGCACATAAGAAATTAGACAAAGGTCTCGCTAAGGGAGTATTTCATAAGAATTTCGTCGCAAGACACAAATCAGGTCTGGCTAATCTAGTCAATACCCTATAAGGACGCATCCTAAGAATGTGTCTTTTTTTTTAGCTTTTTTCGATTTCTCGGTATCCACCTTTTTGGGCTATGTATTTCACATGAGGCAATTTAATACCTGAAACACCATAATTAGGGTTATATCCGATGACGTTGACATATTTTGATAGATTATCAAGTTCTTCTCCCATTTTCTTAAGTGCTTCTAGGGTGGCTTTGATATCATCAAGTGCTCTATGTGTGTTTGGAACCTCCAGTGCATAGGTTTCAACTGCTTGATCCAAACGATGCGGATAGCGATGACGATCTTTATATACTGCCATGACATCTAGGATATCATTTTTAAATTGATATTGTGGATTCCAGTACTTTCTAAAGAAATGGATTAAAAAAGATAGATCAAACTGGATATTATAAGCAATGAGTAGCGTATCTTCTTGATACATCTTGAAAAAAAGGTGAAATGCTTCTTCTTGTGTAATACCATCTCTTAAGAGCATTTCATCAGTTATATGAGTGATTTCTACGATTTTAGGGGATAATGGTCGATTAGCCATCACTAGTGTTGATAGTTCATCAATCAATTGATATTTCCCGGATTCAGTTTTTTCAAGCAGAATTGCACCAATTTCAATTATTTGGTCACGTTCTGCAGATAATCCTGTTGTTTCAAAGTCAAACAAAAGAATTCTTTTATGTTGTAACATGTTATGCTCCTAACAGATATAACTCTAAACCTAGTTTTTTATCAATCTTGCCAGATTTGATATCATAATCTAGTTTTGATAATTTCTTTAAATGGTTTTCTAAAACGCTAAATGAAATGGATTGTGCATTTTTAACTAAATAATATGCTCTACCACTTTTCATATGAAAGTGTTCTGCAATTTGTTCTTGTCTATATCCTTTTTCAATTAATAACTTCGTGTGCATAAGTTCTCTAACTTTACCGACGATGTTATTTAATATGCGTAAAGGATCTTCGTTTCTTGCCACTAAATCATAAAAGATTTCAATTGTCTTTGGCTGATTTTTGGAAAGTAAAGCATTGGTTAATTCAAAGATATTTTCTTCTAGGTTTCTACTAACTAATAAAAGTACAGCTTTTTCATTGATTTCTTTTGTATCGTATGCAAAAAGCATGAGCTTTTCCGCTTCTTGATTGATCAGCGTAAAATCTAGATTTGTTCTTTCTAATAAAGCTTCAACAGCATCATCAGTGATCATGTATTGATATTTTTTGAACATGTTTTTCACAAAGTCAGGATATTCTGTTTTATCCATCTCTTTTATCTTCTCAATAAAAGCAAAATTAAATAAGGCTTTACCAAGTTTTGAATCTTCTGGTAATAACTCATTTTGAATCACAAGTAAAATAACATCTGGATTTGGTTTTTCTAAATAGGAAATCCAATTTTTCACAACTGACTCGCCTTCTTTTTCTATCTCAGCAAGATTACGAACAATAATAACCTTTTGCTCAGCAAAAAAAGAAACGGTTTGTAAATCCTCTAAAATATCATCACTTGAATTTTCAAGCAAGTCGTACTTAATGATATTGAAAGGATCAATATTCAGCTCTGCTATTTTTTCTTCAATTTTGTGATTCAATAGAAATTCATTGTTGCTGTAATAAAGGTAGATGGACTCGGCCATGGTCATGCCCCCTGACTGTTACTTATATTATACTAAAAAACGTCTCAAAATGGTAGATGCATGATCCACTTTTCTTTCTTTTGATGATATGTGTAAACAATGGTTCCCATTGTGTCAGTTCTATAGATATCAATATCAGATAGCTTAAGTCTATTGATTACCTCTTGACTAGGAAAACCGTATCCGTTATTGTAACCTAATGAAATAAGAGCAATATCAGGATCGACAAAATAGATGAATTCTTCTATAGAAGATGTCGAGGAACCATGATGTGCTATTTTAAGCACATCGCTTTTTAGTGAGATGTTATATTTTAGAACTAAATCTTGTTCTGCTTTACTCT
>Ga0180008_1002083_pt1 | contig 11251 bp, 20 predicted proteins | sample MM_PW_MetaG_FD_121121 | JGI IMG/M metagenome (GOLD analysis project Ga0180008, IMG submission 121121) | Groundwater microbial communities from the Aspo Hard Rock Laboratory (HRL) deep subsurface site, Sweden - MM_PW_MetaG | ecosystem: Environmental > Aquatic > Deep subsurface > Groundwater... | reverse complement strand
TTTTTCTTTTTCAAGTAATTCTAATTTATCTCTTATTGTTTCCCAGGCGATTGTTGGATTTTTTTCTAAAAGAAGTAATCTTATTTGGCTTATGTTTTTTCTTCCTGATTCTAATGATTTTAAAATTTCTTTTTCTTCTTCAGAATATTTTGGGTCTTCTATTTTTTTTCCTTTTTCAGTTAAGAAGTATTCAATTGGTTTCATTTACACTCCTTAAATAATTTGAATGATTTATCTATTATTTTTTTTGCTTCTTTAAAATCATAAGCCGAGAAAAAAACTTCATCATTATCAGTGATACCAAATTCTCTTCCTACTTCTTTTCCGTTTTCATAATGGTAAAATTGAAATATCTCCCAGTTCCAAGATTTACATTTAGGACAAATATTTATTTTCTCATCTTCTTCTGGATTTATTAATTTCCAATTGCACTTAGGACAGAACATAATTAATTTATCTTTCTTTATTCTTTCTTTTTTAATTTTCATGTATATCTCCTATAAGGTAAGCATTATTATCTGAACATAATTTACGAAGATTCTCTTTACATTCTTCACAATCTGGGTCTCCAATATTTCCATGTTTTGAGCAGTAGTATTTTTTATTAGTCATTTTTTACACTCCAATTTTTTTATATCTATAATTTCATCTTCAAAAATTTCAAATACACCTTCACAACATGAAGTATGATGTCTAAATACCAATTTTTTTCTAATTGTACCCCATTCGTTTGGAGAAAATATATTGTTGCTTCTTTTTATCATAAAGTATATAAATTTTCCTACATAAAGATTTTTTGTTCCTTCATTTTCTACTGTGACTTTTAAAATATCTCCTTCTTCAAAAGTAATATTATTAAATTTTCCTGATTGTTTAATTTTCATGTTCTTTATCATTAAATTTAGTTAAATCATCTATTAAGTTGTCTAATTCTTCTCTTGTTATTTCTTTGTATTCCATTTTTGATTATAAAGCAGAGGATGAGGGTTGTCTTTTTTCCCCTGCTTGAATATAATTATTTAATCCTTTTTCTAAATTTAAAATATCTTGTATTGTTTTGCAGTTTTCTTTAAGGTGGTTAAAACCTATCTTTATTTCTTTTTCCATAATATTATCTATCTTTAATCCTTATAAATCTTTCTAAATACTTCTAAATGATAACACGAAGGGAAAAGTTTATAAAGAGATTTCTATATAATATTTCATTATGAAATTACTTAATAAAGATGGAGAAAAAAGAGTAAGAATAATTATCGGAAATTCTGATAAAGGAATGAAAGGAATCAAAGCACCAACTAAAACTATTACACTGATTGAAACTAATGTTGAGGAAGTTTATAAAAAATTAAAAAAGATTTTTGAAGATGATAAATAAATTAAAAAAATATTTAGAAGATAATGATTTAGAAATTGAAGAGGTTGATTTAGGAGATAAGACCATTGATGAAATAAAAAGTTGTTTAATTGATTTGGGTGAATACTTTCTAAAATACTTTAATTCTTTTTATAAGACCTTCAAAAATTGTAAAGACAAAGATGTGATTGCTTTCATTGAGAATAATAAAATACACTTTTCAGAAGTTTTAAAATTATCTAATAAATATAAAGAATATAATATTGAATTTGGAAAGAGTAGTATTAAAAGAAATCTGTTTATTTATCTGGAGAATCATTATTTTGAAATAAATGAGTTTATTGATATTGTCTTGGAGGTTCAGGAAGAATGAAACTAATGCACGATTTAATAATTAGGCGACTTGATGTAAGTAAAGATTTTGATTTGAATAATGAAAATTCTAAGTCTATTTGGACTTTTTATGAAGTTTATAAATTGTGTGTTAATTTTTTAGGGATAACAGATAATCAATTAAAAAGAAAACAAAAATTAATTTTAAGTCTAATAATCAATCCAGATAATATTGTTTTATTGAACAAATTAAAGACATATATTTCTGAAGATAATAAGGTTGTAGAATTAACTCTTAACTCTCTTAAAGAAAGTGAAGATATTGATGAAATCTATGAAGACTTTTATCCTGTTAGTATCTTTGGAGTAAATTTGGATGATAGGGGAAATTGATGATAAACATTAGCCCAATTTATGCAACAACAATAGTCCAGAAGATTGCTCTTTATTGTAGTTCTTATAATGGAAATGATGTTTATTATTTAAAAGAATCAATAATGTTAATGATTAATTTATATGGTGAAGAAAATCTTGTTGAAATGTTAAAAAAAGATAATTCAAATAATAAGTTAGTTGTTAGAAAAATCGGTGAAGATTGGTATAAACCAAAAGGAATGAAAAAGAAGTTAAAAAAAATAAGTCTTATCTTATCAAAAATACATGGAAGTTATTCTATACTTGAAGATAAAACTTTAACTAAGGAATATAAAAATAAAGAAAAAGATAAATATTTTAAATATTATCTGAAGTTTTGTAAAGAGTTTCCTAAGATAGAGTTTAACTTTTATGCACTCTTTGTTTTTTTAATTCAGAATAGTTCTATACAGAATATGAATATCAGTTCTCAATATTTGAAAGTTTTAGAGAGTGGTGGAAGAACATTTGGTGGTGTTCAAAAAGAAAGATTAAGGGAAACTCCTCTTGAAGGTGGAATATGAGAATAGTTAATTACAATAATAAAAATTGTATTGATTTTAGAGATGAAAATGGTGAGGTAAATCCTTTTCAAATCTTACTTGTAGGTGAAAGTCATCATGGCAAGGGTTTGTCCTCTGAGTCTATTGCTGAAAGATGGAGAAAAACAACTTCTGGAATAGTTATAAATTTGCATGATTCCAAAAAAGAATCTGAGGGAACTTTTGTAATGTATGAACCAACTGAAAGGTATCACCTCAAAGAATTAAGACGAGATGGAATTAGAAAAAATAAATATACAACTAAACTTTACCACGCATTTACTTTTAACTTAACAAAAAAAGGATTTCTCCCAGATATTAATTTTTATACTCTATCCATAAAGGATATGACTAAAGAAGATTGGTCTATTCTTGCAGAAACAGATGCAGAAAGTGAAACTATTAAATTATTAGAAAGAGTTGGTGAAGACATAAATCGTAATGCGAGTTTGTTTGATTTTTTAAGAGAAATTGAAAGACTAACAGAGGGTAAAAAGGACAAGGCAAAGGCAATCCCAGACCCTAAAAATTGGTGGCTTAAAAGTGGTGGTGGAACAGCAAAGTCAGTTAAACAAATTGGAAATATGTTAAGTTCTTTTAAAAAGAATTATTTTTTGAGAAAAGATACTTGCGAATTTAAACTTAATTGGGAAAATATTTTATTGGATAATCAAAACTATCATGTTTTTTTAACTAACTTTATTGATAATGAAAAGTTAAGAAATTTCTTAGTTGAATGTTTGTTAGGTCAAGCAGTTAGAGAAGCACAGAGATTAGCAAATTTAGGAAGACTAAAAAAACCTATTTTATTTTTAATTCCTGAATTAGTAAAAGTTTGTCCTTCTGAATCCAAGGGTTCTTCTTTATATCTTGCAAAAGCATTAAGAGAGCATTTAGTAACAATGAGGAGTAAAGCAAGTGGTATGTCATGTTTATGTGACACTCAAATTTGGTCGCAGACTGCATCTGAAGTTAGAAGTTCTTTTAATGAAACATTTTATGGAAAATTAAATACAGAGGATGCAAGAATTATATTTAAAGCAAAATCTTATACTTCTACGGATAGAGAATTGTTTGAAGATGTTGAAGAAAATTATGCTTCTTTTGTTTGGGATGGAAAAGAAAGTTATGGGGTCTTCAAAATCCTTGCTCCATCTCATATGCACAAAGAGAGAAAGTATAATTGGATTCAAATGTATAAAAAACATTTCAAAGATAAAATGAAAAGATATGATGACTTGGTCAAACGCATGAAAAAAGAATTTGAAGAAGAAGAGAAACAAACAGAAAATGAAGTGATGAAACAGATTAAAGAAAGAGAGGAGGAAGAAAGAAAAGCAAATGAAAAGAAAGAGAGTAAATCAAAAACAAAGGATTCTAAAGAAGAGCCAAAAGAAACCATTGAATCAAAAGCAAAAGAATATTTATTCAAGAGAGCATGGGAATTAAAGAATGACGGATTTAGTGATAGAAAGATTGCACAGGAACTTGGAATTAAGTCGCACAAGACCTCAAAGAAATATTATGAGAAGTATGAAGAACAATTAAAGAAAGACGAAGAGTTCAAAAATAATCCAGATAATATTAAGCCAAATCTTGGTGCAGGAGTTATGATTGAAGAAATTGAAGATAACTTTGATATTGGGTCTTCCTCTGAAAGCAAGTAGTTCACCCCCTCATATTTTTTATGGGTATTTAAAAAACCGAAATGTTTAAATATTAAAATAATTTGTCAATAAGAGCAGTAATTTGTATTACTTGTAATTAAAACAATGGTAACTGATGTGGGTAATAGTTTCATCTTTAGAAAAAAAAATGTCTGAACCTCTTGGCTTGTCCTATTGTATTATAGGCAGTTTTCCGTCGGTATCTTTTAATCTAACTCATTCAAACAACCTACAAACTTCCTTAAAACATTTAATGGGTATACCTTTTCTAATAAGAAAGTTTAGATTCAAGGAAAAAATCAAATGACACCGAATATAAAAAATAAAAAAATGTTTAATACTAAATTTATATTTTGGGTAATTTTTAATAATAAAATACCAAAATACCCACAATGGTAAAAGTTATTTTAAAAAAGATTAACAAAACATGTATATGTGGAAAGGCTATGTTGTTAGTAGATTCTCAAAGAATATTCTGTGATGATTGCAGAAAGAAGAAGAAAATTTTATGGAATAAAAATAATAGACAAAGACTGAACTATTTATCAAGAAAGAGGTATCATACTCCTTCTGGTAAGATTAAACATAATAAAAGGATTAAGAAGTATATCAAATCAGATAAAGGGATTAAAACTAAGAGATTATACTCCCAAAATAATCAAGAGAGAATAAAAGAACTTAGAGATAGATATTTTAGTAATCCTAAAAACAAAAAAAGAAAGAGAGAAGCGAATAAAAAATATAGGGAAAAAAACAAAGAAAAGATAAAACTATTTTTACATAAATGGAGGAAAGATAATAAAATTCATATCAGAAAATGGAGGAAAGATAATATTGATAAAATTAGGAACCTTAAAAAAAAGTATTCTAAACTACCACATTATAAAGAATATTGTAGGGTTTATGTTAAAAATAGGTCTGATAAAGATTTAAATTATAGAATTACTTGTAGATTACGTAAAATGTTAAATGGAAAACTTAGATATTATATAAAAGAAGGAAAGATTATGCCCTCAAGAAAATATGGAATTAATTATGAAAAAATTATAAAACACTTAAAACCTTTTCCAAAAGATTTATCAAATTATCACATAGACCATATTCGTCCATTATGCTCATTCACTTTTGTTAAAGAAGATGGAACAACAAATTTAGAAGAAATAAAAAAAGCATTTGCCCCAAATAATTTGCAATGGCTAACTGCTAAAGAAAATTTAAGTAAAGGAGGTAAGTGGGATGACTAAAACTATTGGTTCTAAAGATAAGGTATTGCATAGGAAGAAACGTTCAGATTTTGGTCGTAAAAGAAATAAGTATCGTGGTGAACCATGTAAACATCACAAAAGAAAAAGGTATCATAGAAGGATAGGAGAAAAGGATTCTATAATTATTTGGGTTCAACAAAAAAAGAATATGACTCGTGATGGTTATTTAAATTGGAAGTCTCATCTCAGACCAAAACTATATAAAGAAACTACTGATTGGAAAAGCACAAAACCGATTAGAGTTAAAACAAATGATATAAATACTAAATCAAAACTTGAGGGTTACATTGCTAAAACTTATTGGTGTGGCAAAGATGGAAAACCTCAAAAGTTTATTGTTATGGGGGTGTCTCATGGAAAGACTAAGACACATTTCAAGTGGGTTAAGATATGCACTATTATTATAAAAGGAACTCCTGAAGGAAATGTTGGAAGTATAATAGATAATAAACGACTATCAAAATATGGATGGTTCTATAAAAATTAAACGATATATTTAAATACAAAGTTTCCATTAAGTTTTTATGAAAAAACGAGTTGCTTTATACTTGCGTGTTTCAACAGATGAACAAGCAAAACATGGAATTAGTTTAGAAGCACAATTAAAAAAACTTCAAGACTATTGTGAATTTAAGGATTGGGAAGTTTTCAAGGTGTATAAGGATGAAGGTATTTCTGGTAGTTCAATTAAGAAAAGAAAAGCATTTAAACAAATGTTAGAAGAATCAAAAGAAGGAAAATTCTCTGCTATTATTGTAACTAAAATAGATAGAGCTTTTAGAAATACTCGTGATGCACTTAATATATTAGAAGATTTAGGTATTAATAAAATAGACTTTGTTTCTGTTGGTGAAGATATTGATACAACTACTGCAATGGGTAAAGCCATGTTTACTATGGTTTCTGCATTTGCTCAATTAGAGAGAGAAATGAATGTTGGTAGGGTTAAAGATGTACGACAGATGAGATTTGATAAAGGAATGTTTCCTGCAAGGTCTCCTTTCGGTTATAAACCCTTGATTAAGGATAAAAAAATAGTTTCCTTTAAGATAGACCGAAAACAAGCAGAAATAGTGTCAGGATGCTTTAAAATGACTTCTGAAGGGCATTCTTACAGTGAGATATGTAAAAATTATAAAATCAAACCACAGTCCTATTATAATATCATTAAAAATAAGGTATATTGTGGATTTATCTCTTTTGAGGGAGAAGAACGAAAAGGAATCCATTCCCCAATTATCTCGGAAGAATTATATAAAAAATGTCAATTAAAAAAATAGAAGAAAGAGTAGTTGAGCAACATACTTCAATAATTTGTTTAGTTTTTCTTAATTTAATTTTCTTTGGTGCAATATTGAATATGAATGTTATTTTGATGAATGATGGGAGGATGCCTGTGTTGGCTAATCGTGTTAATAATCTTGATACTCATTTTCCTTTTAGTGATTTTGATAGTGTTACTTTTCCTTATCTTGCTGATATAATTAATTTGGATATTGGTAGATATTATTATAATCTTTCAATTGGTGATTTGTTTGTTTATTTGTCTTCTATCTCTGTTGTTATTTATTTAATCGTCTATAAAATTAGAAAAAAGAAGTTGGTTAGTGAAGTTAAGGTAGTGAATTAATACACCGTAGGACAGCGTAGGACACCGCAAGACAGCACTTTTAATCTATTTAGGAGAATAGTTCCTTAAATTCATAATATCTTAATATTTTTACAAAAAAAAATAATCAAATAAATCTTTTCAATGCAGATATTCTTCGGTTGTTCTTTTTAATCAATGTGGTGCATCTCTTTATCTTGGTTTGGTGTCTCTTGTTACTTGTTTCAAGTCTTTCAATCTTCTTCTTTCTAACTTCTTCTTTTGTTGGTTCTGGCTTTGGTTGTTTTGGTTGTGTTCTTCTTTCTAATTCTTCCTTCCAATAATTCTTTTTCTTAGCATAGTTCATTACTATCTTCATTTGATTTAACCACTTCTTAGAACCATGTCTTACCTTATCACCTTTCATACTTCCAAACTTCTTCCAACAATAGAAATGACAAACCTCATGGCATATTGTTCCTATATCTGGATTGTTCCAAAACTTAATCCTTCCCCCAAATCTATAAGCAGTTGAAGTTCTGCATTGTCTAAAATAGACATGACGAATTGGAAGTTTGAAATGCTTTGCAAGTTTCTTTACAATCATCTCTGCCTGTTCATTTGAAACTTTCATTTCTTTTTCTTCTTTCCATTTTGTGTTTTCTTTTGTGTATTTCATTTTTTTGTCCTCCCTTCTAATATAATAAATACACTAAACTATAATTAATTTTTTTCATACACCAGCGTCGCTGATAGGTCAAAATCCATTTATAAAGAAGAAAAAATCCCCTCGTAAATTTTTCACTTTTTAGAAATTCTTTTATAAAGAAAACTACTTTTTGAAAATTAAGAAAAGTTTAGTCTTAAAAGATTAAAATTTAATGCTTTTAGAGGTTGGATTTTTGATGTTCTTTGAAGTTGAAAAATTTGAAATCTAAAAAATAAGTTCCTTGAATTCATAATATCTTTGTACAGAGTAAGCAGGAATCTCCGAAAATAATTTTAATATTGGAAATCGACAATTAAATAAGACTCCATGTTCAAATTCCCATTGATGTATTAGTTCGTGTTTCATTGTTGGTGAATCTTCTTTTATGCCTTGATTTAGGGTTATAATAGGTATTGATTCATTTGTTTTATTTGAATATTCTACGGAGAAACTTCCAGTAACATGATAATTTGGATATTCTTTTTCAAATTTTTCAGAATTACAACTTGATACAACTGAAACATGACTTGGATAAATTATTGATACAAAGAATAATAAAAAGAGTAAGATAGATATACTTATAATAATTATTTTCTTAGAAGGCATTTGAACCTTCAGTTAAACAACCCCTTAAACCAATTGATTATAGAATTGAAGAAGTTTGAGATAACATTTCCAGAAGTTGTTGTGTCTCCGTCGCCAATTATACTTTGTTTAACTGCTGAACTTCCACCACCACCTCCACCACCACTTGCAGGAGTAATTCTTAATGTTCTTGCAGTAGCGTTTGTTTGGTCTCCGTTTCCGTCAGTTGCTTGAATTGTAACACTATATACTTCATTGATTCCTAAAGATAAAGTCGAAGGAGTTGATGTATTTGTACAAGCGTTTGCACTTGTAGTCATTGATGTTGTTGTGACTGTTCCAGAATCTGCACTTGTAAAGTATCCTATACAACTGCTTATTCCAATTGTTGAGTCGGCAGTTAATCCGAATACTAAAGAAGTAGTTGAAACCATTGCAGTATTATCTGAGAATGAACCTGAAGAGAAAGAAGCAGTTGGGTTTCCGTTGTCTATGTCTACACCAGTTGAAGAATCAGCACTTGTTAATAATCCTGTTTGATTTGTACAATTTACCCAGATAACATAATTATTTACATCAACTAAAGCAGTTGAAACCCAAGTATAATTAAAATTTGTTGGTGTTTGATTTGTAGTTGTTCCAATTGTTACATTAGAAGAACCGTCGTAATAAAAGAAAGTTGCTGAAGTAATATTGAATGTGTTTGTATCAAGGGTAGCATTAAGAACATAAGAACCAGAAACTTCTCCATCTTGTGCAGGTGTGATTAAAGTAATTGTATTCGCTGATGAAATAAAACTAAGACTTACCAAAAGCATGATTGAAAAGATTAATGGGATTACCTTATTTTTCATAGTTTATTTAAGAATTAATAGTTTAAATATCTTTCTATTTTATTAATAATAAATTAAATTCTACTTTATGGCTCTCGCAAGAGAAAGAAAAAAAATAAAAAAAAAAGAAATAGATTTTGAAACACACTAATTTTTAATCAAATTTAATTGATGTAAAAATCTGATGAAATCGTGTTCTCGTACTTAGCAGTTCCGTCTGAATCTTGAACTCCGTACTTGATTGTCTTGTCGTCGTCGATGAACTTCTGCTTAGTGTACCAAGTTGTGTAAACACCTGCATCTAAATCCTTACCTGCTGTAAGTGTTACTTGGAAAGGTAACTTAACGACATTTCCTTCCTCAACTCCGTCTACTTCAAAAGCGAATGCTTTTCCACCTGCTGTCTGAAGAGTGTGAACACTTGGAACATTTATCGATTGCTTTCCACCAAGAGTTGCCGAAGTAATGTTAGCACTTGTACTTGCTGCGAATTCTACAATAAGGATTCCATCACCTGAAGATTCTCCAGAAGTTCCTTGAATCTTTACTTCAAGAGTGAAAGTTTCACCTGCTGACAAATCAGTCTGATTTACTGTTCCACCTACTATATTATTAGTCATTGCGTTATCGTCATCATTGTACCAAGTAATACTTGGATTGTCTGATGTTGAGTACCACAAAGGTGCATCAAGTTGTTTACCTCCACAAGGCATCTTAAAACTAAATGCTTCATCAAGATAATCATCTATTACAGCAATACACTCTAAGCCACTTCCAACTGCGAAAGTTGTAGTTCCTGAAGTTACAGAAGTTGTTACTGCTTCACCATCAACTCCACAAGTAATTGCAGGGCTTCCTGGTGCAGTTCCGTAATCAGATTCTGACCTATCATTAACTGTTAGAACACCTGTTGAATCAGCACATCCTCCTGGAGTATCTTGTAGTTCAGTACGTTGGACTGTTGATTGACTCACATTGTAAGCAATCATTCCAAGAAGTAACATTATTCCAATACCTCCAACAATCAACCATATACTTGTCTTTCCTGCTTTACTATTTAAAATATTTTTCATTTATTTTACCTCCTTTCAACTGTATATAACTTTGGTTAAACCTCGTTTTCATTGATTTTAATAAAATAATAAAGTATATAAATGTATTTTTCTTTATAACTTGAGTATAGACACAAAAAAAGATGATTACAAAAGAACAATATTTTTGGTTGTTGGAAGTATATAACTTTCAGATTAAATCTTTTAGTCGTAGTTCATTTTGTGAAATTATTCATATTTCAAATACTAATTCAAAGTCATATAATCAGATTATAAACCTTCTTAAAGATAATAAGATAATCTCTATTGGAAAGGGTTATAGTAATCAGATAAGGATATATGTTGATAAAAATAAGTTAGAAAAATTTATTCGTAAAACAGAATATTATAAAAAGAATGATGATTTCATACATAAATCCACATTTGGAGCAATAACAGGATAATGGCAAAAATACCAATCGGAACAATTGCAAGGGGAGGATTTACTTTTGGGAAGTTTTTTAGATTAATATTTTTTGCTTTGTTCTTTTCATATTTACTTATTTCTATTGTTTTGACTGGGATTCAGGAAAGAGATTTTAATTTGGTTGTTAAAGAATTGGGTGAAGAATTTTTAAGTCCTGTTCAATCTGCTCAAGAGTTTGCTTTAGAAATGCAAGGTAGTGATACTGGTCTTCTTGGAAGTTTATGGGATTATTGGGGTTTTTATTTTGAATTGGCTAAGATTTATTTGTGGATTTTTATACTTAAAAGGATTGCTGATTTTTTCTTTCAGGGTACTACTCCACCGATAGCAAGAATTGGAATGGCTTTTGTTGTATTCTTTTTTATTCAAACAATTTATGTAGTTTATTATCTTGGTGAAAGTCCAGATTATTTGTTTATTGCGTTTAAAGATATATTTAATGG
>Ga0180008_1002081_pt1 | contig 11268 bp, 1 predicted proteins | sample MM_PW_MetaG_FD_121121 | JGI IMG/M metagenome (GOLD analysis project Ga0180008, IMG submission 121121) | Groundwater microbial communities from the Aspo Hard Rock Laboratory (HRL) deep subsurface site, Sweden - MM_PW_MetaG | ecosystem: Environmental > Aquatic > Deep subsurface > Groundwater... | reverse complement strand
CATGGACATAGAGATTGAGCACCTGTCCCCGGGGCTCGCCGCACAGCACGAACGAGGGCTTGCGGGTGCGGTGCATTTCATCCCACTGGTGTTGCATGAGGCGGTGGCTCCTGGTGACGACGGAGGAGGATGGTAACAAGATTGCGAAATCCAATGTGGAAGCTGTCGAGCCCCCACAAGGGATTCGCACAGCGCTCATATACCCCGTGTGCCCTGATCCACAAAAAAACCGCCCTCACGGGCGGCTTGAAGAACTCAGCCTTGATCAGAAGCCGAGGGAGAAACTGATGGTCATCGCATGGTCCTTGTCATTGCGTGACAACTGGCCCGAGTAACCCAGTCCCAGTTTGCCGTTAGGGCTGATCTGGTAATCCACGCCAGCTTCCACTACCGCGCTGTCCTTGGCAATCGGCACGCCTTGGGTGCTGAAGGATGCGCCACCGTTGATAAAGCTCAGGTCTGCATCCGGCTTGCTGTCACCCAAGGCATGGCGCCAGCCGATGCTGCCCCGTGGGGTGATGCTCGAACCGTTGCCCAGGCTGATGGTTTTACCCAGGCGCACGCCAAGGGTGGAGAACGTGATGTCCTGGTCGGCATCACCTTTGAGCGCGGCCGAACCGCCTTTTTCCTTGAGGGTGTCGCTGTCGTAGTTGACGTAGGCCAGGCCTGCGAACGGTTCCACGGCCAGGCCGCCAGCCTCAATGGTGTAACCGACTTCACCGAACACTTGCGCACTGCGCGCCTTGTAGTCGGCTTTCAGGCGTTGGCCCTCGGTGCCCACTGCCACGTCACGTTTGCTTTCGATGTCGTGCCAGGTGTAGCCCACACCCATGCGCGCAGCGAAGGCCTCTTGCTGGTACGCGGTGTAGGCCATCAGGTGGTAGCTGTCGACATCGGCACTGGAGTTACGGCGCTTGGCGTCCAGGTCGCTACGGGTATAACCAGCAGCGATACCGGCACGCCAGGCGTCGTCCAGTTGCTTGTCAGTGCCCAACAGGAAGCCGCTGAGGTTGCGATCCAGGCGCGCGGTATCGCTGTCGCCGCCCAGGTGGCCCCAGGTACCGAGGACGCGCATCCAGCCAACCATTTCGCCGTGGCAACCGGCGCTGCTCAGGCGGTTTTCGCTGGGTGCCAGACTGTTACGCGGATCGTCCTGGCGGTAGCAACCCGGTTGACGCATGCGCTCGTTGACCGCGTCACGCACGTAGCGCGAGTCTTCAAGCATGGCGCTGGCGGTGCTGGCATGGATCTCCCCCGACAGGCTGTCGAAGGCCGCCCGCGCGCTGGCTGCATTGCCGGTCAGCAAGGCGTTTTGTATCGCACTGCCGCCCACTGCCACACCGCTGCCCAATGCCGTGGCAACCGCCCGCTGGTTGCCGGTGGCCGCCACGCTGGCGAAGCTGGTGGTGTTGCGGCTCACAGCCAGCGCCACCTGGTTCGGGCTGTAGTTGAGGGCCGTATCGAGGAACGTCAGGTTCTCCAGGTTGGTGTTGCTAAAGGTGCCGGTCACGCCGCCGGCTGCCGTCAACAGGGTGTAGGTGGTGGGCCCGGTGTAAGGCACCAGGTTGACCACATTCAGGCTGCCCGCCAGGTTCGCACTACCGCCGACCGCCAAGGAGCCAGCCACCGATGGCGTAATCACCAGGTTAAGGGTGCCGTCGACAGCATTGGTGAAGTTGCCGGCAACACTGAGCTTGCCACTGTCGGGAGTGACCACGCCGTGGTTGACCAGCGAGCCGATGCTGCCATTGCCACTCAGGCCTGCGCCATTGGCGACGGTCACCTGGCCGCCCAGCACGGTCCCCGGGTTGCTGGCATTGCCCACTTGCAGCAGCCCCTGGTTGACGGCCACTGCACCGCTGAAGGGCTGGTTGCCGGTCAGCAGCAGGCTGCCGTTGCCCTGCTTGACCAGCGTGCCGGTGCCGGTCAGCGTGCCGTTGAACTGGCCATTGCTGTCTTGCTGGAACATCAGGTTGGCGTTGTTGGTGATTGCCCCTTGCAGGCTCGTGGTGTTCCCCGCCAACGTCCCGCCGCTGACAATGGTCCCGCCGCTGTAGGTGTTACTGCCGGTCAGCAACAAGGTACCTGCGTCGACTTTATTGATCCCTGCGCTACCCACCAGGGGCGCCGAGATTTCTGTGGTCACCCCGGCATTGATGCGTATCGCCGCCAGGCTGCCATCTGCGGCATTGGTGGGGCTGAGGCTGCCACCGGTGCCAGCGACCAGGGAGTAGCCGCTGTCCAGCACTTGCAGGCCGGTGAAGCTCTGGTTACCCGCCACGGTCACGGTCCCGCCCTGCCCGCCAAACACGGCGAACTGGTTGTTCGAGGCCTGGCCCTGGGTGCCGGTAGGATCGGTCCAGTTGGTGCCAGGGCCCCAGGTGCCGCTGCCGCCATGCACCGTGCCGTCAGGGCTGGTGGTGCCGCCGTTCCAGAACTGGATCTGCCCAGGCGTGGTTTGCACCAACAGGTTGAGCTGGTTGGCCAGCGCGGTTTGCAGGCTCAGTGCGCCCGGCACAATCCCGGTTGGCAATGTGCCCAACAGCAAGCCGTTGTCGGTCAGGCTGCCGCCGTAGCGGAACAGTTGGTAGACGCCGACGCCAAACCCGCCGGCGTCGCTGACATTGAGGGTGCCATCCAGGGTCAGGTTGCCGGCCACGTTGACCACCGTGGTCGATGAGCCCGGTGCGCCGAGGGCGAAGTCCAACCGGGTCCCCGCAGACAATGCCAGGGCTCCCACCGACAGCGGCGTCGCAGCCCCGGCAGTGAGCGTCGAACCGTCAGCCATGTTCACCGCTCCCGCCAGTTGCCCACTGCCACCCAGCGAGGCGCCGTTGGCGACTTGCACGGCAGCACTGTTCAAGGTGCCGTTGACCACCAGGCCGCCGGCCGTGACGTTAGTACTGCCGGTGAAGCTGTTGTTGCCGCTCAGCAACAGATCGCCAATGCCGGTCTTGGTCAGCGAGCCGCTGCCTGTAAGGTTGCCGGTGTAGGTACCATCGGCATTTTGCTCGAAGGTCAGCGCCGCGTTGTTGGCAATCGCCCCTTGCAGGCTGCTGGTGCTGCCCGTGGTGCTGCCGCCATTGAGAATTGTCCCGCCACCATAGGTGTTGGTGCCGGTGAGCAACAGCACACCACTACCGCTTTTCACCAGGGCACCGGTACCGCTGAGCGCGCCACTCAAGGTCAAGTCATTGCTGCCCAATAGCGTCAACTGCCCCCCCAGGGTAATGGCATTGGCCAGTTGCAGGGCGCTGCTGCCATCCAACTGTGCAGCGCCGCCTACGCTCAGGGCACCATTGCCCAGCGCAGCGTTGTTGCCAAGAATCAACTGCCCGGCGTTAAGGCTGGTGCCGCCGATGTAGGTGTTGACGCCATTGAGGGTCAGGCTGGATGCCCCGGTTTTGACCAGGCTGCCATTGCCACTGACCACCCCATCCAGCGTCAGGCCGTTGGCCCCGCCCACGGTCATCACGCCGTTGAGCAGCGCGTTGTTGCCCAGGGTCACAGCCGTGTTGCTGGCCAGGGTGGTGCCGTTGGCGGCGGTCAATAGACCCGTCCCCAGGGCACTGTTGTTGCCCACCACCAGCGTGCCGCCATTAAGGGCGGTGCCACCGGTGTAGGCATTAGCGGCGTTGAGTACCAGGGTGCCGCTGTCCAGTTTGGCCAGGGTACCGCTGCCATTGAGGGTTACACCGAGGGTCGCGGTGACGTTGGGGTCGACCCGCACTGCGGTGTTGCCAGTGCCGCCATTGACCAGATTCAACTGGCCGGCGGTACCGGCCACCAGGTTGTAACCGTCACTGACAAATTGCATGCCCGTCAGGCTTTGGCTGCCGTCCACCGTGACCGTGCCTGCCGCGCCCTGGAACACCGCAAACTTGTCGCTCCAGTTCTGGTTGAGACTGCCGTCGACATTCGCCCAATTGGTGCCACTGCCCCAGGTGCCGTTGCCGCCTTCGATAGCGCCGTTGCCGATCAACTGGCCACCGTCCCAGAACTGCACGCTGGTGTTGGGCGCGATCACCACCAGGTTGACCTTGTTGTTGACCGCGGTTTGCAGTTGCAGGTCATCGGCGATCACGCTGGATGGGAGGGTACCGAGGGTCAGGCCATTATTGGTCAGGGCCCCGCTGTAGTTGATGAGGTTATAGACGCCCGTGCCAAAACCACCGAGGTCGCTGACATTGAGGTTGCCGTCCAGAGTCAGGTCGCCACCGACATTCAGCAGCCCGCTGCCGCCACCGACTACCGGTACGCCAAGGCCCACATCCAGGTTGGCATTGCCTCCCAGCACCAGCGAGCCCAGCGTCAGCGCACTGCCGCTGCTCAGGCCCAGATGGCCGCCATCGGCCACCGTCACCGCACCCGCCAAGGTGCCACCACCGGTCAGGGTCGCACCGTTGTTGACCGTCACGCTGCCGCTGGCCAGGCTGCCGGCCACGTTGAGCGTGCCGCCCGTGACGCTGGTCGCACCGCTCAGGCTGCTATTGCCGGTCAGGTCGAGGGTGCCGGTACCAACTTTATCCAGGGCACCGCTGCCGCCCAGGCTGCCGCCGAAGGTGTTATTGCCGCCGACGGTCAGCGTATTGCCCACCGCCACTTGCAGCGCACCATTGCCGGCCAGAGTGTTGAGCGTGGCGCTACTGCCCAGGTTAAGGGTTGCACCGCTACCCACCGTGACCCCGGAAGTGTTGCCCAAGGCGCCGGCGCCGACCGTGGTCAGCGTACCGCCCAGCACATTCAACGGCCCGTTCAACAGGTTGTTGCCACTGAGGGTCAGGCTCGCCGTGCCATTTTTGATCAGCGCAGCGTTGCCGGCCAAGATGCCGGACAGGGTCAGGTCGTGGCTGCCGGCGACTGTCAGGTCGGCATTGAGGTCGATGGCATTGGCCAGCACCAGTGGTGCACTGTTATCCAGGGTGGCCACACCGCCTACGCTCAAGTTGCCGCTGCCTAGTGCAGTGCTACTGCCGACGGTAAGCGTACCGGCGTTGAGCAATGTACCGCCGCCGTAGTTGTTGGCGCCATTGAGGCTCAGGTTGGTGCCACCGTTCTTGATCAACTGCGCGGCGCCGTCGACTATCCCGGCCAATGTCAGGCCATTGCTGCCGGCCACTGTCAGCGCGCTATTGAGGGTCACGGCATTGTTCAGCGTCACATTCGTGCTGCTATCGAGGGTCGCCGGGCTGTTGACCAGCAAGGTGCCAGAGCCCAGGGAGCTGTCCGTTCCGACGGTCAGGCTGCCCGCATTGAGTTGGGTACCGCCGACATAGCCGTTGCTGCCGGCGAGGGTCAGGTTGCCGATGCCGCTTTTGATCAGGCTACCGGCACCGTTCACGCTGCCCGCCAGGGTCAGGGCATTGCTACCGCCGATGGTCAGGCTACCATTGAGGTCCACACCATTGGTCAGCACCACGGCTATGTTGCTGTCCAGGGTGGTGCCATTGGCGCTGGTTAACAGGCCCGTGCCCAGGGCGTTGTTATTGCCGACGATCAAGGTGCCGCCGTTGAGCGCCGTACCGCCGGTGTAGGCGTTGCTGCCATTGAGCACCAGGGTGCCGGTGTCGAGCTTGGCCAGAGTGCCGCCGCCATTGAGGTTCACATCCAGGGTTGCGGTGACAGTAGGATCAACCCGCACTGCCGTGTTGCCGCCGGTGCCATTGAACAGCGTCAGCCCCCCTGCCGTCCCCCCCACTAGGTTGTAGCCGTCGGTGACAAATTGCAGGCCCGTGATCGCCGGCGCGCCATCAACCGTGACCGTGCCGGCCGCACCCTGGAACACCGCCAGGCTATTGGGTGCCCAGCCCTGGTTGAGGCTGCCGTTGATCCCGGTCCAGTTGTTGGCCGCCGCGCTCCAGGTGCCGTTGCCGCCTTCGATGGTACCGTTGCCCACCAGTTGGCTGCCGTCCCAGAACTGCACATTGGTGCTGCCAGTGACCAGCAGGTTGATCTGGTTGCCAATAGCGGTTTGCAGGTCGAGGCTGCCCGGCAGGACGCCACCGGGCAGGCTGCCCAGTTGCAGGCCGTTGTTGGTCAACACGCCGGTGTAGTCGATCAGGCGATAGAGCCCGGCGCCAAATCCGCCGATATCACTGATGTTGAGAGTGCCGTCCAGGGTCAGGTTGCCCAGCACTTTGAGCAACTCGGTGCCGCCGCTGGAGGGTGCGCCGAGGCCGGCATCGAGGTTGGCATTGGCCCCCAGCACCAGCGAGCCGGTGGTCAGGGTGCTGCCGGAGTTCACCACCAGGTGGCCACCGTCGGCGATGTTCACCGCGCCCAGCAAGGTGCCCGAGCCGCCAAGGGTCGCGCTGCTGTTCACATTGACGCCGGCACTGGCCAGTTGGCCATTGACGTTCAAGGTGCCCGCGCTGACCTGGGTGTTGCCTGTCAGCGCGCTGATCCCGGACAGGGTTAGAGTACCGCTGCCAAGTTTGTCGACAGTGCCCAGGCCGGCAAGAATGCCGCCAAAGGTGTTGTTTGCGTTATTGGCACCCAGGCTCAAGGTATTGCCCAGGCCGACCACCGCTGTGCCCGCCCCTGTGAGGTTGGCCAGGCTGGCGGAACTGCCCAGGTTGAAGGTAGTGCCGGACGCCAGATTGATCCCGCTGTTGTTACCCAGCGCACCTGCGCCCAGGGTGGTCAGACTGCCCGCCTGGATATCCAGCAGACCGCTGAAGGTGTTGTTTCCCGACAATGCCAGGTCCGAAGTACCGGTCTTGATCAGGCTGCCATTGCCCGCCACCACCCCGGCCAACGTCAGGTTGTTGCTGCCACCCACGCTCAAGCCGGCGTTGACCGTCAGGTCGTTGGCCAGGACCAGCGGTGTGCTGTTGGCCAGGGTCGAATTGCCCGCCACGATCAGGCCGCCCGTGCCCAGTGCCGCAGCGTTGCCCAGGGTCAGTGTGCCCGCGTTGAGGGTCAGGCCGCCCTGGTAATTATTGAGGCCATTGAGGGTCAGGTTAGCCCCGCCATTTTTGATCAACGCACCCGTACCGCTGACCAGGCCACCCAGGGTCAGGTCAGCGCTACCGCCAATGGCCAGGTTGCCCGCCAGGTTAATAGCATTGCCGACACTGACGGCGGTGCTGCTATCCAGGCTTGTACCGTTTGCCGCAATCAGCGCACCGCCACCCAAGGCGCCGTTGTTCGCCAGGATCAGGCCACCGGTGTTCAGCGCGGTGGGCCCGAGGTAGGTGTTCACACCGCCCAACGTGAGCTGCGACGTACCATTTTTGAGCAGGCCGCCTACGCCACTGATCACGCCATTCAAGGCCAGGGCATTGCTGCCGGCGACGCTAAGGTTGCCAGCCAGGACCACATCGTTGCCCAGGGTCACGGTTTTATTGCTGGACAGTGCGGTGCCTGCGGCCGCGCTCAACAGGCCGCTACCCAGCGCGGTATCGCTGCCGACCACCACTGCCCCACCGTCGAGGGAAGTGCCGCCGGTGTAGCTGTTGTTGCCATTGAGCACCAGAGTGCCGCTGTCGACCTTGGCCAGGGTGCCACTACCGTCGATATTGACGCCCAGGGTCGCGGTGAGTGTCGGATCAACCCGGATTGTCGTGCTGCCGATCGCCGTCAGTTGCCCCGCCGTACCGCCCACGACGTTGTAGCCGTCGCTGGCAAATTGCAGCCCGGTGAACTGCTGCGTACCGTCCACAGTGACCGTGCCCGCCGCGCCGGTGAACACCGCAAACCCGCCGGCCCAGGCCGAGTTGGGCGTGCCGCCGATGACTGTCCAGTTACTGCCGCCGACGCTCCAGGTGCCATTGCCACCCTCGACCGTGCCATTACCGGTGATCTGGCTACCGTCCCAGAACAGCATATTGGCCACCGACACCACTACATTCACCTGGTTGGCCGTGGTGACATCCACCAGCACGTCGCCGAGGTTGAAGCCCAGCGGCACACCGGTCACCGTCAAGCCCTGCCCGGCCAGGCTGCCGGTGTAGTTGATCAACCGATAGATACCCGCGCCAAAGGCTCCGCCATTGCTCACATTCAGGTTGCCATCCAGGCTCACATTGCCGCCGATATCGAGGAGTGGCGTCAGGGACGGCGCGCCGAGACTCACATCCAGGCTGGCGCCGCTGCCTACCACCAGCGAAGCAGCAGACAGCGTATCCGCGCTGTTCAAGGCCAGATGGCCGCCGCTGTTGATATTCAGCGTACCCAGCAACGAACCGCCGCCGGTCAGGGTCGCCCCGGCATTCACATCAACGATGGCACTTGCCAGGGTATTGCTCACCTTCAAGATGCCGGCATTGACCTGGGTGTTACCGCTAAGGCTATTGACCCCGATCAGGTCGAGTTCGCCGCTGCCTACTTTGATCAGGTCGCCGCTACCAGTGAGGCTGCCGCTAAACGTGGTGTTGGTGTTGGCGCCGCCTACGGTCAAGCTGTTGTTCAAGCCCACATCGACAACACCCGCACCACTCAAGCCGCCGAGTACACCATTGCCTGCCAGGTTGAGACTGGCGCCGGCGCCGATGGTCAGCCCGGAGTTGGCCCCAAGGGCAGCGGCGCTGCTGGCGAACACGCTGCCACCCTGGATGTTCAAGGCGCCAGTAAAGGTGTTGGTGCCGGTCAGAGTCAGGTCGGCCGTACCATTTTTGACCAGGCCGCCGGCGCCACTGATTACGCCGCCCAGGGTCAGATTTTGGGTGCCGGCCAGGGCAAGGTCGGCATTGAGGGTGATGTTGTTACCCAGGGTGAACACCCCGTTGTTCTCCAGGCTCGCCGGGCCGCCGACGGTCAACGCACCGCCGCCCAGGGCCGCGGCATTACCCAGGGTCAGGCTACCGGCATTGAGCACAGTGCCCGCCTGGTAAGTGTTGACCCCATTGAGGGTGAGATTGGTCACGCCCTCTTTGATCAGTGGACCGGCGCCGCTGAGTACGCCACCCAGGGTCAGGGCGTTGCTACCCGCCACAGTCAGGCCGGCGTTGAGGACGATGTTGTTGCCCAGGGCAACCGCTGTACTGTTGTCCAGTTTCGCGGCGCCCGCCACGGTCAAGTTACCCAGTCCCAGTGCAGAACTGCTGCCCGCCGTCAGCGTCCCGGCATTAAGGGTCAGACCGCCGAGGAAATTGTTGGCGCCAGTGAGACTCAGGTTGGCGATGCCATTTTTGATCAGGCTGCCTGCTCCGATAACCGGCCCGGCGAGCGTCAGGTCTGCGCTGCCGCCTACCGTGACCGCGCCTGCAAGGCTGACTTGGTTGCTCAGGGTTGCTGCGGCATTGGCATCCAGTGCGGTGCCTGCGGCGGCGTTCAACGCACCGGTACCCAGCGCGCCCGTTGCTCCGACCACCAGGGTGCCAGCGTTCAACTGGGTGCCACCGCTGTAGGCATTGGTATTGTTGAGGATGAGGTTGGCCGCGCCGGTCTTGACCAGGCTGCCAGTGCCGCCGATCTGGCCGTTCAGGGTCAGGTGGCTGATCCCGTCCGCCAGCAGGCTCACCGCGCCACCCAGGGTCACGGCGTTATTGAGGGTGATCTGGCTGTTGCTGACCAGCGAAGTACTGCCCGCCGCCGTCAGCGTGCCGGTGCCCAAGGCACTGCCCGAGCCAAGCAACAGGCGGCCGCCGCTCAATGTGGTACCGCCGCCGTAGGTGTTGGTGCCACTGAGGGTCAAGTCAGCCGTACCGGTCTTGCTCAAGGCCCCCGTACCGCTGAGGTTGCCACCGAAGGTAAAGCCGTTGACGCCCTGTACCGCCAGCCCACTGGCGCCGATCACCACATCATTGGCCAGGCTCAAGTTACCGGCGCTCGCCGCCAGGGTCCCGCCATTGACGCTCAGTAAGCCGCTGCCAAACGTGGCGTTATTGTCGAACTGCACGATGCCGCCATTGAGCGCAGTCGAGCCATTGACCAGTGCCCCTAGCAGGGTCCAGGTCCCGCCATTGATCACCAGGTTGTTGAAGTTGATGTATTGGCCGCTGGATGCGGTGCCCGTCTGGATTGCGGCGTTCACCCCAGCCAACTGGTTATCGAGGATCAGGGTGTTGTTGGTCCCGCCCACACCGCCGTCGACTTTGCCGGTGGGCGCGAACGACAGGTTGATGTTGACCAGCCCACCCAGGCTGATCCCGGTACCGGCATTCACCGCAGACCCGGTAACCGCGGTAAATGTATTGCCACCGCGCCCGGCACCCAGGGAAACCCCACCGTTGAGCGTGCCGGCATTGATAAACGAGTTGCCCACCCCACCGGCGACACCTGACGCCTCAAAGCCGATCCGACCCGTGACGGTGCCACTGTTGGTCATATTGACCTGGGAGCCCCCCTGCACCACCACGACAGTTGCCTCGTCAGGTTGCAACACGGATACACCAATGCTGGAGGCGCCGATGATGCCGCTGTTGTTGAGGGTGGTGGTGAAGCCTGCACCATTGGTAATACTCAGCGCCGCGCCGCCCAGCAACGAGGCCACATCCACCAGGGGAATAGTGCCCTTGATCGTGCCGCTGTTGGTCACTGACACATTGCCTGAGGTTGAGGAATTGCCAATTACCACACCACTGGTCAAGGCGCTCAGGGGCAACAGGAAAGCCGGATCAATCACGCCCAGGTTGGTCAGTGATACACCGCTGCCGGTCAGGCTCAATACCGTGCCCACTAAGCTATTCATTCGCGTTGCGGCCTGGACAGTGACCTGTAGGCCATTGGCCGAACTAGCAAAACTGTTCACTGGCGTCAGGGGCAGGCTTGGCGCCCCGGTACACAAGACTACGGCATCCGGCTCCGGAAACGCCGGCGAGCACGCCGCCAACGCTTCCGGGCTCGCCAGGCCAACCGCCAGCCCGAGCACACCGAGACGAATCGCAAGATAGAGAGGAGAAACACGAGTTTTAGCGCCAGCAACAAGTCTTCTTTCCACGGGTCACTCCTTCGTGGTCCAAGCCTTTCGTCCGTGAATGCGTAGAAGCCCCATGTAACAGATCCAACACGCATCAAAAGCGAATTACCTGACCGTGATGACAACAATCCTGTTGTCAGAACCGTAGCTGACGCGCGTTAAAGTCATTGAAATAAATGGTATTAATACTTTCGTAAGTGCCCTGTAGGATTTGCACGACATCCAACAGGCGCTGGAGTGAAGCGCCGGAGCTCGGCAAAAATTCAGATTCAACTGCGTAAAAGCGCGCTCTAATAGCGCCCTGTCGATTCGCCTCAAAGATCCTGGAGTAAGCGATGCCCCATGAAGGCAACCTGTTACAAGCGGCCGTGGTGTTCCTGTTGGCTGCGGTGCTCACCGTGCCCCTG
>Ga0180008_1002080_pt1 | contig 11269 bp, 9 predicted proteins | sample MM_PW_MetaG_FD_121121 | JGI IMG/M metagenome (GOLD analysis project Ga0180008, IMG submission 121121) | Groundwater microbial communities from the Aspo Hard Rock Laboratory (HRL) deep subsurface site, Sweden - MM_PW_MetaG | ecosystem: Environmental > Aquatic > Deep subsurface > Groundwater... | reverse complement strand
TGGCGCTGGTGCCAGCCAGTTTGACGGTTTTGCCAGTCTGCGAGTGGTTACTAACTTAATTAGTGACAATGCCTTTTTGCTGGTCACAGCTTTGGGTATGACACTGGTGATTTTATCTGGCGGTATAGATTTATCAGTGGGTTCTGTTATAGCGTTAAGCGGTGTGGCGGCAGCCTTGCTGATTGGGCCTTATCAATTGCATCCATTGCTCGCTTTTGCCGTGATATTACCTTGTGCGGCGCTGTTTGGCGCTGGTATGGGCGCCTTAATTCAGTACTACCAGCTACAGCCTTTTATTGTCACTTTGGCCGGCATGTTTTTAGCCCGAGGTGTGGCGACTTTATTAAGTGAAGAGTCTGTGGCTATTGAACATCCTTTTTATGATGCAGTAGCTGAATTTGGGCTTGAGCTGCCGGATGGTGGCTGGCTGGGTGCCACTTCTTTGCTGACCATAGCTTTGGTGCTGCTGATGTTGGTACTTACTCACTACAGCCGCTTTGGCTCTTATGTCTATGCCTTAGGCGGAAATAGTCAATCGGCTCAACTGATGGGCGTTCCTGTCGCCCGTACTACTATTTTGTTGTACGCCTCAAGCAGTATGCTGGCTGCAATGGCTGGTATTATTTTTAGTTTTTACACCTACTCAGGTTATGCGCTTGCTGCTGTAGGTGTCGAGCTGGATGCCATAGCTGCTGTGGTGATAGGCGGCACCTTACTGACAGGTGGCAGCGGTTTTATTATCGGTACTGTATTGGGTGTATTGCTGATGGGCCTTATTCAAACCTATATCAATTTTGACGGCAGCTTAAGCAGTTGGTGGAGCAAAATAGTGATAGGCGGTCTGCTGTTTTTCTTTATCGCATTGCAAAAGTTACTGAGTAAAGAGCTACTGGGTAAAAAATTACAAAATAAAGCAGGAGGCCACGCATGAGCGAGTTCACCTTATTGCATAGCATCCCGCTTAAAAACAAATTAGGTGAAGGCATTGTCTGGCATGGTGCCAGCCAGTCGGTCTGGTGGACCGACATTCATGGCCGCTTTTTGTATCAGCTGTTTTGGCCTTCACTGCAGTTAAATACCTATCCGTTGCCTGAACGCATTAGCTGTTTTGCCTTATTAAACCCAAATGACCCAATGCGGGCAGATTATTCGATGCTGGTGGCTTTTGAGTCGGGTTTTGCTTTGTATCAACCTGCAACTCAGGACATCTTTTGGTTGGTTAAACCTGAAACTCATTTATCCGGCAATCGCATGAACGATGGCCGAATCGACCGTCAGGGCCGGTTTTGGGCTGGTACTATGAAAGAGCATGATCACGGCCAGCATGGCACCTTATACCGGCTGGATCAGCAGGGCTGCCATGCGGTTATTACTGATTTACAAATTCCCAATAGCCTGTGCTGGAATAAAAACAGCAGCATGATGTATCACGCCGACTCACCCACAGGCGTGATTTATTCTTATGGCTTTGATGCGGTTCAAGGTTCTGTAAGTCAGCCAGAGTTTTTTGCCAAAGTACCAGCAGGCGCAGAACCTGATGGCGCTGTGATAGATGCAGAGGATCATCTGCTTTGTGCTTTATGGGGCGGCGCTGCGATAGCCCGTTATTCGCCTTCAGGGCAGCAAACTGCATTACACGCTTTACCTGTCAGTCAGCCCACTTGTCTGGCTTTTGGTGGGCCTGATTTAGACCTGCTATTTGTCACTACAGCCCGTCAGGGTTTAACGGAAGAACAGTTAAAGGCCGAACCTGACACCGGCAGTTTATTGATATATCAATCGCCTTATCAGGGCTTGCCTGAGTCAGAACTGGCAGTGCTGGATTGGGTTGCTTTGCAAAAAAATGGAGGTGGTTATGTGGAAGCTCTGTAGTTTTTTGCTGATAAGCCTGCTGAGTTTTAACCTGCTGGCGCAAGATGTGACTCATACCCATGGGGAGCCACTCATTAAAAACCGTGCTGATCCCTGGGTCTATCGTGCTGCAGCAGATGCATACTACTTCACAGCTTCAGTGCCTGAATTTGATCGTATTGAGTTACGCCACAGCTCTAGCATTAACGGCTTAGCACAGGCAGCATCTAAAGTAATTTGGCGTAAAAAAGATAAAGGCCCAATGAGCGCCAATATTTGGGCGCCTGAACTGCACCGTATAGACGGCAACTGGTATATCTACTTTGCTGCAGGCAAGGCGGAAGAACCCTTCCATATCCGCACTTATGTCCTAAAAAACAGCTCTGCTGATCCATTGCAAGGCGAGTGGCAAGAGCTGGGGCCACTGAACACCGGCTGGGATAGTTTTAATCTGGATGCCACTCACTTCGAACACAAGGGCCAGCATTATCTGGTCTGGGCACAGCAGGATAAAAACAAAAGCTATAACAGCGCGTTGTGGATAGCTAAAATGCGTAGCGCCACAGAGCTTGAATTACCCGCTACTTTACTGACAGAACCCACTCTGGATTGGGAGGTCTTGGGGTATAAGGTCAATGAAGGACCAGCTGTGCTGATTAAAAACGGCAACGTCTGGCTGGCCTATTCAGCCAGTGCCACCGATCACCGCTATGCGATGGGCTTGCTGAGTGCAGCAGCAGATGCAGATTTATTGAAGACCGAAAGCTGGACCAAAGCGGCCAAACCGGTGTTTTACACCAACGACAGCCTCAAACGTTTTGGCCCTGGCCATAACAGCTTTGTATTGGCCGAAGATGGCATCACCGATTTAATGCTGTATCACGCCCGTGATTACAAAGAAATTCAGGGCAATCCATTGCAGGATGGCAATCGCCATACTCGTATGCGGCCAGTGTACTGGACAGCTCAAGGCGAGTTAGACTTTGCACAGGATAAACCTGATTAACTAATTCGGGTCAGAGTAAAATTAAAACCAAATTTAATTTTACTCTGACCCGAATTATTTCTATTTACGCCTTGTAACAATTTTGTTGCAGGGCGTTTTTGTTTTTAGATTAGGCTTACATCTTTGTGATCCGCTTTAGAAACACTGGCAGGGAGAGGGTATGAAGTTAAAACATTCAGCTTTGGCGCTGATGCTGGGGTTGGCTTTCAATTCAGCACAAGCAACAGAAGCCAAAGATATTCAAAGTTTTACGCTTAAAAATGGTATGAAAATTCTGGTGCTGGAAGATGCGTCTATTCCTAATGCCAACAGCTATTTATTCTGGAAAGTAGGTTCGCGCAACGAACATCCAGGTATTACAGGTATTTCGCATTTTTTTGAACATATGATGTTTAATGGCGCTAAGAAGTACGGCCCAAAGATGTTTGACCGCACTATGGAAGCAGCTGGTGGTGCCAATAATGCGTATACCACTGAAGATTTAACTGTCTATACCAACTGGTTCCCTGCCAATGCGCTGGAGACTATTTTTGATTTAGAAGCTGATCGTATAGGTCATCTGGATATCAACGCCAAAATGGTCGAAAGCGAACGGGGCGTAGTGGCTTCTGAACGCACCACAGGTCTTGAAAACTCCAATTTCCGTACTATTCAGGGCGAAATGAAAGGGGTGGCTTTTCAGGCGCATCCGTACAGCTGGTCTGTGATTGGTCATGAATCAGATATCAAAGCCTGGACTTTGGACGATTTAAAGCGTTATCACAAAACCTATTACGCGCCGAATAATGCGGTGATGGTGGTGGCTGGTGATGTGAAACTCTCACAAGTAAAGAAGCTGGCAGAGCAGTATTTTGCTCCTATTCCATCTCAGCCTAAGCCAGAGGAAGTGCGCACTGTTGAACCAGAACAAAAAGGCGAGCGTCGGGTTTATGTGCAAAAAGCTTCGGTGACCAGCCCTAACTTATTGCTAGGTTTTCACATCCCGGCCAGTTCCAGTCCGGATTATTATGCGCTGGATTTGCTGAACTCCATTTTAGGTGAAGGTAACAGCTCACGTTTGTATCAGGGCCTGGTCGACAAAGAACTTGCAGTGGATGTATTCAGCTATTTGCCTATGTCCTTTGACCCAAACCTGTTTTATCTGATGGCTGTCGCCAATCCTGGTGTTAAAGCGGCGGATCTCGAGACAGCGCTGATTGGCGTTATTAATAAAGTCGCCAAAGAAGGTGTAACTCAAGCTGAGCTTGAAAAAGCCAAAAACCAAAAGCTGATGCAGTTCTACCGTGAAATGGAAACCATCAATGGTAAAGCCGATATTATCGGCACCTACGAGCTGTATTTTGGCAGTTATCAAAAATTGTTTGATGCACCGAAAAATTATCAAAAAGTCACTCCTGCTGATATTCAGCGAGTGGCACAAAGTTACCTGAAAAAATCCAACCGCACTGTTGCTGTGCTGGACTCTGCTGAGGATAAAGATCTATGAGCTATTTCACTAAAACTCCCAAAGCGGCGGCGCTGGTTTTATTAAGCTCTTTTGTTTTTGCGTTGCCGGTTATGGCAGAGCAAGCAAAAAGCCAAAGCAGCTTCCAAATGCCAGCTTATGAGCAATTGAAGCTGGATAATGGCCTAACGATATTTTTGTTGCCTCAACATGAAGTGCCTTTAATTACAGTGCAGGCCACAGTACGGGCTGGTGCGGTCAACGACAAGGTGGCGGGTTTATCCCAGTTAACCAGTCAGGCTTTGTTGTTAGGCGCTGGTGGTAAAACCAAAGCAGAAATTGAACAACTGGTCGACTTTTTAGGTGCCAGTTTAAACAGCGATGGCTCTATGGAAGGTTCCAGTCTGCGCGCCAACTTTATGGCCAAAGACACTGAGCAAATGCTTGCTGTACTGCATAGTGTGCTGACTCAGCCCAGTTTTGACCAGACGGAGTTTGATAAGTTAAAAGCCCGTCAAATCGCCGCTGTGGCGCAGGCGAAAGAAAGCCCGCGTATGGTGATGGAGCAGTACTTTAATAAACTGGTATTTGGTTCTCACCCTTATGGCAACGCTAGTTCAGGCACCGCTGAGTCATTAAAAGGTATCAGCCAGGCGCAGGTAAAAAACTTCCATCAGAGCTTTTATCAGCCAGGTAATACCGCTATCAGCATAGTGGGCGACTTCAAACCCCAACAGATGAAAGCACAGCTACAAAAAATCTTTGCCAGTTGGAAAAACGGCGATGCGGTGAAGCAACCTGATTTAACGGCCGCTTTACCAAAGGCAAAAAAAGCCAAAGTGTTGCTGGTGAATAAAGCGGATGCAATAGAAACCACCTTCAGTATTGGTGGTGTTGGTATTAAGCAAGATAACCCGGATTATGTCGGTATCTCAGTGGTCAATACAGTTTTGGGTGGCCGTTTTACCTCCTGGCTGAATGACGAGCTACGGGTCAACTCGGGTTTAACTTATGGTGCAGGCTCTGGTTTTGATCGTTATTCAGCCAGCGGTACTTTTAGTATCGGTAGTTTTACCAAAACGGAAAGTACCAAAGCTGCTATGGATTTAGCGCTGAAAACTTATCAGCGGTTATGGCAGCAGGGCATAGATCAGGCGACGCTGGATTCAGCCAAAGCTTATGTCAAAGGCCAGTTCCCACCTCGTTTTGAAACCAATACGGCCTTAGCTGGCTTGTTAGGCGATATGTACCTCTATGGTTTTAATCAGGACTTTATTAACAGTTTCCAAAGCAAAGTGGATCAACTGACAGTGGCCGAAAGCAAACGCCTGATCAATAGCTACTTCCCGAAAGAGCAGCTGCAATTTGTGCTGATTGGCAAAGCTGAAGCAATTAAAGATATCGCGAAGAGCTACGGTGAAGTCAAGCAAGTGGATATTCAGGCTGCTGGTTTCGGTGAGTAAGCTCTGAGGATGAAAATGGAAACCCGGCTCAGGCCGGGTTTTTTATAAACTGAAACTTGAGTTTTTTATTCCATTATCATATTTGTAATACAATAGTATTGAATTACTATTGGTCCTGTCTGTAACAAAGAGTCAGCAGCATAGCTGGCCTACTTATCCACAACGACAGGGGATTTTTATGACGACCTTTAAGAACACTTTTACAAAAGCGCCACTATGGCTGGCGTTGAATTTAGTTTTGGTTTCGGCTTGTGGTGGCGGTGGTTCCGACGCTGTAACAACGCCGCCAACAACAGGCACACCGCCGCCTGTGGTCACGCCTCCACCCGTTACTAATGCGCCAGTTTTTACTAATGTAGCAGTGCATGATCCTTCAGTGCTGAAAGTAGGCTCAGAGTTTTATATTTTTGGCTCTCACTTAGCTGCTGCTAAATCTGCCGATTTACAGAACTGGACCTTAGTGGCCGACGGTGTAAACGCCAGCAATAAGTTGATGCCCAATGCAGCGACTGAAATCAAAGAAACCTTTGACTGGGCCCAAACCTCAACACTGTGGGCTGCTGACGTGATTGAAATTGGTGGCAAGTTTTATATGTACTACAACGCCTGCAAAGGGGATTCTCCGCGTTCGGCTTTGGGTATTGCAGTGGCAGACTCAGTAGAAGGGCCTTACAAGAACCAACAGCTGTTACTGAAATCTGGTATGTGGGGAGAACCCAGTGAAGACGGTTTGATTTACGATGCGACCATTCATCCGAATGTAGTAGATCCAGATGTATTTTTTGATAAAACCGGCCGCCTCTGGATGTTGTATGGCTCCTATTCGGGCGGTTTATTTATTCTGGAGCTTGATAAAGCAACAGGAATACCTTTACCGGATCAAGGTTATGGTAAACATCTGATGGGTGGCAATCACAGCAGAATCGAAGGCGGATACGTTCTGTACAGCCCTGACAGCGATTATTATTATCTCTTTGTATCTTTTGGTGGCCTGGATGCCAATGGCGGCTACAACATACGTGTAGCGCGCTCCAGCAATCCTGAAGGTCCTTACTTCGATGCTTTAGGCAATTCTATGGCCGATGTGAAATCCAACCCGGCTTTGCCGTTATTTGATGACGCCAGCATAGCGCCTTATGCCGAAAAATTAATGGGCAACTTTTTGTTTGAACGCCAAAGCAGCGAGGTCGGTACAGGAATTGGCACTGGTTATGTGTCGCCTGGTCATAACTCGGCTTATTATGATGAAAGCTCTGGTCAGTATTTTCTGCTATTCCACACCCGTTTTCCACAGCAGGGCGAACAGCATCAGGTGCGGGTGCATCAGATGTTTATCAATAAAAATGGCTGGCCTGTAGTTGCGCCGCATCGTTATGCCGCTAACACGGAAAAAGCAGTCACGGCAGAGCACTTAGCGGGCAGCTACAAGCTGATTGAACATGGCAAAGATATTTCGGCCGATATTAAAAAGCCACTCAGTATTAATCTTCTGGCGGGTGGCAGTATCAGCGGTGATAAAACCGGCAGCTGGCTGTATGGCACTAATCAGCAGATCAGCATTAACCTGGATGGCAGTGGCAGTTATGAAGGTGTGGTATCACGGCAGTGGCATGAAACACCAGCCAAATGGACTGTGACTTTTAGTGCTTTATCCAGTGAAGGCAAAACAGTCTGGGGTTCACAGAACTAACCAATAGTAGAACTGGAATAGCAGAAAAGAAAAAACCCAGCCGAAGCTGGGTTCCAATTTATGGCAGGGGTACAGGGATTCGAACCCCAGAATGGCGGGATCAAAACCCGCTGCCTTACCGCTTGGCTATACCCCTGCAGAACTGTTGTAGCTAAAATTGTGCAATTTGATGATTACACTGCCACTTCAATTAAATGGCAGGGGTACAGGGATTCGAACCCCAGAATGGCGGGATCAAAACCCGCTGCCTTACCGCTTGGCTATACCCCTGCAGAAACTGCAGAATTCTTACTTGCTTGGTGCGGAAAGAGAGACTCGAACTCTCACGCCTCGCGGCGCTGGAACCTAAATCCAGTGCGTCTACCAATTTCGCCATTTCCGCAAACACTGGACGAACAAATTAAGTGGTGGCTACAGCGGGAATCGAACCTGCGACCCCAGCATTATGAGTGCTGTGCTCTAACCAGCTGAGCTATGTAGCCACTATGTCTTAGTTGTCCTAAGCAAGTGGCGCGTATTATGCTCATCAGGCTTTTTTGCGTCAACCGTTTTTTTGCCACATCTTTATCTATTCGGTTTGTTTGCTGGTTTTCTATGCAAGTTGATGCCAACACAGCCAGTTTTTTCGGTTTTTCCGCTGCTTGTTTGGGATTGTACGGCTTTTCCGGTAGTATCGGATTGTTTTTAAAACTAAAAAATAAGCTGCTCCCGTGTAGAGCAAGCCAGAGGAAAACCAATGTCCACAGATGTAAAACAAGCCCGTTGGCCACGGCAAATTCCCTACATTATCGCCAGTGAAGCCTGTGAGCGCTTCAGTTTCTACGGTATGCGTAATATTTTAACGCCTTTTTTAATGACAGCTTTGCTGCTTGCTGTTCCTGAGCATTTAAGAGCAGGTGAAGCCAAAGACGTATTTCACTCCTTTGTGATAGGCGTATATTTTTTCCCTTTATTAGGCGGCTGGTTAGCAGACCGTTATCTTGGTAAATACAACACTATTTTATGGCTGAGTATTGTGTATGTGATTGGCCATGCTTTTCTGGCGTTGTTCGAAACCAGCAAAGAGGGCTTTTACACCGGCTTATTTCTGATAGCACTGGGGTCGGGCGGCATTAAACCTCTGGTTTCAGCTTTTATGGGCGACCAGTTTGACCAGAGTAATAAGGCGCTTGCCCAAAAAGCCTTTGATATCTTCTATTTCACTATTAACTTCGGCTCCTTTTTTGCGTCTTTATTAATGCCGCTGACGCTTAAGTACTTTGGTGCTGCCGTCGCTTTTGGAATACCAGGCGTACTGATGGCATTAGCTACCTTGTTTTTCTGGTTAGGTCGCAAACGTTATGTGCATATAGCGCCAGAACCTAAAGACCCGCATAGTTTTTTAAAAGTAGTAAAAACAGCTTTATTATCGAAAGAATCAGGCAAAGCCAATGGCGGCTTATATCTGGCTTTAGTCGGTTTTGCGTTGGCGTTGTTTAGCTTAAGCCAAACCCCAACTTTAGGTTTTGTTGCTGCTTTTTGTTTAGCTTTAGTGTTGGTGATGGGCTTTGGTGGTGCCGGAGCCGCCTTGCAACTGGAAAGGGCACGCGGTGTGCATCCTGATTTGGCAGTAGACGGCGTGCGCTCCGTGTTACGTATCTTGATCCTGTTTGCGCTGGTGACTCCTTTCTGGTCTTTGTTTGATCAAAAAGCGTCCACCTGGATTTTACAGGCCAATGATATGAGCAAACCCGAATGGTTTGAACCTGCCATGATGCAGGCATTAAACCCGCTGCTGGTGATGTTGCTGATCCCTTTTAACCATATAGTCTTGTATCCGCTGTTGGAACGTTGTGGTGTGCGTATTACCGCATTACGCCGCATGGGCGCTGGTATTGCCTTTGCAGGTTTAAGCTGGATTGTGATTGGTTCTGTGCAACTGGCGATGGACGGTGGCACCGTGATGTCTATTGTCTGGCAGGTATTGCCTTATGCACTGCTGACTTTTGGTGAAGTACTGGTATCGGCGACAGGTTTGGAGTTTGCTTACAGCCAGGCACCAGCGGCTATGAAAGGTACCATCACCAGCTTCTGGCAGTTGTCGGTAACAGTAGGTAACTTATGGGTGCTGCTGGCGAATAACAGTATCCGTAGCGAAACCGTCTTGTCGCATGTAGCTTCCACAGGTTTGTCGCAAACTGCGTTTTTAATGTTTTTCTTCGCAGGTTTTGCACTACTGGCAGCGGCGGTTTTTGCGCTTTATGCCCGCAGTTATACCATGTTGGATAACTATAGAGCTGTCTGATAGGGCTGCGGCTTAGCCTTTGGCTTGGTTCTGAGTAGCGGATTATGTTGCTAGGGGAAGGACATAGTCCGTGCAGATCGTCTTTGGTATTCCAGCCAAAGACGATCACAGTTAGTCCAGCCGATAAATAAACTCTTCAATTTCTGCTTTTCGTGCCCTTGCAAAGCCTCTGTCCGAGCCAACTTTACGAAAACCACATTTTTCCAGCACCCGTTGCGAACCAGAATTATCAAAAGCGACATAGCCATAAATGGGTCTGAGGCTTTCGTGTTGAAGCAGCTGCATCAGCGCATCAGTGGCAATGCCTTGCCCCCAGAACTCTTTATCTATCCAATAAGTAATCCCAGCATCGCCTTCTATAACAAATTTCGCGACACTGCCAACAATCCGCTGCTCAATTTTTATGGTCCACATGTTAATTTCAGGGTCTGCTAAGTGCCTGGAATACTTCTCAAAATACAGATTGAAGTGAGTGCCGCTCTCAGAGGTAAATGCCGCCATATGGTTTGCATCTTGATCGAGCTGAATTTGATAAAGGAATTGCAGATCGTCAGGAGTTGTTTTGGTCAGGGTTATGGGCATTTGTTCGTCTCTCTGGGGCTATGCGGTTTTCAGAAAGCTCAGGCTTTAGCAACGGCAGGACGCAAGTCATCGACCAGGCGCTTTCTGCTGCTACGCTGGTACTCAGCAGGCGAAAACGGCATGCTGGATAGGGCGTAGTCGTCAATCAGTTGAAGTAGCTCGCTTTTGGACATGGCTTCAGGTGACGGATTACTACCGTTTTCTGTTAGCTCTGTCAGTTTATGCTGGAGCACTTCCTTTCTGGCTATACCGGTTCCGCTGGAAGGATCGGCAATACAAAGGCCAAAAGTGCCATTCAAAAAGTACGGGAGGAAATCCTGGATCTTCTTTTCAATAATTTCAGGCTCTTTGAAGTAGTCCTGCAAGCCAAGCTCCAGCTCATGGCTTAATACTGAGAACACTGCATCACGCTCTTTACCTGAAGCTGCCTGATCTGCAATTGTGACCCATCTGCTGCATTCGGGACGAAAAAAATCGCCATAAATAGATTCTTCAGTCTCAATAACCCCAAAAACGGCAGAGCCTATGGTATTTCCATCGCATATGTACGTAGCTTGTGGCACGGCTTTGGCCGCAATAAGCTGATCCAAACGTTCGACTGTGATGCCCAAAAGTGAAACGAAAGCAGGCTTATCAACGAAGTGTTTTTGCAAATAGGCTTTTAATGACATGGGTTACTCCAGGCTGAAATCTCAGTTTTTTTGCTTATTGTTATCGTCTCAAAAAAGCCGATGATGGACATGATTCACAGCTTTAGACTCAGGTTGTGTGACCCACAGATACCAGCTGGTATTTGCTGTGGATCACACCGCCGCTTTATATAACGCCTTTTTACTGCCAGAGCGGCACTGATCACCTTCTGAGCTGCCGGCGCCGTCGGCCAAGTGCTACTAGTAATAAACATAAGCTGCCAAGGCCTGCAGCACCACCCCCCCCGCCACCACTTTGG
>Ga0180008_1002079_pt1 | contig 11274 bp, 3 predicted proteins | sample MM_PW_MetaG_FD_121121 | JGI IMG/M metagenome (GOLD analysis project Ga0180008, IMG submission 121121) | Groundwater microbial communities from the Aspo Hard Rock Laboratory (HRL) deep subsurface site, Sweden - MM_PW_MetaG | ecosystem: Environmental > Aquatic > Deep subsurface > Groundwater... | reverse complement strand
TTTTCTTTTCATTTCATCAAATACGTATTCTGAATAATTATTGCTATTCATTAAATTTTTTTTTAAATCAATTTGTATTATTGGTATATTTAAATTATTTGAATATGAAGGTTCGTCGTCTCCAATATATGTTGTATCAACGTTATTCAATTTAAGCGCTTCCAGACATCTCCATGCCGCATATTGTCCGCCGGAAACACCGTTAGGATCTGTTGCACAAAAAAGCATTCCAACTCTTAAATTAGTTTTTAACTTTAGAATTGAATTGTGCTGAATTTGTTGTTTATAGTAAGGGTGTGACTTAATTATTTCTGGATGATCACTAATGTTATAATCGATTAGCTGCATATTTCCGGGCAGTTTATATGGCAGTTTATGTTCACTATTCCAATTAAACCAACTTTCTAAAAATTCTAAAACGTCCTCATATTCTTTGGAATATAAACCTTTTGTGGTTTGATATCTTAATTTATAAAAATTAGTTTTTGCACGCATATTTTGTTTGGACTTAACATAGCCGTAATGGTAACAACAAATATCATTATTATGAACTACCTTCAGCGGTACATTATTAAGTTTAACAACTGTATCATGCCGACTTAATTTACAATTCAAATTTTTCCAAAGACGCTGCGCTGTTGCAGCTAATGATCCCTTACATATTATATTAAATCCGTGCCAAAAGTTCCGAAATGGCCACCTTACCTCTTCTACATCAGGATTCTCAATTAAAAACTTTCTTAACTTTTTTTGATCCTCTTTCTTATAGAACTCATCTGCATCAACCAGCCAAATATAATCTCCCTTCGCCTTCTGCATATACTGATTTCGCATTTCTAGCTTGTCTTCCCACTTACCTTGTATCAAAGTAATTTTGTTTTCAGGATCTGGAAAATTCTTAATAATTTCAGCAGTTTTGTCTATAGAGCTTCCATCACTTTTGACAGTATCAGGATTGGCTTCCCTCCAAAGTTTTGTGGAACCTTCCACAATAATTATTTCATCTGCAGTGTCATAAATATTTTTAAGAGAATATTCAATATATTCTTCTTCGTTAAGAGCAATAATACCTACTGTAATTTTAGGTTCTTTAAACGTATCGTGGATTTTATCCAATTCTGTTTTAGGAACTATTCCTTTCTTAACATAATATTCTAACGGTTTATGAAAATTATTATCTAAATTAGCATGAATAACAGTAAGATAAGGAGCCGTCCATATTTTATATCCCATTCTTCTAGCGTTCTGACAATATCTTATCCATGGAAATGGATTTTGCCAAACAACATCTTTTACAACATCTTTTCTAACTAACGCGAAAGTTCCTATAGAATCCATCCTTGTTGGTGTTTTATAATGAAAAAATTCATTATTAGAATCTCGAACAAGATGCTCTGTAGTTTTCCCATCAAGTCTGAATCCATAGAAATCGTATAAGAGTAGTCTGCTACTCCGATTATATTTAGGTATCGGCGCCACAATATCTTTTCCCGCTTTAATCAGTTCTCTGAGGGTATTAGAGGGTATACTAATTATGTCGCTATCCACAAAAAGCACAAACTCTTCATTTCTTATGTGGGAGGATAAAACATTCATACTATCAGCAATATAGAGAGAATTTCCAGTAGGGTTATCATAAACCGGATCGTCATAAACCTCATATTCAAATGTTTTACCTCTAAAAAAATCTTCTATTATCTTCAAAGTCTTATCTTTAGATTTCCCATAAACAAACACAAATCTTATTTTACTTTGCGGATAGTCCATGCTTGCAAGAGCATTAAGGCAACTTAGTAGATACTTAGCACTATTTTTTACAGGTATAGCAATTAAGACTGATGGCCATGAAAGCTCCAAATTTGCTGTTTTTAAAGGATTAGAGGTTTCTACCTTTAAACTCCCAATACCAGGAGATTGAACAGGCTCCAGAGAAAACTTTTTCCCATTTTTATAATAAACCGTACTACGAGATTTTTTCACTATCATTGGATATACCTTCTTCTTTCGAGGTTTTCTGCCTGTCTTATCCATATCTGGCTCTTTCAAAAAGTTAAACAAAATTTACCATAGATTTTATGTATAGTTACTAATTCTGTAGACAAGTATTGACTTTACCTGCAGACTCAGTTTGGTAACCGGCACCATATCATCCGGTAAGAAACCGATCACGGATATTCCGTGCAGCATTGATATCTGCATTCACCTCATGACCACAATTGAGGCACCGGAATAACTCTTGATTAATTCGATTTCTTTCATCACAGTAGCCACAAAGGTTACAAGTAATACTGGTTTTATAAGGAGAGACTGATCTGTAGACAACACGGTTCTCTCCAGATAGTCCAAGCATCCTTCTCAATACATACCTGTAATTCCAATGTGTGATGACACGACGAATATTTAAAGTCAATCGACGTTTGACCCTCATTTTGTGTTTGAGATTTTTAAGGTTCTCAACCACAACTAATTGCCAGACATTCCAAGGAAGATTCTTTAGTGTGATATCAATATAGTACCTGATTTCTTTTTTACAACGATACCAAGCTTTAGAACCCCTCTTCTTATGATTAAGTTTCTGGATTAATCTTTCTATATCATTACCATAGAGTTGTTCATCACTAGTAGCAACAAGGTGCTTTAGTCCTATATCAATGCCAATTTTATATCCAACTACTTTTTTTGGTTCTGTTTTTGTCTCATATGCTACTTGGATATACTCTTTTGTTAACTCCATACTGGTACATCGCTTCCAATCTCTAAATCTTTGATTATGCCTATGATCTTTTAAAGGAAGCAAAATAGATAGCTTATTGCCTATCGAATGAATTCTTAACCAGAAGTCAAAGGAATTTTTGCCTTGTTGAATTTCTGCAATAGCAGAGGATATTATAATTTTTTTGCCTCTATGCTTCGGTTTTTTATTCTTTGCTTTCCTTGCTGAGCTAACCATTCCTAATGCTTCTCTGGCAGCTACTTGCTTCGCTCTTTGTGATAACCAGGTATCTGTAATATTATCCAAAACAGATTTTGTAAGATCCATCGCTGAACCTACTGGATTCTCCCAAAATAGTTCAATATACTGATTACAGATTTTCTGATATTCTTGTAAGAAAAGATGTAGAGTACCCTGTTTTTGCTTCGTGGCGAATTTAAAAGACAGTTTTGATGAACGAAGTAATTTCATGTATTATATAGTATAGACTCTTTTATACAAAGTCAAGAGGTTTTTTAACTGATAGAAAATATGGAAAATCTTTCTACTGATGTTTAGAGTTTTCTATAAAATCATTGAAGTTTAGCTACACCCTGCCCAGGAGTGTTCCTGCTTCAGCCGGAGGCTTGATTGCAGTTTCATATATTTTAGCAAAGTTGTTAAGAATTTCCTCCCGTCTTGCGGAATCCAGTACAGTGCCGTAAATCCTGGCAAGATTTTTGGATTTTGCCATGGAGACTCTTCCTTTGACTTTAAAGGATTCTGCCATGTGCTCCAGCAGTTTGCCTTCCTGTCCACCTTTCTGCCTTGCAAATTCTCCCAGTTGAGTCACTGCTCCTCTGCCTTTACCACCCATACTGGCCTTCAATCCTTCCCTGAGAATTTTGGCTTCTGTCTCAGCGGGTGCTCCATGGTAATAAGTTCCAAACCATGCCAGTTTCTGCATCTCATCAAAGAATGCTGATGATATTACTTGTTGTTCAGTCATTTACCACCCCCTTCTGCTTCGTTTATCTCTGCTCCGTATACCATGGCGGGTATAGGATGAGTGCTTTTAAGATTGCTTTTCCACCCTTCCGCAGCCATTCTCGTCACAGTGTCCGTAGGGCGTCTGTATGCCATGCGTGCCAGGAAGTCCGTCTGCATGACCAGCGGCAGTATTTCAATCCCTTTCAAAGTGGGATTTGCCTCCACCTTTTTCTCCGGTTTCGACTTGTTGTAGTATATGATCTCCGACGTGGGAACGATGTCACCTTTGAGCCACTCAGGATGGCTTCCCGACCGGGTGACAATGGACAGGTCTGTCAATGACTTCACCACCGTCTCAAGAGTCCTTCTCCTTATGCCCTCTGACGAATAAATCTTCTGAAGTTCATCAGTGATATAATTCTGCACGGCGCTGATACCCGTGAGAGGCAGCATCTCATGAGGGTTCACGGGACCGCTGCTCAAGGGTTGTCCCTTCTCCATTTTCTTGCCTACGGATACTGTAAGCATCCTGTCCTGCGGCACATAATGCCTCTCTCCCTCGATGAATACATCCTTTCCTCCTGCAGGACTGTTTGCAATCCTTGTGATGATACCGGAGTTCTTTGCCAGTGTGCACGAACCCGCCAGGGTTTCAGGCATTTTCAGCAGATCTTTTACCCTGCCGAAACTGGAGAGGAGTTTTCCCTCACTTCCCTTGGCACCCGCTGAATGGAAGGCCTTCAGGGAGAGCTGCGTAGCACGTTCACCAAGGGCCTGGCCGGCAAGGATGCCTATGTTGGTACCTATCGGAGCTCCCTGCCCTCCTGTCCACATGCCGAAGCACTTCTGGCATATCCCGTCTTTGGACTTGCACTTCAGCGGAGACCTGACAAGTACTGTTGTCTTTTTATTCTTTCGCAGCAATGCAAGTGTCTCGGGAGTAACGGGAGTGTTGGCTTTCAGGGTATGATCCTTCAATGCCATGGGACCTGCCAGATACCTGTCAACGGCATCGACATCCACCGGCAGTCTCACACCTTCCATAGTGCCGCAATCGTCCACAGTAATACGGTTGTTCATCACCGAGTGCATTATCTGCTTGGAAACGGCGCCGGGATCGGTAACGCTGTGAACCTTGCGGATTATGCCGCTCCTGGCTCCTATGGAGGCTATCCAGTAATCTCCCATGTCAAGCCCTTCTCCATAGGATTTTGTGACAGGGATAGGTATGGTTTCTCCCCTGGGATTGCTCAGCAGTATGGGAGCTATCAGTATCTGCCTCACCTGGTTCCATTCGGGCTTGAAGCCCATGGACTGCAGCAAGTACAGGTTATTGCCTGACTCCTTGAGTACTTTTTTAGCCTCCGTGTCCATCTTCTCTATGGCATCACTGTATATGTCCACTATTTTGTCATCCCTGTCGGGACCCGTTATTCTGGATATCTTCTCATCGGCTTCCGCGAGTACCTTGTTACGCATTTCGCTCAATGCATGGAAATCTTTAAGGCTGAAAGATACACCCTTCTTATGTATGGTTTCAAATCCCAGCCTTGTAAGCTTCTCAACAGCCTCCGGGTATTTAGACGGATATGCAGTTCCCATTTTATGCATGATGGCATGGATGCTTTTCTGATCAAGTATGAATTTAGGGTCTGTGCGGAGATCGGAAGTATCCATTCCCTCCGGGAGAATGTTCGACAGTGTGAGCCTTCCAGCAGTGGTAAGAGCATTCCTTACTTTGATGACATCGGTATAGTCAATCTCATTCTTCTTCAACGCTTCCAGTGCAGCAACTTCCGAGTTATATGTCTTATCGGTTTTCTTACCCCATTCGGCAAGCACATGCAATCCCAGCAGTGATTCTATCCTGGGAAGGAACATCAGCTTATTGGTCATGGGATTGATAAGGTTGGCAGACGGCAGCATTGCCCTGGCATCGGCTACAGCTTCAGGAGTAGCGGGGACATAAAGGGACATGGTATCATAAACCACAAGACCGCTGCTGAGGGCAAAAACTTTTGTAGAAGGAATTACAAGGTCAAATACATCATGCTCACCTGCATCCTTAACCTCTTTAATGATATCCCAATGTGTATCAGTATCTTCCACAATGTTCGCCCATTCCCCGGCAAGAGGCAAGCAGGCTAATACTTTCCTGGCAAGCTCCCTCGAAATGGTATAATTGGGAGCTTTGCTGCTTTTGATGGTTGCCAGGCTTTTTCGGGTACTGGAGTCACAAGGGCTTTTGGTTGAGGCGCATATTGTTATAATATTTTCAGGTACAGGTACAATATCATGGTCATCCTTGAGTGTTTTATCCACAAACATGGAGAATATCTCTCCGAAATCATCTATATCTTCCCCATAAGAAGGAACTCTTCTAAGGACAGGGCATATCCTTCCTATTGAGTCTTCAGGCCGTGCTTTCACAAGCTTCCCGGATGCTGTATCATAAACACACAGGGACTCATTATCCGAGGCCACTACAGAGTGTCCATGCTTTGTTATCACCTCGATACAACGCTTTGCAAACTCAATACTGAAGCCTGTAACATCCGACCACTCAGAACCACCTTGAGTATTTCTACTCCACGTTTTTATGCCTGGTGGAACATCATGGATTATTGCACTGTCTTTACCAACCCGTGCGGTATCAGGCAGAAATGGAACATTTTTTATGTACGTCTCTGCGATTGCATAATCTTTCTTAAAAATAATCCTGGTATTCGGATCAAAACTCATATCATACTCCTCATTAAGTTTATCCAACGAGGAGATTTTACCATCATGAGTATCAAAAATTAATAGTATTTTTGACGAACCTATTATACAGTTGCCGTCAAAATCTGCATTGAATCCCGCCGTAACAAGCGGGTGTATCTTGAAACTCTTTCCCGATATTAATCTTGGATAGAATGCCTGGATACTGTACTTGTGCAGGGCAGGATCTCTTTTCATCAGTACCGGTCTGCTCTCAGCCTCCATTTCAAGAGCTTTCCTTGCCCTGTCTGTTTTATTCTTCACCTCTTCCTTCGCAGCCAGAGGCGTCAGTCCCTGTGTGACCAGCTGCCGTATAAGGAAGGGCTCGTATACCGTATACATTACTTCCTCCGGTATGCCAACTTCATCAAGGCCCAGCCCTGCATCCGGTATTATCACTCCTCTGGCGCTCAAGTCCTGCTTCCTCTTCAGGAGCTTGTTCTGAAAGAACCCTCGTTTCAACTCGGGACCATGAATGATATCCATTATCCCCGAGTACTCCCTGTTCATGGTACCACTCAATCCATACAGGGATTTGACCGCATCATACATTCCGGCTCTGAGTTCAGCTTTCTCGCCTTCAGGGAGTTCGGGAGGAAAAGTCGCAAGCTGCATGTTCAACTCCGCCACTCCCTTGTAAATACCGTTCAGATCATCATAATTCAGATCTCCATTGGGAAGCATGGTAATGGGACGATATATGGGAGGAAGTACCAGGACATTGTTCAGCATATATACGGAAGGATCCAGGTTCTCCTTCTTCAGTGCACGCAGATATTTTATTTTCTTTATCGCATTATCCAGTTTGTTTCCCGTTGCAGTCCTGGCTGTCTCCATCGCATTGTCAAGTTCCTTGTCCCTGTCTATTTTTTTAAGCATTTGAGCAATAGCGGGACCACCTGATATACCATCCATTTCCTCCGCCTTTCCAATCTTTCCCGTAACAGGGTCATACTCAAGTTCTCCCTGGACTAATCCTGTAAAATCTTCAGCATTCAGTCCAGTCAGTGCACGTACAGCCTTTTCGAACAACGGATTTGGTACAGGCTCACTCAAGGGAATATGGCTTGTATGGGAACCGGTTAATCCACCTGTCACATCCTCGTCAAATAATCCTCCCTTTTCAGGGCGGAGATCCTTCGCTCTCAATGACAGATCGGGATGATCCAGTTTACCATTTGACATCTCAAGAACATCCTTGTCTGTAAGCGGCAGGGCCAGCAGGCTGCTGCCTTCCTTCCTGACGTTAATGCCCATGGCGTTAAGATATGACACAAATTTGTCATAAGCAAATGAGGGACGAGGAGGAGGAATAGCATCGCCTGCTTGTATTGCAGTCCATATCTCACCCTGTGTCCTATCGGATAAAAAGGTCTGGGCATCCCTTAAATGATGCAGGGACCCATGGGCAAGCAGTGAAAACATACCCAGTTCACCAAGGGCTTGAGCACCTGTTGTTCCACCACCTTTGGGAGACATATGAACATCATATTCGACCTCTGCGCCATACGATCTGGCACTCAATTTTTTCTCACCTTGATGCACAAGCTTTAGTATGTAATTTTTCCCAATATTGACATTCTCTATATTACTCTTCGTAACCGGGTCATAAACTGTCTCAGTATCCGACAATCCCTCCTGTTTCATCAGTTCGGACACATCTCTGGTGTAATCATACCCGCTTACCCATACTTTCTTCGGTATTTTTCTTCCAGGTCCTGTCATTACTGTACGGTAGTGTCCCTTGACATATATGATACGCTTGGAGGAATTGGTTTCGAAGTTACCTATAGCTACAGGTTCTCCTTTCTTTTCCGCTATTCTTCCCATTGCTCCTTCCAGTATCTGGCCTACCAGCATACGAGCGGGTACAGTGGAAGGATTGAGTATAACCTCCAGTGGTTTACCGTCTACCTGAGGCATCTGGTCCTGTGGGAGTATGAGACTGATTATACCTTTATTTCCATATCTTATCGACAATTTGTCTCCAACCTCACAGGGTTCCTCGGTAGTAATGTGGACACGCACAAAACCATTCTTGGTTACAGATTCTACTCTGCCTGATGTGGATTTATCCCAGGTTACTCCGGCATCTTCATAGGGTTTTACAAGGGTACGGTGTATGCCTTTGAGTATGAGTTCTTCACGGGAAGGTTCAGTCTCACGCAGGGCGGCTATGATAGTATCTCCGGGATTTATTACCTGGCCTTCTTTTACCACACCGTCGATATCAAGCTTCTTCGCCTGTTCATCAGTGATACGATCGGGATACGTGGAACGGAATTTCTTAAGCGAACGCACCATTCCCGTTTCCGTGGGCTGAACAGTGAGATAAAGATGAAGGGAAGTAAGTTTCTTTGCGGCATCTTCGGATATGACTACAGCATCCTCGAAGGTATTATGCTGGTAGGGCATGTAAGCGGTGAGAAGGTTCACACCGAGTGCGAGAGTACCATCTCTGGTGACGGAGTTGTCGGCAAGCAGCTGTCCTTTCTTTACCGTATCACCCTTCTTCACCAGGGGATAACTGTTTAAAACGGATGACTTATCACCCATGGGGTAGTTATCATACATATAACTCAAATGCTTTTTTCCATCCTTGTCTGTTACCTCTATAGATATATTATCTATAGAGCTAACTGTCCCTGAAACTTCCGATGTGGGATTGAGATAGTTTCCAAGCATATGTTCAAAGGTGGTGAACTCTTCGTCTCCCGATCTGGTCTGAACGAGAGGAATTTCCCTGAACTTCAGGGGCAGCGCCTGTTCCATCTGGCGGGCGGCAACAGATACTTTTCCTCCCTGGTTGCTCTGCAGGAAAGGGACAAGATTGGCAAGCATGCTGAACATACTGCGGCCGGAAGGAAATATGAAGTTCACTGAACTGGGAGAAACAAGATCATACTGTCCCTTGTTCACCGCCTTGACCTTGTCGGAGATGGGCGTGAACTTGCCGTCCTTCTCGGTGAACTGGTCATGAAAGGCAATAACATTATCACTCATCTCTCCCGCGGTGAGATGAACCAGTTCGTTCGTCTTCCTGTCAACCACTGCGGCAGTGGCTTCCCTTCCTTTCTTACCGGCGCCGATGCTTAAGTTGAGTGTTATACCCACGCGCGAACTCTCGGGAGTAACCACACTGTCCAGTATCCCTATATGGGAAGTATCTGACATACGGGCATCTTCCGTTATCTGGTAGGGAGTGGATACACCGCCGGGGCCGAGCCTGGTGGTGCGCGCATGTCCTGTAAGAAGCGCGAGAGGATTGCTGGCCTTGGCCGGCTCGGTCATCGAAGTGCTCGTGAAAAATGTTTGAATTGGATCTGTGAAATAAGAAGGATTAAAGATATCGGTTATCTTATCCTTGCGGTCGATATTGTATCTGACCTTGTTGGTAATACTTGGAATATAAGCCTTTATCCTGTCACCAAGCATGTCGGCCGTATTCAGAAGCTCTGCAAATTGTAAGGCATCACGATTGTCAGGCTCGGATTTTCCACGGGAAACATTGAGCAGCTTTGAACTCACCGCAAGCAGCGCTTTACCCGTTACGCTCCCGAAGGGTTCCCCCAGGGTGAGCTTAGTGGTGTCGGTACGCAGTTCGGTAATGGCAAACAGGCTCTTTGGGAAGTCCAGAGCTTCCTTGTCCGTTCCCCTGTTGCCGGTGGCGGCACGGTAGAATTTGTGCAGTTCATTACGAGGGTTCTTCTTCGAGTTGATTGCCACCAGCTCCTTGCCCCATGCCTTCTTGAGATCCTCCTCACTCACGTCCATGGCCCGCATTATGGGATAGAGGGATATGTTGGACGTGCCGTACTGCAGATAGAAGCCGCCATCCGAGGGATCAAAGGTAACCTTGAAGCCCCTGCCCTTGGCAAGATTAAAATCAGTCTCAAGCTCGCCATTGGCCTTCACCCTGGTATATACCCCGGATTTAAGCCGGAGCTGGTACATGCTCTGATAGTCGGTGCCTTTGACTATATGCGTATAAAGCTTTGTAAGCGGAGGGAAATGAGCTATGGTGATGTCCGCTTCATCGACAGCCTTACCGTCGTTGTCCCTCAGCGTGAGCTTTGCCTTCAGGGGAACAGTCCAGCTCCTGCCGTGCTTTACGGCATCAAGCTGCTGGGCAGTATTATCGGGATCCTTCTCTTTGCCGAGCGTAATCTCTCCCACATGCAGGGATTTATCTTTTCCTTTGATTGGAAAGGCGCTTTTTATTTCATCCGTTATCGCTTTAAGCAGCTGTCTGTTTACTTCTCCATGCTCATAGATTAGGCTCATGATTGCTCCAATGCAGTTAGCCTTATGATACACAGGTACGATACTTCTTGTCAATTATTAAGCTGGTTTTTGTTATAAGAGAATTGGAAAGGTAATATTTTTTTTAATAAAGGAGGTTTATGGTCCAATTAATAAAGGACCTTGGCAAGCTCCTCATCCGTGTACTAAGAGGATGAGTTGTTAAGGTTATTCCTTTGGGCTGCCGCCCTGGGCGCTGTTCACGCGGTCATCAATCTTGCTGTAGCTTTATTCAGCAATGATGATCAGAGTGAGCAGAAGGAGGAAAAGGACTCAGGGTGGCAGTGGTAGGAGAATAGAGAAAGGGATAGATGCCAGGCACTATCACCTTTCTCTTTAGCTATCAAATATTTACATAAAAATGTGCTATAAAAATAGTGAGAAAAATTAATTTAAAAAGGAGGAGTTATGTTAGAAAAATTGTTAGAAACCAGCTTTCCAGGAGCTGGTATCAAAATCCTTCCGTGTGAGGAAGGTTACGTGGTGCAGGTGAGTCAGACCGTAGGGTCTGAAAGCACCAGCGTAAAGAT
>Ga0180008_1002078_pt1 | contig 11276 bp, 12 predicted proteins | sample MM_PW_MetaG_FD_121121 | JGI IMG/M metagenome (GOLD analysis project Ga0180008, IMG submission 121121) | Groundwater microbial communities from the Aspo Hard Rock Laboratory (HRL) deep subsurface site, Sweden - MM_PW_MetaG | ecosystem: Environmental > Aquatic > Deep subsurface > Groundwater... | reverse complement strand
TGGTATTTATCCGCCACGTCGGCAATTTTTCGCAAATCGTTTGCCGTGACCAGACCCACGCTGAAATGGGGAACTATGGCGTAAGTTTGCTTGTCTCTCTGTAAAACCGCTCCTTTTTCACCGTCTTTTAATATTGCTTCTGACATCGCATCCTCCTGAAAAGTGTATATATTGAAAGTAAATGAATTGAAAATCGAGTGGTAATGTGAATGGTATTATCTTAGTATGTTTACTGCCTCTCCTTGCATTCACATAATAATTTTTAATTTTAGTAATAATTATTAAAAAGTCAAGAACCGATTGTAATTCATATTCTAAATTAATAATATCTTCATGAACTCTTCCTTTGCCCCGTTGGTCTATATCCTGGTGGCGCTCGGCGGCGCCTTTGCCGGAGCGCTGACGGTTTTTCTGCTTGAGCGGCGGGAGGTTCGGCGACTGGCCGGGGAGAAGCAGGGGCTGCTGACCGATCAGGCGGTATTGCAGGAACGGTTGGCCTCCCGGCAGGAAAAGGTGGTAGAGCTGGAAAGGCTGTTGCAGCAGGCCACGGAAGACAATCACCGCCTGCTTGCCGAAAAGAGCGAATTAAGCTCAGCCAATAGGCAACTTGATGGCCAGCTTGCCCTGCTGAAGGAGGCCAGAGAGGAGCTTGCCGCCTCGTTCAAGGCCCTTTCCGCTGATATCTACCGCAGCAACAGCGAGTCATTTCTGCAGATTGCCAAATCGACCCTGTCCCATTTCCAGGAACGAGCCCAGGATGATCTGACCCGGAGAAAAGAGGCCATCAGCGATCTGGTCAAACCGCTGCAGGAGTCATTGCAGAAGGTCGATGTTCATGTAAGGCAGCTGGAGATAGAGCGCATTGCCGCCTATACGTCCCTGGCCGAGCAGGTCAAGTCCATGGCCGCCAGCCAGGTCCGCCTGCAGGGCGAAACGGCCAACCTGGTGCGGGCCCTGCGCACGCCGATGGCCCGTGGCAGATGGGGCGAGATGCAACTGCGTCGGGTGGTTGAGATGGCCGGTATGGTGCAGTACTGTGACTTTGTTGAGCAGCATACGGTGGACGGCCCGGAAGGGCAACTGCGTCCCGACATGGTTATCAGACTGCCTAACGGGCAGAATATTGTGGTTGATTCCAAGGCCTCCCTGCAGGCGTATCTTGAGGCCCATGAAATGGTGGATGATGATCTGCGCCTGGCAAAACTGCAGAGCCATGCCCGGCAGATGCGCAATCATCTTGTCCAGTTGAGCAGCAAGGCCTACTGGCAGCAGTTTGACCGTTCTCCCGAATTTGTGGTGATGTTTGTGCCCGGGGAGAATTTTTTCAGCGCGGCACTGGCCCAGGATCCTGAGTTGATCGAATTCGGGGTGGCGCAGCGGGTGATTCTTGCCACCCCCACCACCCTTATTGCCCTGCTGCGGGCGGTCAGCTATGGCTGGCGGCAGGAGCAGATTGCCGAACATGCCGAAAAGATCGGGGAGCTGGGCCGGACCCTTTTCCGGCGTTTGTGGGTTCTTTCCGCCCATTTTGAAGAATTGCGCAAGAATATTGACCGTACTGTGCAATCATACAATAAAGTTGCAGGCTCTTTTGAAAACAGGGTGCTGGTGAGTGCCCGGAAGTTTCAGGATATTGATACCTCTCTTGACAAGCCATTACCGGAACTGAAAATCATTGATAAAACCACAAGGGGGATCATGCATGAAAATTTATAATGACATCACCGAGACGGTGGGCGGCACCCCGCTGGTTGCCCTGAAACGCCTTGCCGGAGACTGCCGGGCCAGGATCGTGCTCAAACTGGAATCCTTTAATCCCTGCGGCAGCGTTAAAGACCGCATCAGTGTCAACATGATCCGCCGGGCTGAAGAACAGGGGCTGATCGGGCCGAATGCCACCCTGGTGGAGCCCACATCCGGCAATACGGGCATTGGACTTGCCATGACTGCGGCGGCAAAAGGTTATCGTCTCATTCTGACCATGCCCGAGACCATGAGTGTGGAAAGGAGAAAGCTGCTGGCCCTGCTGGGGGCGGAAATTGTCCTGACCCCTGGTACGGAAGGCATGAAAGGCGCAATCGCCAAGGCAACGGAAATTGCGGCCCAGTTGCCTGGTTCATTCATGCCCCAGCAGTTTGAGAATCCGGCCAATCCAGAGGTGCACCGCATGACCACCGCGGAAGAGATCTGGCGTGATACCGATGGCCAGATAGATATTCTCGTGGCAGGAGTGGGCACCGGCGGAACCCTTACCGGTGTCAGCGAGGTCATCCGCCAGAGGAAGCCCGCATTGCAGGTGGTGGCCGTGGAGCCGGATGAGTCGCCGATGCTGTCGGAAGGAAAGGCCGGCCCCCATAAGATTCAGGGGATCGGGGCCGGTTTTGTGCCCAAGATCCTCAAACGGGAATTAATCGACGAGGTGATCCGGGTGAAGTCGGAGGAGGCACTGAAGGTAACCAGAGAGCTTGCCCGGCAGGAGGGTATTCTGGCAGGTATTTCTTCCGGTGCCGCAGTGTCGGCCGCCTTGACAGTCGCCTGCCGTCCTGAAAACCAGGGTAAGCTCGTGGTGGTCATTCTGCCGGATACCGGCGAACGTTATCTGTCGATCTTATAAAAAGGCCACGGACATTTTCGAAAAGCCCGTTCCCGCTGTTTTTACGATCCGTATGCGGGCAGCACGCGGCTGGAGGCAGGGTCAGGTAGTGTACCGGCGGTTGGCGATTTGTTAAGTTTCTATTATTTTATGGCCGGTGATAAAGTTTTGCTTGCGCACTGCTGCTCCCTTTGTTTTATTTGGTTATTGTTCCTTTTGTTGTTAGGGATAATTATCCATCATGCAGCTTATACTGAAAAAATGCTCTGTTCTGTCTTCGTTGACCCGAAACAGACCGATGCTTGCATCTTAATTAATCCATGAAGGAGAACAAAACAAAATGAAGTTAGGGATTAACGCTCTCGGCCGGATCGGTAAGCTGACATTATGGCATCATGTCGGCAGAAAATATTTTTCAGAAATAGTAGTCAATACCGGACGTGAGATAGGCCGGGGATTAGCGGATCTTGCCGCCTCAATAGACCGGGACAGCACCTACGGCCGTTTGGGTAACTACCTGCATGGTTTCAAGGGCGGCCAGGTGATAGAAAATTTAAATGAAATCGAAGGCACCATGACCATTAACGGGGTGCCGGTGAGAATTCTGCGGGAATCGAGAAATCCGAAGGATATCAAATGGAAGGAGAACGGGGTCCGGGTGGTTGTCGATACAACCGGCGTCTTTAACGATCCCACCGCCGACTCTGATTCCCGTTCGGGGGCACTGCGAGGACACCTGGCCGCCGGGGCGGAAAAGGCCATTCTCTCCGCCCCCTTCAAGATCAAGCAGCAGGGTTTGAACATGCCGGCGGACGCCGTGACCACGGTAATGGGCATCAATGCGGAAGACTATATCCCTTCCAAGCATAATCTCATCTCCGCGGCATCTTGCACCACCACCTGTCTTTCTTATATGATGAAACCTCTGCTCGACCAGATCGGGGCTGAAAATTTTCTGAGCGCTTCCATGGTAACGGTGCATGCCGCCACCAGCAGCCAGAAGGTGCTGGACAGCCTGCCGAAAACCGGTGCCGCTGATCTGCGTAAAAACCGCAGTATCTTAAACAATATCATTCTGACCACCACCGGGGCGGCCAAGGCGCTGCGTCTGGTGATTCCGGAAATGAAGGAGATCGGTTTTATCGCGGAATCCGTGCGTATCCCCACCTCGACCGGCTCCCTGATTGTTCTGGTCGTCAATCTGCAGGATGATCTGGATGATCCGATCAAGCGGGAAAGGATTAATTCCATTTACCGGGAGTTTGCCAAGACAAGCCCCTACCTGCAATACTCTGATGAGCAGAACGTCTCCAGCGATATCATCGGCACACCTTTTGCCGCGGCTACCATCGAAGGATCCGAGACCCATACCCGGACCGCGACCATCAGGGTCAATCTGAATAAAATCAAAGGTTGTGCCGCCAGCGAGCCGATCATGATCGTACCCGTTACCCAGGCGGTGATTTATGGCTGGTATGATAATGAGCTGGGCAGCTATACCAATATGCTGGCTGAGCGAACGGTTTCCATCGCCGAACAGATGGTGTGATGTAACGAATTGATTATCAGATCCATGACAGAGGGTGATCTGGTTGATCTGGTCCTGGCCGAGCAGGAAAGGCCGGCCTGGACCGCAGCCCAGTTTGCCGAGGAGCTGTATCATTCTTGCGCCTGGCAGTTTGTTGCCTGCCATGGCGAGACCAGTCGGTTTGTCGGCTATATATGCTGCCGTTCCGTGGCCGGAGAAGGGGAGATCCTGAAATTTACCGTAATCCAGGATTTCCGGGGGCAGGGGGTAGGCAATCTGCTGCTGCAGTCTGCTCTCCAGCGAATGGCCGAGGAGGGTGCAAGCCGCTGTTACCTGGAAGTGCGCGACTCCAACACCATTGCCAGGAATCTCTATGAAAAATTCGGTTTTCGCCAGATCGGTTATCGCCGGGATTATTACTCCTCACCCAGGGAAGCTGCCGTCGTCTACAAGCTGAACATTGCCAAGGGCGGCAAAGCGAAATGATTTGTTTTTCTCCTGATTGTCTCATTTGCCATTTGACTTGAGCAGATGTGGCAGGTAACACTGAGATATGATTATTTTCCATCCATAATAAGCAAATGATAATAGGTGCCAGTCGTGAAAAATATCCGTGATATTGACATAAAAGATAAAAAAGTTCTGATCAGGGTTGATTTTAACGTGCCCCTTGATGAAAACAGGCAAATTACCGATGATACGCGTATCCGCGAGGCCTTGCCGACCATTCAATATGCCTTGTCGCAGAATGCCAGGGTGATTATCTGTTCGCACCTGGGGCGTCCCAAAGGCAAACGGCTTGAAGAGTTCAGTCTGGCGCCGGCGGCCAGGCGCCTGTCACAGCTCATTGAAAAACCGGTCAGGCTTCTTCCTGACTGCGTGGGTGACCCCGTGGTGGAAATGGTGGGGGCCATGCGCTCAGGCGATGTGCTGATGCTGGAAAATCTGCGCTATCATGCCGAAGAACAGAAAAATGACGAGGGTTTTTCCCGCGATCTTGCCGCACTTGCCGATGTTTATGTCAACGATGCCTTTGCCGTTTCCCACCGGGCCGATGCCTCGGTGGTTGGCGTAACAAAGTTTTGCGAGCAATGCGCTGCCGGTTTTCTGCTGCAGAAAGAGATTGATTTTTTCCACCGCTCGGTGAGTGATCCCGTGCGGCCCCTGGTAGCCATCATCGGCGGCGCCAAGGTGTCCGGCAAGCTGACCGCCTTGGTTAATCTCATGGACAAGGTGGATGCCATGATCATCGGCGGTGCCATGGCCAATACCTTTCTCAAGAGCCAGGGCTATGAAATAGGCAAATCCCTGGTTGAGGACGATCTGCTGGAAACCGCGGCAAACCTCATCCGTGATGCCAGGGAAAAGGGAGTGAAACTCTATCTGCCGGTTGACTGCGTGGTGGCTGAAAAGTTTGCCGCCGATGCCCAGACGAAAGTCGTGCCCATCCAGGACGTCCCGGCTGAATGGATGATGCTGGATATCGGCCCTGCCACCACCACCCTTTTCGGCGAGGCCTTGGACTCGGCCCGGACCATCCTGTGGAATGGCCCCATGGGCGCCTTTGAGATGGATGCCTATGCCAGGGGAACCATGGCCCTGGTGCAGAGAGTCGCCACCTCGCATTCGTTGAGCGTTGTGGGCGGCGGGGATACCAACGCTGCGGTGCATAAGTCGGGCTGGGCGGACGATATCTCTTACATGTCCACCGGCGGCGGTGCGTTTCTGATGCTGATGGAAGGAAAGGAACTGCCTGGAGTTGTCGCACTTGATGCAAAAGATGTATAAAGGGGGGATTATGGAGCGAAGACCATTACTTGCCGGAAACTGGAAGATGCATACAACCATAGCCGAGGCGGAGGCGCTGGCCAGTGCTGTGGCGCAGGCCGCGAAAACCGATGACCGGGATGTCATGTTGGCTCCGCCTTTTACCGCGCTGGCCGCCGTGGGCAGGGTGCTTGCCGGATCAAGGGTGCTGCTTGGAGCCCAGAATGTGTGCTGGGAGGAAAAGGGGGCATTTACCGGAGAAATATCACCCCTCATGCTGCAGGATGTCGGTTGCCACATGGCCATTATCGGCCACTCGGAGCGACGTCATATTTTTGGCGAGACGGATGGCATGATCAACAAAAGGGTAGCCGGAGCGGCCCGCTTTGGCCTGGTTTCTGTCCTCTGCATCGGGGAAACCCTTGAAGAGCGTGAGTCCGGTCAGGCCTTCCAGGTGCTGGAGCGGCAGCTGCGCAATGGGCTGCTGGACATCAAACTGGCCAGCGGCAAGGAACTGGTGGTCGCCTATGAGCCGGTCTGGGCCATTGGCACAGGCAAGACCGCCACCGTTGAGCAGGCCCAGGAAGCCCATCATTTCGTAAGGAATCTCCTCATTGACATGTATGAGAAAAATATTGCCACACAAATGAGAATATTGTATGGTGGCTCGGTCAATCCTGATAATGTTGACGCACTGATGTCCCAGGATGATGTTGACGGGGCCTTGGTTGGCGGGGCTGCATTAAAAGCCGATTCTTTCTGCAGGATAATAAATTTTAAAAAATCAGCTTAGGCTGGGGATGGATGATGTGAAGCTGCTTACCTTTTGGTAGCCGGCTGATTTTCTATTGAATAATGGCAAATATTCTAACGATTATACATATAATAGTCTGTTTTTTTCTCGTGATTATCGTGCTGCTGCAGCAAGGTAAAGGTGCGAATATGGGCGCCACCTTCGGCGGTTCAAGCCAGACAGTATTCGGCTCCGAAGGCCCGATGCCGTTGCTGAACAAGGTGACGACCCTGGCGGCAGTCACCTTCATGATCACATCAATATCTTTGGCCTATATTTCATCACATAAAAGCACAAGTTCCGTGATGAAAGATTTTGATGTGCAGAAACAACAGGGAAATGGTATAGAAAGGTCCGCTGAACCCTTGCCGCAGTCGGGCAGTGCTCCGGATATGCCGCTGACCCCGGCAGAAACCCCTGTACCCCAGGCAGCACCGAGTGCGGCCGAGAAGCCCGCTGCCGTTCCGGCTGTACCGGTGGCAGAGAAGGTCGCTCCTGCGCCGGAAGCAGAGAAAAAGCCGGCTGAGGCCGCTGCCCCGGCAACCCAGGAAGTTGTTCCTGCGGTGCCGGAAAAACAGGAAAAAGCAGCAGCGCCCGCTGACGCGGCGAAAACAGAGAGTAAAGAAAAATAATATCAGATTTGCCGAAGTGGTGGAATTGGTAGACACGCTATCTTGAGGGGGTAGTAACCTATGGTTGTGCGAGTTCGAGTCTCGCCTTCGGCACCATCGATAAACAGGGCCAAATCCTTTGGAAACAAAGGGTTTGGCCCTTCTTGCATTTAGGGGGAAAATTAGCTATAGTTGTCACTGATTAGCATCAAATATCGTCAAATAGCACAAAAGTGCGAACAAAATTGCGAACAAAAACTTTGTAAACACAACTGACAAAGCACGCTATTTTTTTTGAGAGAGTGCGCCATGGCAACTATTAAGACGCTGAAAAGAAGTAAAAAAGGGGATGTTTATTGCGCTGAGGTTAGAATCAAGGGGCATCCTAATTTATCACGGACATTTGATCGAAAATCTGACGCATTGCGATGGGCTGAGGACACAGAACATGCATTGCGAACAGTTGGGTATATCGGAAAGGTCTCACCTAATGACATGCTTTTTGATGATGCCCTGAATAAGTACCTGGCGGAGACATCAAGCAAAAAAGCTGGATCGACTCACCGCCGCGAGCTGTATCAATCCAGATCCCTGCACTATTTCTCCGGCCGCACTTTAAAAGAGATCACTCCGGTCCTGGCCGCTCAATTTCGGGAAAAGCGTTCTGCCGAGGTACAACCTGCGACGGTTATCAAGGACCTCAACCTGCTCTCCCATATTTACACCACGGCGATCCGCGAATGGGGCGTCGAAACGACGAATCCGGTGTCCATCATCAGAAAACCCAAGACCCCTCCCGGGCGCCTGCGTTTTTTGACCAGTGCCGAGATTGTCAGGCTTCTGGAGGAGAGCAGGAAGGGACACCGGCCGAACCTTTACAATTTCATCCTGCTGCAGCTCCATACGGGCATGCGTCCGAGCGAGGGAGCCGCTCTGACCTGGAGGCAAATTGACTTTGACGGGAGAATCATCGACCTGCAGGAGACTAAAACCGATCCGCGCCGGGTGCCTCTGACCGTGCCGGCAATCGAAACCCTGGCCGATCTTGTCCCGTCAAGTGGTTTTGACTGCAACGATTATGTGTTCCTGCCCAAAGATCCGAAAATGACGCACCGGCTCAGGCCGAATCAATATTTCCGGGAGAGTTTTGAAGCCGCGGTCAAAAGGGCCAGCATTGACGACTTTCACATGCATGACCTGCGACACACCGCAGCCAGTTATATGATCATGAACGGTGTTGACCTGCGGACAGTGGCGGACATTTTGGGACACAAGACCATTTCCATGACCATGCGCTACACCCATCTGCTCGACGACCACAAACTGAAGGCTGTTGACCGTATCGCCAGCCTTGGGTTGTAAGTGCTTATTTTGCCGCATCCGCCAGCTTGCTGCCGGCCTTGAACTTGACCACCTTCCTGGCGGCAATCTTGATTTTCTTGCCGGTCTGCGGATTGCGTCCTTCACGGGCGGCCCGTTCGGTAACTGAGAATGTCCCGAAGCCGATCAGGGTCACCTTGTCGCCTGCCGCCACGGCATCGGAGATTGCCGCGAGGACGCTGTCCAAAGCCTTCTCTGCGGCTGCTTTGCTTACATCACAATCCTTGGCCACTTTTTCTACCAGTTCACCTTTGTTCATGCGCCCTCCTGTCTGAATTTGTGAGATGTTTTCATCTGAAAAACCGTACCATTGCTCAGATAGCAAAACCATCCCGCACTTGCAAGATTATTCTGCATCAGCAGCTTGGCCCGTTTTCATGAATTCACTGATTTCCCGGGGCGTGTAATAACGAAACCGTATCCGCTTGCTGAGTTTGGCCGTGTAATCCGAAAAGGCCATGACGATCTCCCGGCCCTCCGTCATCAGCTCTTCGCCCTCCTCGTGGGAGATACCGTCCATCTCGCCGAGTCTGGCCTTGAAGTGGGCATAGGCCATGTCAAACTGGCGCAGGATGTTGAAGAGCGTCGAGCCCAGCGGCGAATTGATCTTCAGTACCCGGGAGCCCCGCTCTTTGACCATATTGATCTTCTTTTCCTGGATCTCCTGCCAGGTTGGTTTTGCCTTTTTGCTGTCGCTTTCGTCGGCCATTTTTTAATCCCCCTTTTTATCGTGCTGAAATAATTTTCGCGTTCCTCCTGATCCTATGCCGATGCCACAGGTCCAGCAGATAAACCGATCCATACGGAAAGATCGCTGCCACCACCATGAGCATGGCGCTCTCGGCGGCCACCGGCAGCAGATGCGGCTTGATCTCGAAGAACCCGTAATATATTTTCTCCGCCCTGGACCCACAGTGAGCGGCCACCTTCCAGATATTTTCCGGCGTGCTGACCCGAAACAGGATGAGATACACCACATAAACCAGAAAGGCCTTGAGCAGCAGGGACATGGCCCGGCCCATGAGCAGCGAGTTGATGCCCTTGCGGGTGATGTTGCCGACATAGTAGCGGCTGATATAGCTGCACATCACGGTGTTGATGATCAGGGCGAGATAGGGGATACCGCCGAACAGGATATGGCTCATGGTATCGAGTCGCTGGAAGACAAAAGGGAAGAGATAGAAATGAAAGACCGGAAAGAGCAGCACCAGGGCCAGCCCCTCGTGAAAGCCACTTTTCATGCCGATTTTGAAAAAATCCAGGGTTCGTTCCAGGGTGAGAAATTCAGCCGGGATATTCTGGCCCTTGCTCTCGATCACATAAAACTGCTGGATCTCTGAGATAGCACTGAGCAGATCCTGCGGCTTATAGATCCTGCCATTATCGGTTGTGATGATCTGGGCGTTGGTATCGTTAATTCCCTTGCCGCTGCCCCGCCCCCGTGCCATGCATGTCTCTGTTTATGCTTGTGGAAAGTGATTTATGAACAACCTAATAGCTTTTTCCGGCAGGGATGACGTTTCAGAGAAGAAACATGTCGCTGGTTTTCGTTGGGGCGAGTCTTTTATGTCCGCGCATAATCAGGAAGATTTCTCAGGATAATGTTAATTCCCTAATTTTACTCAAACCATTAGATTGCCGAAGTTAATCTTTCGTTATGGTTAACAAATAGCAGGTGCGACATTTTGCCCTATTTACTTGCATAACCCCTTCTCGCAATATATAAAAAGCCAATTTTAAATATCTCTTATCCCTTTCAAATATTGCTGTCATTTTATAGTTTTGTTTTTGCAATTTAGTTTTATACCACTGTTTTTGTCTTATTTTTAATAGGGGTTGGCCATTATTGCTTTTCAAATCTTTTTCAGCACCGTGCTGCGTTTATCTCAATCTGATTATCAAAAGGTGGAGGAAGTGAAAAAAGAAATTCAACTCAGAACTGCTAAGATATTATTTGCTATTTTTATCATCATTTCCTCTCAGAATGTATTTGCAGCGGAAGTTGAAGTTTACGCAGAAGGCGCATATACAGCAACTGATCTTGTTGTCAAAATTTATACCAATATCGATACAGATTATCCTCTGACCAGCGCGGGTGTTGAGTTAACATACGACAACTCGAAACTGACATTTATTTCCGCTGAGCAGAACACCGCAGAGTGGTACTTTGGCACGACGATTCTAAAACATCCCCATCAGGAACCGCAGGATTCCGGGGCTGGAGTTATATTCCTGTGCGGCAAGATTGACAGCAGTAATCCGGTTTTTGGAGCAACAGGAACTCGAAAATTAATCGGTAAAGCAACATTTCTTCGAAACGAGACATCTCTTCCGGTAGACTCTCCTGAAACTTATTTCAATATGGATTTAGGGCTTGGCATTGTCCGAACTGCTCCTGACAAATTCACCAATTTTGTCACCACCAGTAAAGTCGTGCTGGACAATACAGCTCATATTGATATGAGCAATGTCATTATTCGTCAGCAATTCCCAGAGTGCCCGGAAATGCAGTAATAGCTTAGTTGTTTAAAATTGGTTTCGTAAACTTTTTTAAATTTTTTACCCAAATTAAAATTTTTCTTGACATATCAATAAGATAGCGAT
>Ga0180008_1002077_pt1 | contig 11278 bp, 13 predicted proteins | sample MM_PW_MetaG_FD_121121 | JGI IMG/M metagenome (GOLD analysis project Ga0180008, IMG submission 121121) | Groundwater microbial communities from the Aspo Hard Rock Laboratory (HRL) deep subsurface site, Sweden - MM_PW_MetaG | ecosystem: Environmental > Aquatic > Deep subsurface > Groundwater... | reverse complement strand
CGCAGGATTGGGCGCGGATCGTTGAGATGTCGCAGTTCGAGCGGGACAATCGGGAAGCGCTGGAGGTCTGCCGGCGAGCGGCGGCCAAGGCCGGGAAGGACCAGAACTGCAAGGTCACTGTTCGCGCGCGCTAGTGAGCCGCAAGGCGATAAATGCGACCTACTCTTTTAGCCTCACGCCCGGTCCACCGGTTGGCGTTGCACCCGCAGCTTGAAAGATCACGCCAGCGCCTTCGAGGGCTAAGCGCACCGCCTCGACGTTCGCAGCAGCTCGTTGGCCAGTTCCATCCGGCCCCTCCATTCGCCTGATGCTCGATAGCGAAAGCCCGGAAGCAGCCGCCAATTCCTGCTGGTTCCAATTCAACAGGCCGCGTGCGGCGCGGATCTGGGCTGCTGTCACCAGCATGGCTTGAACCTTTTTAATTCAGTACTGAGTGTTTTTATTGCTTCGGACTCAGTCGCGTGGTACTAGAGGGTCATAGGCAATCATAAGAGTTGAGGCCATGGGCTCACGTCGAAAGACGGGAGGCGCGGTCGCGCGCCTACCCGAACTGTCGAGACGCGCCGTGTTAGTCGGCGCTTCTGCCACGCCGGTGCTTGCTGGACAGGCTGGCGCCGCCGCCGCCGCCGATCCGACTATCGCCGCGTGTGAAAGGTGGTTCGCCGTTGAAGCAGAGCGGGAGCGCTTGAGCGCCGAGTGGGGTCGGCATGAGAGCTTTCTAGCTCGCGAATTCAACTGGTTTCGTCTTTCCGAGAACCAACGCCGCGCGTTGCCGCAGGCGCGTAGGCTCGACGAGATAGCGGTTGAACTCGAAGCGTTGGATAGGAAGAGCGATGCGCTGCTGAAGGCGTTGCCTTCAACGCCTGCGGCGAGCGTGGCGGCAGTGGTGGCAAACCTGACCATCGCGACGCGGCTTCTCTATCCCGACGGATACGAAGAGGTTCACGGCCTCATGGTCCGGGCCGTGCGAGACCTCAAGACGCTGAGCCGTCTGACATGAGGAATGACGCGCTCCATCGACGGCACGGCCGCAACGACCGCCGCCTAGCCGAGCGGTTCCTCCGCAACGCCAGGAGCTTCTGGAATGGCACGGATGAGCTGGTCCCACGGTTCCCGGACGGCGCGCGGCACTTCCTGGCCATCGCGATCGAACTTGCGCTGAAAGCCTATCTTCTTCACCGGGGGATCAGCGACGACTGGAACCGCATTCACGTCCGCCATGACCTGCTCAAAGCGTTGAAAAGCGCAAAGCGGGCTGGGTTCGATGGCGCGCCACCCGGATTGGCCAAGATCGCGGCGGCGCTCAATCCCTACTACAAAACTCACACCATTCCCCACATGCCGGCGGAGACCATCGCATCGGTGTGCTGGCTCGACGCCTGCCAGACGGTGCAAGACCTAATCACCGCCGTTGCGACCGCCATCGGCGTTCAGGTTCCAGACAGCCCCACCAATGCGATCCCCCGCGAGGGCGGATGATGCGCCGTCCCTGGAAATACTGGCAGTTTGATCCGATCCAATGGTGGCGTTGGCGCCACCCGCGTCTATGGGCCGGCGGAGGCTTTGATCCTCACGACAGCCAGGAGGTGACCTATTACGCCCTCCTGCGACTGCAGGGTGCCGCACGAGACGTTTTCATGCTGAGCTGCATCGAAGCGCTCGACTACGACCAGATCGGCCGTCACCTAGCTCTGACAATTTCAGAGGTCGAAGCGCATCTGGCGGCTGCGCTCTATCAAATCGACACCATGGTTCGTTTCATTGAGCGAACTCGCCCCCGGCTTGACGTCGGATAAGGTCACCCGTCAGTCTCTCAGCAGTTCGATGGAGGTCCCAGCATGTCCATTCTGAGAACCAGCACCTTTGAGCACGCCGGCCGGTCCTATGAGATCCGGGCCGAGACCTATTCAGATCCCACCTATGTCGAAGCCGTCGTGTTCGAGAACGGTTCGCCCGCGACCGTGACCTATCCCGGCGGCCTTTCGGCCATGCCCACCTACGGCGCCAACTTCCATCGGGAACGAGGGCCGGAGGATGCGGCAACCATCGATGCGTTGATCGCCGGCGCCGAGAGCGAGTTTCGGAGGCTGACGCCCCTCGGCGTCAGCTAGGCAAACGCGCCTAGCTGACGATCTCGGATAGGTACCGCTGGCTAAGCCTTCTTGGCGCGCGCTGGGGCTTTGGCCGGAGCCTTCGCCTTGCGTCCGCCTTGACCCAGGCCGAGGGCTTTCGCCATGGCGCTGCGGGCCTCGCTGTAGGCCGGCGCCGTCGTCGGATAGTCGTTCGGCAGGCCCCACTTTGCCTTGTACTCGGCCACTGTCATGCCGTGCGTGGTCAGGTGGCGCTTGAGCGTCTTGTAGGGCCGACCATCTTCGAAGGAGATCAGCGCGTCCGGCGTAATCGACTTCCTGATCTGAGCGGTCGTCGGCTTGTTGACCGCCTCGGCTTCCGCGACCTCGGGAACGCCTATGCCGTTCAGCGCCGCATAGGTCGCTTTGATGAGGGCTGGGAGATCGGCCACGGCGACCGTGTTATTGCCCACGAATGCTGACACGATGTCAGCGGTCAGGGTGATGTTGTCGGTCGCGTCGGCCATGGGGTCTTCTCACTGTTGGAATCGATACTGCCTATACTGCATGATTGAAGCTATTGCTCAGTTATTTGCGCGTTCTCAGCTTACCGCGATTTGGTGCGCAGCAATATCTGAGGAGACAAGAACTTGGGGCGTTGCCCCGAGCGCGCTACGGATCGCTTTCCGCCCAGCTTCAGTCGCCTTCGGCTCCTTGCAGCCGGGTCCCCGCCAAAGCGACCACTCCGCTTGCACCCCCATTCTCGCCGAAGGGCAGGGGTTCGCAATCGAACCCCAACCGGATTTCATGAAGTCGAGGCGGGTCGACGCGCGCGAGACCGCCTAGCTTCCCGGTCGGCTGGATGCTATGTGGCGCGTATGAACGATCGCACGCTCACCTTCTGCTGGTGGCGCTCCTTTTCGTAAGGAGCGGCCCGTCGTTCACGTATTTCATCGCACGCGGCGCCGCCGGACTTCCGGCCTAAGCGCTTTGTGATGCGTGATGATCCGGTCTGTCTGGCGGTGCCTCTCTCTAGGAGAGTCGTCATGTCCATCATCAACACCCGCCCTGTCGTCCTTACCGGCGATCGTACAACAGGACCGCTTCACCTCGGTCACTACGTCGGCTCGCTGAAGAACCGGCTCGCACTCCAGGACGATCACAGCCAGTTCCTGCTGCTCGCCGATGCCCAGGCGCTTACCGATAATGCCGATGATCCCGGACGCATTCGGCGCAATGTCATCGAGGTCGCACTCGACTATCTCGCCGTTGGGATAGACCCTGAGAAGTCAGTGATCTGCGTGCAGTCGCGTCTCCCGGCGCTCGCGGAACTGACGATGCTCTACATGAACTACGTCACGGTAAGTCGGCTGGAACGTAATCCAACCGTGAAGCAGGAGATCGTACAGCGCGGGTTCCAGCGGGACATTCCCGCCGGCTTTCTCTGCTACCCGGTCGCTCAGGCCGCCGACATCACCGCCTTCAAGGCGGGTCTGGTCCCCGTCGGGGAAGACCAGCTTCCGATGATTGAGCAAACGAACGAGATCGTGCGCCGCGTCAATCGCCAGGTTGGCCGGGAGGTGCTCCCCGAAGCGCGGGCGCTCGTGTCATCGGTCGGTCGGCTCCCCGGTATCGATGGGCGTTCCAAGATGAGCAAAAGCGCCGGCAACGCCATCCCGCTCTCGGCTATGCCTCAGGAGATCAGCGCAGCAGTCCAGGCGATGTTCACCGATCCGGACCATCTACGGGTAAGCGATCCTGGGCGCGTCGAGGGCAACGTCGTATTTACCTACCTTGACGCCTTCGATGACCGCCCCGACGAGCTTGAGGATCTAAAGGCGCATTACCGGCGCGGCGGACTCGGGGATATGGTACTCAAGGGGCGTCTGGATGCCCGCCTTCAGGCGTTGTTTGCCCCAATACGCGAACGGCGAGCTACGTTCGCCCAGCGGCCAGACTTTGTCTTGGATCTCGTTCGAAGCGGCACTAAGCGTGCGGCGGCGCTAACCCAGGAAACGCTCAACGAGGTCAGAGCTGCTTTGGGGCTGTTCAGCTTTGGCAGGGAACGACCGTAGAGGCACCGTGTACAGGGTCCGACAATCAAGGAATTCGAAGTACGTCCGGGCGCCTACCAACAGTGCGCCATGGTTTCCCATGGCTTCCACAGGCATGCGTCGGGACGGCGTTGGCCGGCGTGCAGATGCCCGTCAGCTTGGTGTCGCCACCTTGAGCGCACGCGCGACGAGCCCGGCCGCGTAAACGTCCGCGTCCTCGATCGGCCCTAGGAATAGGATGCGCAGGTAAATCGGCGCCAATACAATTTCCAGAATCTCCCAGAGCGAGGGGGCGATCTCGCCGCGTTTGCGGGCGCGCGCTAGCATCATCTCCAGTTCGGCTAGTCTAGGTTCAATCGGCAGAGGCCGTGCGCTGTCGGACATCTGGCGAGCATGCGCCGTCGTCGCCATGATCCTCAGCAACGCGCCATCCTTAGGGCCGCTCAGCGAGCGCGCTGCATTGTATGCCCAGCCGGTCAGGTCGGACTGTAACGCGCCGCTGTCGGGCACAGGCAGGGCTTGCATTAAGCGCTCGCCGGCGACGGCGGCGGCCAGGGTGGCGGCATCGCCCCACCGACGATAGAGGCTCGTCGGATTCACTCCGGCCTTGGCGGCGATCTGCCCCATAGTCGGCAGTTGCTCCGGCTGCTCCTGCAACAGCGCTTCGAAGGCTTCGAAGACGGCCTCCTTCACGCGGCGGCTTCGTCCGCCCGGACGGGTCAACGAGTTTTCCAGCATGCACCCGCATTAAAGCAAGTTTAGTTGCCATTGGGAAACTCCCACTATAGCAACAATAATTGCTTTAGTGGAGCGAGCCGATGGAAGCGAACCTTGCCGTGCGATTGAGACCCACCGCGTCTGATCGGCCGCCTTGGGCGACCTGGCTCGTCGGGGCGCTGTGCCTCCTGGCTTTTTTAGCTGCCCAGTTCGCTGGGAATCTGATCGATCAGGTGCATGAGGTCTGGCGTCATCTGCGGCCTGACCAAGTCTTCCGCTCGGCCGCGTTTTGGCGTTTCGCTCTTCCCGCCACCCTGCTTCATACCGGGCCGCTGCACCTGGCGATCAATCTCTGGTGCCTTTGGGTCTTTGGTCCGCTCTTCGAGCATCGGCGGGGCGGCTTTGCCCTGCTGGGCCTGTGGGTGGCGGTTGCCTATGGGGCAATGGGCGTGGAGACAATGATTGGCGGCTTGGGGCGGATCGGGCTCTCGGGGTTCACTTACGCGCTCTTGGGTGCGGCGATAATCCATTGGCGCGCGTTGCGCGCTTCGAAACGTCAAGTTCGAACCGCCATGGTCATGTTGATCCTCCTGGCGTGGGGAGTCTTGGAGTTAGCTCACCCAATGACGCCTCCTTCCGGCATCGCTCATATTGCTCATGTCGCAGGCGTGATCCTTGGCGTTTGCGTGGAGGGAAGCTTGATGGCGTTTGGTCGCCCTCCAACGCCTTCGACGCGGCATGAGTGACCCTTTAAGCCGCCGCCATCAGTTTGGCGGTGATGGATCACGCAGACGGGCGGCATTATCGCGCAGCTAACCAAAGCGACTTCCTCCCGCCCTCATTACCCCTAGGCTTAGTGCGAGCGCTGCTAGTGCCGCTTATCCGGAGCGCTGCCAAGGTGGCCGAGCCGCCTCAAAGCGACCCGGCCTGGCTGTCATCGAGCCGCCGCCTATTTCTCACGTTCAGCATTGGCTTATCGGCCGCTGACAAATCTGCTGCGGATACCCGTGAGCGGCAATCCCCGAAAATTCAGGTATTGACCCAGTCCACGAGCCGAACCTGCCATCGCATCCCCCATGTCTGAGCTACGCTCACGATGTCGCCTGCGGGCCGCAGGGTATTACTTCCGGTTTCGGGCGACGGCCTGATTTCCGTTCCCGACCCAGAGCGGACGGTATTGCTGCTCAAGCCTCTGATCTATTATCCTTTATGAATGCGCGAGCGGCCCTCATCCCGTCTGTTGGTAATTGATCGGGAGGAGCGCGTCCTTCTCTTCAAATTCGAGCACAAAACCGGCCCCCTCGCTGGACAGGTCTTCTGGGCGACACCGGGCGGCGGCTTGGATGCTGGCGAACGCTACGAGGATGCGGCCTGTCGGGAGCTTCTGGAAGAAACAGGCCTTCTAATCCATGATCCAGGCCCTCAGGTAGCTCAGCGCACCGCGAATTTCCAAACGCCCGACGGCGAAATAGTGGTCGCCGACGAGCGCTTCTTTCTCATTCGCATCGAGCAATTGACTGTCTCAGCCGATCGCTGGTCGGATTTGGAACGCGAGGTCATGGCAGAGCATCGATGGTGGTCAGCCTCGGATCTGCGTTCGACAGTCGAACAGGTCTGGCCAGACGATTTGTTCATTGTACTCACCAGAGCGGGCTGCTGGCAGGCGGCCGACTAAAGACCCTTTCCCTCTGCCGAAGTTGGGAAGGTCCCCCCTCAATGAAGTTGGCGGTGTCCGCTTATTGGCGGCGGTTGATTTCGCAATTTTAGGAAAGAACCTACACAGACGCTGCACAGGCCTTTCCCAGCGTGATTTCCGTTGATAAATCAAAGCGCTGGAAAAGGCCTGTCTCCCGCAAGGGGAGAAGGACGCACCAAACGCAAAACGGGCGGCCCCTTTCGGAGCCGCCCGCTGCATTCCGTCCGGAAAAACCGGGCTGAAAAGGCTTACGCCTCTTCGGTCGCGCCTTCCTTCTTGGTCAGGTCTTCGCCAGTTTCCTGGTCGACAACCTTCATCGACAGCTTGGTCTTGCCGCGATCGTCGAAGCCGAGAAGCTTCACTTTGACGATCTGGCCTTCCTTCAGCACGTCCGACGGCTTGGCGACGCGTTCGTTGCTGATCTGGCTGACGTGGACGAGGCCGTCCTTGGCGCCGAAGAAGTTCACGAAGGCGCCGAAATCGACGACCTTGACGACCTTGCCGTCATAGATCGCGCCGACTTCAGCTTCTTGCGTGATCGACTTGATCCAGTCGATGGCGGCCTTGATCTTGGCGCCGTCCGAGGCCGAAACCTTGACCGTGCCTTCGTCGTTGATGTCGACCTTGGCGCCGGTGGTGGCGACGATCTCGCGGATCACCTTGCCGCCGGTGCCGATCACTTCCCGGATCTTGTCGGTCGGGATGGTGATGGTTTCGATCTTCGGCGCGTAGTCGCCGACTTCTTCGCGCGGCGCATCCATCGCCTTGTTCATCTCGCCGAGGATGTGCTCGCGACCGCCCTTAGCCTGGGCCAGCGCTTGCTTCATGATCTCTTCGGTGATGCCGGCGATCTTGATGTCCATCTGCAGCGAGGTGAGACCCTCGCTGGTGCCGGCCACCTTGAAGTCCATGTCGCCCAGGTGATCTTCGTCGCCCAGGATGTCGGACAGAACGGCGAAGCCGTCCTTTTCGAGGATCAGGCCCATGGCGATGCCCGAGACCGGACGGACCAGCGGAACGCCCGCGTCCATCATGGCAAGGGAGGCGCCGCAGACCGTGGCCATCGAGGACGAGCCGTTCGACTCGGTGATCTCGGAGACCAGGCGGATGGTGTAGGGGAAGTCTTCCTTGGCCGGCAGCATCGGGCGCAGGGCGCGCCAGGCCAGCTTGCCGTGGCCGATTTCGCGGCGGCCCGGGCTGCCCATCCGACCGGTTTCACCGACCGAGAAGGGAGGGAAGTTGTAGTGCAGCAGGAAGGCTTCCTTGTAGGTGCCTTCCAGGGCGTCGATGAACTGCTCGTCGTCGCCGGTGCCCAGGGTCGCCACGACGATGGCTTGGGTTTCGCCGCGCGTGAACAGGGCCGAGCCGTGGGTGCGCGGCAGGATGCCGACTTCACCCAGGATCGGACGCACCTTGTCGACGGTGCGGCCGTCGATGCGGATGCCGGTGTCGAGGATGGAGCGACGGACGATGTCGGCTTCCAGTTCCTTGAACACCGAGATCAGCTTCAGCGGATCGATGCCGGCCGGGTTGGTGTCGCTCTTGGCGAAGGTGTCGACAGCCTTGGACTTGGCGGCCGACAGGGCGGCGACGCGGTCGCCCTTGGCGCGGATGGTATAGGCTTCGGCCAGGTCCTTGCCGACGGCCTTCTTCACTTCGGCCTTCAGGGCGTCGGTGTCTTCCGGCTGGAAGTCGAAGGGCTCCTTGGCGGCGTGTTCGGCCAGTTCGATGATGCCGTTGATCACGGCCTGCATCGACTTGTGGGCGAAGCTGACGCCGCCCAGGACGATCTCTTCAGACAGTTCCTGGATTTCGGATTCGACCATCATCACGGCTTCGGCGGTGCCGGCCACGACCAGGTCCATCTTGCTTTCCTTCAGCTCGTCGAGCGTCGGGTTCAGCACGTATTCGCCGTTGACGTAGCCCACGCGGCAGCCGCCGATCGGGCCCATGAACGGGGCGCCGGAGATCACCAGGGCGGCCGAGGCCGCAACCATGGCGACGATGTCGGGATCGTTCTCAAGGTCATGCTGCAGCACGGTGCAGACGACCTGGACTTCGTTCTTGAAGCCCTTGACGAACAGGGGGCGGATCGGACGGTCGATCAGGCGGGAAACCAGGGTTTCCTTTTCCGACGGACGACCTTCGCGCTTGAAGAAGCCGCCCGGGATCTTACCCGCGGCGTAGGTCTTCTCGATGTAGTTGACGGTCAGGGGGAAGAAGTCCTGGCCGGGCTTGGCTTTCTTGGCGAACACGGCGGTGGCCAGGACGACGGTTTCGCCCATGGTGGCCAGAACGGCGCCGTCAGCCTGACGGGCGATGCGACCGGTTTCGAGGACCAGGCTCTTGCCGCCCCACTCGATCGTCTTGCGCATGATTTCGAACATTTTTTGCTTCTTTCGGTTCCGAAGGACCCATTTCCTTCAGGACGGACAGGGGCGGGCGGCCGAATGGCGGTCCCGAGTCTTCCTCATCCAGTTCGACAGGCGTCCGGGGATCGTGATCTCCGGCTTACATGTTCGGAGCCGCATGAGGCGGTTCCGCAGCAACCCTGGTTTCGGCCTGTCTTGAAACCAAGGCCTTTAAACTTTGTCGCGTGACGGGCGTCGAAACCGGAATCCACTTTCGACTGCCACGCTCCAGAAAAGCGTTCGGCCGCCCCGCGTGAGCGAGGCGGCCGACTGCGCCAGAACTAGCGGCGCAGACCCAGCTTTTCGATGAGAGCCGAATAACGGCCCAGATCGGACTTCTTCAGGTGGTCGAGGAGGCTGCGACGCTGGGAAACCATCATCAACAGACCACGACGGCTGTGGTTGTCCTTCTTGTGGGTCTTGAAGTGCTCGGTCAGGTTGGCGATGCGCTCGGAGAGGATCGCGACCTGGACTTCGGCGCTGCCGGTGTCACCCTCGGTGCGGGCGTGTTCGGCGATAAGAGCGGTCTTGCGCTCGGCAGTGATCGACATCGGTGTGTCTCCGCTCAGGTGAGTTGAAAGACCCGCACCGGATTGAGCCGTCCGGCGCGCATCTCGCACAAGGCCACCAACCTCTCTCCCACCATGGCGGAAACGGTTCGATCGCCGGGCGTGAGCTCGGCTTTCAGCGTTTCAACCTGCCTTGGGAGCAGAACGATGGCGCGTCCTTGCGCAAGCCGGAAGGCGTCTTCATCGGTCACGGCCAGCGCCGGGATGTCGTCCAGCGCGGTCTCGACCGGAAGCAATGCCTCCGACAGGCGGGCCTCATAGCTCAAATTCTCGAGAGTTTCCAGCGATATCGCCGTCGCCTCGGTGAACTGGCCGACCCGCGTCCGGCGAAGCTGGTCGACATGACCGCAGGTTCCCAGCCGGGCGGCCAGGTCGCGGACCACGGCGCGGACATAGGTGCCCTTGCCGCATTCCATCTCCAGCACGACGTGATCGACGTCGGGAGCCTCCAGCACGCTCAGGCTGTGGATCGTCACCTTGCGCGTCGCCAGCTCGAATTCGACCCCGTCGCGGGCCAGGTCATAGGCGCGCTCGCCGTCCACCTTGATGGCTGAATAGTTGGGCGGGATCTGATCGACCTCGCCGACGAACTCGGACAGCACGGCCTCGACCTCGTCGCGGGTCGGGCGCACGTCGCTCGTGCCCGTGGTCTCGCCCTCGCGGTCCAGGGTGGTGGTGTTGCGACCCCACTGGATGGTGAAGCGATAGGCCTTGTCGGCGTCGACCAGGAACGGCACCGTCTTGGTCGCTTCGCCCAGGGCGATGGGCAGGATGCCGGTGGCCAGCGGATCCAGCGTGCCGGCATGGCCCGCCTTCTGGGCGTTGAAGGCTCGGCGGACGCGGCTGACGGCGCTGGTCGAGGTCAGGTCATAGGGCTTGTCCAGGCACAGCCAGCCCGAGACAGGATCGCCCTTCTTGCGGCGCGCCACGACTAGTCTTCCTCGTCGCCGACCACATCGGACAGGCGGCGCAGATCCTGCTGCACCACCGGGTTGTCGAACAGGCGGTTCATCTCGGCGGCCGAGTTGAAGCTCTCGTCGTGGATGAACTTCAGGTCCGGCGTGAACTTCATGTCGATGGTCTTGCCCAGGCGCCCGCGCAGGAACTTGGCCACGCGGTTGAGGCCCGCGACCACCACCTCGGGGCTGCCCAACTCGACGGCGATCCGCGACGGCGACGAGGCCTCGCGGTGGATCTTCGGCGCGATGCCGGCGCCCAGGGGCTCGACGAAACAGACCGCGTGGCGCAGGTCGGGCGTCATCCGCACCTCGGTGACCGTCACCGAGATATTGACCAGGGCCGGATCTTGCAGATCCTCCTCGCGGAGGATCTCGACCAGGGCGTGGCGGATCAGCTCGCCGGCGCGCAGCTGGCGCTGCGACGGACCGGTAGAGGCCGGCTTGGGAGTCTTGTCGGTATGGCGCTTCATGGCGCGATGTCCTTACAGCCCGGCCGGCGGATCGAACACCGGAGCGCGGGGGAAAATCAAGGCGCGGTGTCTAGGCTCGTGGGGGCGATAAGTCCAGTGCGACGGTGATCCTCCCCTGTTGGGGGAGGGTTATTGCATGTGACCAAAAACGGCTGTCATCCCGGACAAGCGCGCAGCGCGCCGATCCGGGACCGACGCCTGAACTCAGCGCTTCCGGCGGTCCCGGATCTGCGCTTCGCTTGTCCGGGATGACAGCTTTTTGGTTGTGGCCCCACAGGCGATACCCCACCCTTTACGGGGAGCATCTACCCCTACGCCGCCGTCCGCGCCCTG
>Ga0180008_1002076_pt1 | contig 11279 bp, 23 predicted proteins | sample MM_PW_MetaG_FD_121121 | JGI IMG/M metagenome (GOLD analysis project Ga0180008, IMG submission 121121) | Groundwater microbial communities from the Aspo Hard Rock Laboratory (HRL) deep subsurface site, Sweden - MM_PW_MetaG | ecosystem: Environmental > Aquatic > Deep subsurface > Groundwater... | reverse complement strand
TTTTGTTTTTTGAGAGGCTTTGACCACCCGAAGGGGGGGCTGAGCTCTTCCACGGAAGGGTTTGCCCCCCCCTTTTTGTCGATAATCAGGCGGGGGACAACAAGGAAAGGGGGTAAAACGGCTTGAAAACAAAGTGGGGTTGTTAATACGGTGTTAACCAAGACAACGTAAATCAGGCTGAAAGGAGAGAAGGTGAAGGTAAAAAATTGTGTTAAATGCAGATATCTACAAAGAGAAAAGGATGCTTGGGTATTTGGTGGTGGTTGCTCTTACACAAATACCCCCCTGAAAGAAGTAGATACATGCCCTCTGCCGGCATCGCATAAAGACGAGCGCCTTTATATCGCCGTGATAGCTAGCGATAGTAGAACGGCTTGAAAATACACCCTAATTGAACCCGGTGAAGTTAACACCGAGTTAACCAATAAAAGAAAGGGGGAACTATGGCCACGGCGACAAAGAAAATCGAAAAGGATATCGCGGAGATGGTAGGGGCATTATCCGATGTCATCGTCGTCTACCCCGGAGGCTGGGGGGACTCGCTGCCGGAAGACCTCAAGAATAGGATTACTATGGAGAGGCTGATCCGGCTGATGAAGGGCGACCTTGACCTGGCCACCAATGCCGAGTGCTGCGCCTACCTTATGACGGCCTCGCTGGTGGCACCGATGCAATATGAATGGGCGGAGATTTACATGTATTGCTTCACCCAGATGATGGGAGACAAGGCTCCGGAGGACGTGCGTCTGGACTCACTGAACAACTATATGATGGGGAAGCTGGACCATCTCAAGCGGTGGATCAGGACTCGCCAGCTCCAGCGCCGCAAGGAGCGGGGAAGGTTTGAGGGCCAGCGGCAAAAGGATCGGGAGCCACAGCAGCAGACCCTACCACTCGAATTCGATCAGGAGGTGACTATCGTATCATAGGGTGACTTATGCCTTACCCATAAAGTTTAACGGAATAAAAATTGAGGAGGTAATTGTGGACCTTTATTGTAAGAGATGCGGAGAGCCGTGTGAACTGGACCATGTTCAGTTAGAGCTGACGCCTCAGGAGCGCAATGATTTTCACGATGGTATCTGTTGTCCCTCTTGCAAGGGCAAGAAAATCGAACGGACGCCATTCCGGGCCGTGATTGCAGCGGAACTCCATGCTTTGCTCGGCGACGACCTGGACGGGCTCGCTTGCGAGATGGAAGATGCCGAAATGATGCTCGGCGGAGAATTCTGGGAGTAGCCGGCTGACCGCTCGGCCCTCGGGTCTCCAGGACTTCTTGGAGACCCGCAGCGGGGTGATTAGCCCTAGAAAAACAAAGGGGGTAAACATGCAAGCGACATTGCCAGGGGTGGGAGTTGGTGAGATGAAGGATACCCAATTCATGTCTGCCAAGGATAAGCGCCAGGTCCTGAAGGCATGGGAGCGGTTCCTGGCCGGCGGGCTCCTGAAGGAGCACTTCACCAAGGCTCTCTATGAGCACCTAAGTCTACACTGCTCCTTCATAGCCCATTATGACAAGGGAGGGTTCTACGGGACTTACTTTACTAGCGGGGATCGTATCGCCGACTTCCTCTCCCATTTTGACCATCCAAATGTCGGCTTTGAATTGGTGCCACCAAGCAATAAATACGGGCATACCTGGTGGGTTAGTGACGACAATGGAGACATAAACGTAACCATGATTCAGATCGCCGCCAGGTACATACCTAGGTTGCTGGAAAAGGCTAGGGGTTGGCAGAAGGCGATCGACCTGGAGCAAGCCAGGCGGCTATTGGCCAAGCATGGCCTCGAAATGAATTTGCCTAACGGAGAAACGAAATTGCTTAAAGGAGGAACGGATTGACCGAACAAAATATAATCGACCAGGCATGTGAGATACTGCGTAAGACTAACGACGGTGATGGCCTGGCTCCTCATCACCTCAAGTTAGTGGAGCTGGCAGTCAACGGCTTTGTGAATGAGGAGGGGGCTGCCGCCTTTCAGGAACTCCACGCCTCAGTGCTGGCCGGCTACGTGAAGCCCTGGTTCCACGAAATTGAAAATCTGACCATTGACCACACCGGCTACGTGAGATGGAAGGGGCAGATAGTGGAACACTATTCCTACCCTCCAGGAAGCCTTGAGGAAAGTAAAGCGGCTGCGACCGAGCTGGCGCGACGATGCCAAATCCTGGAGTCCCGTGGGGAGGTTCCAACTAACCGGAACACAATCTGGAAATGGGAGGATTAAAGAGTGGTTGAGAAAATGATTTATGCTCACACTCTGAAAGAGCCAAAACAGTGGCGAGCCTTTGAATCAAATGGGAAATCGTTTTACTACGACTGCTGTAAATGTGGGGCTAAGGAACCCATTATCAAGGGCTTTCTGAGCACCAAAGAGAAGCCAGACCTCCTGGATCTAATTATTAGACCTCGAAGGGATGGTACCTTCAATTTGGCACTCTACTGTACCAAATGTTGGGATAAGCTAGAAAGGGGGTAATACTGTGGAAACCATAAGCATGGAAAGTGTAAAGAGGGCAAGCGAAGATAGAGGGCAACACTTCTTTTCCCCCGGTGCCACTGGATTCTTCAATAGCCGGTACTCGAGCTATGCCTACAAAGTCGGTGACCAAGCATACTTCATAACGTCGGAGCGATTTAGCTCAGACATGCCCCGGCTCTACACAATACGAGTATGCAACTTGACAACAGGTCGTATTAATACTGTGGGCGAGTTTCAGGAGTACAAGACAGCTCGAGAAGCACGATCAGCGTTAAGGCGAATTCCAGGACTGGAAGATCTCAAAGAATAGAAAGGGGGTGATACTGTGATAGTCTATGTGGTTATCGGCGTCCGCTCAGGGATAATTGACTGTGTTACGGCATGGTCAACCAAGTTCCAGGCTCAGGAGCATCAGGTTCTCTTGAAAAAGGGCTACCAGATCAAGCCGGGCTGTGAGGAACAATCGCTGAACTCGGTCAAGGTGTACGAATTGTCAGTCAATTAGACACCATGTTGATGACGGTGTCCAGGGGGAGGTTTATTTAGAGCAACAAGGAGGTGTCATGCAACAACTAAATATGGAGCTGGGGGTATTACTTCCCCCCCAGCCGAAAGAGAAGTGCCGAGAGGGACCGGATCTGCTCTGCGAGGTCTGCGGATTGCCCGTGAAACCCTGGGGTACTCCTGGCTCACTCCAGGGAGCCCACCGATTCATCCGTCTCCATGGAGGAAAGTTGCGTATCATGTATTTCGGGTCAGTCCATCAGGAGTGTGATACGGCAGACTGGAAAAAGGAACTGGCTGATGCCGTAAAGATGGGCTGGCTGATCCCCAACCCAGAGGGAGAGGGTTTCATTGCGGCGCCGGCATATCGATAGAAAGGGGGTGACAATTGCAACGGCATGTAAGATTTAGCAGGTGTAAATGCCTCTCGCAGCCACCATTTGTGCTTGACGCCGAGGGCAAGCCGATATGCCCGATGAGCTATTCAACTCTTTGACCTTTAAGGTGTGTAACTCCAGCCTTCTAGCTATTTACCTCTTCATCTTCTGGATAAAGAGGCATCTCCATCTGGCTCTCTTGAAACAACTCCTTCGGGAATCCATCGATCTTGGGACGGCGAGGCGAGGTGGGCCGAACCTTATAAAGCTGTTTTTGCTGTCGGCCCTCCCTCTTCGCATTCCAAGCAAGAGCGTAAAGCCGAAAGACTTGGAGGGCTACTGGTTTAACCCTTGCAGTCGCAAAACTGACAACTTGGCCCCGTAACACAGCAACTGGGTCTGTCTGTTCCTCTAGACGGAGACCCGTCACATATCGCTCGATAAAGTCATTTGCCGCTTCGGTATCTATGCGACTAAACAAGTAATGTGTGGCCATTGTGATTCCTTGAAAGCCGGGTCTACCTGCTGGCTGTCCAAGGTTCAAACAAAAGGCTACAGACTCCTGAAGCTCAGAATGTTTACCAAGCATACCAAGTTGTTGTTCGTGACTTTTTCTTGATCCCCCTGGGGACATATAGTCAGTCACGTAACGATAGACCCAAATGAGCGCTTGGGCTAAGCTGGCATGATTTGGGTACTTTTTGATGGCCAGGATATCCGAGAGGTTTCGATTCTTCCCAGTGTCCATCGTGATGAAAGCATCAGGGGCAATATCCCGAACCACCACTACCTCAATCGGGATGCCTGTCTGCATTACCATCATCATGCGATGCTGGCCATCGCGGAGCTTGCCGTCGGTATCGAACTTGAGGCTATCGCCATTTGTCTGCCATTCACCCCGTTTTTGGCGCTCAACGAGATATCTGAGATGGCCATTGGAGAAGGGGCGGTCATCGTCCCTCTCAGCCAGATACCTTTGCGCAAGCTCCACGTCTATGGTTTCAACAGCAGTCTTCACAACTACCTCCTAAATAAAGCATTGTTGAAGTTACCGAACTCCAACAATGATGTTAACATATATTAACCTGCTTGTCAAGACCTTTTAACATTAATCTTGGCCTGTTATGTCGACGCCCACTTCCTGGGTTTCGACATCCGTAAGGTGGACCAGCTCTGGTTCATAGAGTTGCTCATCGGCGTGAGAAACAACGTGCCAAACTAAAAAGGGGGGCTCCCAAATCAACCGGGAGCCCCCCTTTTTTGCCTCAAAATTGGTCCATTTTCATGTAGACTTTTGGGGGGTCTCAAACGTCTTATAGAGTAGGAGTAAATACTAATAGTAAATGGAGGCTGAGTATGGAAATGCTGAAGCTCGCTGAGCGAGCTGAGGGCACCGCCCTCCGGATCTGCAAACTCATTGACGTCTCGGGAGAAGATAACAGCCCGGGTAAGTACAGAGTCCTCCGGGATATGACTGGGACGCTGATGAAGCGGGCTCTCTTCCTTTGGTTGCAGTCCTGGTTTTATACCTTTGTCATAACAGCCATAGGCTTGGCCAGCGATTTTAGAGCACGCTGGGCAAGTTGGAAGAGAACAAAGCTAAGAAGGAGATGAACGATGGGTAATATCACTCCCGCCTTCGACTTTAAGGCAGTCACCAGTCTTGGGGAATACTATGCCTCGGTCGAGGCCGATACTCCGGGACAGGCAGAGAGACGGCTCAGACAGGCAATCGAAGAGGCAGCCAAGGGTGCCAGCAAGCCGATTGAAATTACCTCCATTGTGCGATTGAAAACCTTCCCAGCCAATGAAAACAGCCTCACCATCACCGGAACTAGCGTTCTCGCCGCCAAGGCTTTCTGGTACGCTCTGGGTAGGGGGAAGGAATACGAGCAACAGTTAGAAGCCCACCAGGCCCAACGATGGAAATAAACCTGGATTCTCTACCCGAAGAAGTACAGCTCGAGGTATACCAGACCCTACACAAAAAGTTTGGCCGCCGGCGAGATAGCGGCAAAGTTACAAGGGAGGTGAAAATGAAGTTGCTGGCCGATGTTCTTCAATGTCTGACCAGCCTGAATATCGCCCAGCAACGGGCAGTACTGCTATTTGCGTTAGACACCCTGACAAACGCCCAGCACAGGTGGTGGCGGGACGAAAAGGAACAGGACGGTAAAAAAGCTGTTAAAAAGGTTAATAAAAAAGGAGTAAAGTAAAATGACATTCGCACAAGCTGTAACAATCCAATTCTGTACAAAGGATGTAAAGGTCGGGTTCGCCATCAGGAAGCCGGATGGCCGCCAGACCGTAGCCTTGGGCAAGGTTGAGAGTGGCGGCCAAAATCACCTCGTACTGAGGCTAAAGGGGTCTGAGGATATAGCCACCTTTGTCAACACTGCCTGGATAACCGACGTATCTGAATTAATAGAGGAGCCCAAGGTGGATCCCGACAATCAATAGACCAGTTGGCCCGATAATTAACCTTATCGGGCGAGGTGAGGAGAGATATGCTCAATTTGTTAGATGGCCCCGTCAAGGGTATTTATTACTGTAAGAGAGCGCCAGTTTTCCTGAGAGCGGTTATAGATGCCAACGGCGATAAAGATTGCCTTGACCAAATAAATGATGAGCCTAAGCCTACTGAGAAGGTCTACATATACAAGCTACAGGGCGAGCCCGGGCAGATTCATTTGTATGGAACGAAGATACGTGGGTTTTATGCTATGGGAGACTATGAACATTTGCCGGACGTGGATGGCGAAAAGTTGAGAGATAATCATCTATGGCAGGAATGGGCTATTTCCCAATTTGGGGTGGCCCGATAACCCAGCTTATCGTGTCGTAAGGAGAAAATAGTGATTGACACTGATGACGAGCAAGTTATAAAGGATTGTAAGGAGGGCGGTGCTATCTTAGTGACCTGGGATCGGGTGGTACGGGCGGCGGCCGATGGGATTACTCCACATGAGATGCTTGACCAGGCTATGAAGTCAAGTGTAGAAGGGGAGAATGCAGAGAAGGGCCAGGCCGAGCTATCCCGACTGCGTAAGCTCACTCCAGCCCAGCTCACCGTCATGGCAGAAGGAGCTAATGATACCTGGCGCCACTTCTACGGGCATATTATGTTGACTAAGAAATCCGCCAGATTGATCCGGAAAAGGCGAGTCGATCAAGACTACTCCTGGCGGGCGATTGCCCGATTCTGGTCCGTTAAATTTTGTGCAGACTGGGGAGGGAACCAGATTGCGGGCATGGTAATCTGTAGCAAAGCGGCGAAGCTGCTTGGGGAAGACTTCATGCAGCCGCCGTGGAATTGAGGTTCAATGGACTATCGTCTTGGGTTAGGTTGGGGACCGGAACGATAATCCAACTTATCGGGCTTATACCTAACACTTCAGCTTTATCTCTTGATAAACCGTTGGAAACAGTTGATAAGCCGTTGGAAAACAATTAACAAGAGGAGAGGGCTATGGGTGATGAGCTAAGCCAGGTTGCCACTTTCTCTATAGGGTTTCTGATACTCGTGATGGTATTCCTGATCTGGGTGAGCACCAGGAAATTCTAGTGGTCTGGGAGCGAAGCTCCTACAAAGGAGGTTACTCTTGTCAATTCAACGGATACCATTTCAGTGTAAAGAATGTTCTCACGAGTGGGAAGAGGAAGTAGATCTGCCAATGCGGGTAGAAGCCTTTATAGCCCGTGGTAAAGGTTGGAGTGTATGTCCTAGATGCACATCCAGGAGGGTCTACATCCTCCTGCGAGAGCCAAACCCGTTCTATGTACCAGAACCGGACCCATAAGGCCGATAAGTCCACTTATCAAACTTAAAGGAGGAAGACCGTGGAATTCATGGCTAGTGATTTAAGGCTTACGACAAGGGTGGTCGAAACCAGACTGATTACACGAATCAGGCTGGAGGCACAATTATCCCCAGAGATGATCGGTGAATTGGCAAAATGCTCGAAGAGTAATGCTCCAATGCAGGTGACAATAATAGCTCCACAACTTACCTTTGGAGGGGTGGTTGGCGATGTGGTTGACAATGTGGTTGAGGGAGTGCAAAAACGCTTGGATGAAATCCAAACAACTGACCCCGCGGAGGTAATTATCCCGAAAGAAGATCCGAGATTAATATGAAGCTGGGAAAATATAGAGAGGAGAAAACCGATGGCTAAGAAGGCAAATGTCAAACCTGCCCCCATCATCCACCCGGAGGCTGAGATCCGGAAAGTCCCCCTGGACCTCATCGATACCTCGCCGTTCCAAACCAAGATCCCCTCTGGAATGGCGATCAGAGAGATGGCCGCCTCATTCCGGGCCCATGGCATGAGGCAGATGCCGTTGTGCCGGCCGACGGGAGACCGATACCAGCTCGCCTGGGGCCATACCAGAGTAGAGGCCGCCAGGCATATCGTCAAGAATCCTAACAGCCCTGAGGAGAAAAATGCCTGGAAGGAAATCTCCTGCCAGGTCCAGGAACTCACCCTGGAGGAGATGGGTGTTCTCTACATCGTGGAGAATACCCACCGCCGCGACTTCTCCAAGCTCGACCTGGCCAGGTCCTATCAACGAACCCTCCAGGAAGTAAAGGGAATGACCGAGGTCAAGCTGGCAGAGAAGCTCGGCATCACCCAGGGGCACGTCAGTAACATGGTCCGCATCCTGGAGCTGCCGGAGCGGGTCATCCAGTACGTTGAGGAGGAAAAGATCTCCATCACCCAGGCCCGGGAGATGCTGGTGCTCGTCGGCTTTGACCAGATGATGATCGATGCGGCGCAGAAGATAACTAAAGGCGGCTGGGGGTATGAAAACACCGTAAACGGCATGATGAAGGCGGTATATCGCGCCGCTGAGTCAAACTGGATGCCCCTCTTCAAAGAGACCGAGTACTACAGTCGTGCGCCGGTATTCAACTATCTAAAGGAGTGTGCCAATTGCGAGCATGCCCGGCAATTGCACAAATCACAGGTTATGAAGGTACGCTTCTGCACCAATGTTGACTGCTGGAACAATAAGCAAGGGGAGGCAAAGGGAATAATAGGGTCCCAGGCCAAGGCCAAGGCAAAGGAGGATGCCGAGAAGCGTATGGAGGCGAAGGAGAAGGAGCGGCTGATGCAGCAAGCGGAGATGCCCCTGGCGCCGACTATTTCTCAAGAAATACCTCAGGCGCCCGCTGAAGCTCTATCCCCTGAACCCGTAGCGTACCCCGAGGCCGTCCCGGATAAGGATGTCGTCTCCCAGGCTGAGGAGATCCTGGAGAATAACAGAGAGGCCCTCGGCACCCGAGCTGAGGTCGTAAACTTGGAAACAAACAAAGACCAGTTTGACAAACAGACTGGCGAACTTACCCGCTTGACCAAGGATATGTTAGAGGAACTGCACAATCCCCAGGAATGTCTGGAGCGCTGCACCAAGGGCTTCCACTATGCCTATGATGCCCGGCGTGGGAATGCCGATATCATAGTCTGCGACAACAAAAAGTGCATGACCCAGAAGCGGGCTGCCCTCACCAGGATGCTCCACTCCGAAGGTGCCGCCAAGAAACGTGCTGAGGAGAGTGACTTCAAGAATGTGTTGGCCAACATCACCACGGTCACCAAGCCGGTATTGATACTGGCTCTCGAGGCCATGTTCCTCGGATGGCGACCTGTGCCGGGTCACTATGACGAAGAGTTTGTCGTCGACGCCAATTGGATAAAAGGCCAGATCGGTGTCGACTTTTTCAGAGAGACTATACTGAAAAATACCGATAAACTAAGAGCAGCCCTCGAGCAGAAATCAGAGGCGGAGCTGATCGCCCTCCTCCTGAAATCAGCGATGGAGTACCGGCGTCATCATAAAGATATAGGCGATTACCAGCGCCACCTTATGTACCATATCCAAGCGCTCGGTCTGGAGCCTGCCGAGGTGCAGGTGGATAGTGCTGATAAAAAGGAGTAGGGCCAGTGCCATCGATAAAAGAGAAATGTTGTGCCGCCTGTGGCGCCATGGTTGGCGATATATACAAGGCAGACCAGCTCTATCCCTTTCCGGAGACGGGAGAAGATGTCTGCGCGATATGTTTGCGCGTTGCCAAGCGCTCAGGTTGCAAAAGCTTCTACGCACTTCACTGGGTCGGACGCCGGAGGATCAACCCAAGGGATTACCCAGACAACAACAAACCATAGCCGAAACAGGCCTCCGAGCGCCGCTGAGTCGAAAATATAAAGGGGGTGTAGTAAATGGATAAGAAGTGTCCAATTATGTTCAAATGTGAGGACTCTCTGTGGCAGATGATGAAGAGCGGAGAGAAGCAGTTTGAGAGGACTTTGGCCATGAGGCGGTGGGACCACAGCGATGACCGCATTTACCGGCTCTCCTGGAGTCACTGGGATCGCAGGTCGGATTGGCTGGGGCTATTGCCGACTTTGGAACCGGATGAGCCATACGTTTCCTTCCGGAACAAGTCCACCGATGAAATCTTGACCTTTCACTTCAAGAGAATAGAGTTCACACCATGGGCGCCGGGCTGGGTGTTCCTCATTCTGGGGGTGATGGTTAAAAGCAGCGCCTAGACCTATAATTCACATTATCGGATGAGAGGGGGATATTGAGATGCAACTCGTAATGACCAAACAAGAGATATCGCTGGTAGCAGAGAATGAGGAAGAGGGTATAATTCTAAGAGGCTACTGGGTGAATGGTGTCCATCGGCAAGCCTTTCAACCATGGAATGGAACCTACGCCAATTTGATACTAAGCGATGTACACACAGAGTCAACTTCGCGGAGTTAGCATTTAAGGGCTGTTATAAGAAAGGGAAATAATGCTTAATGCCGCCATAGGCCGCGGATGCTGCCACTGCGAAGTGGGCGTGCCTATCGAGTTCATCAGGTACCGGGGAGGGACGGTGGCCCTTTGCCTTGAGTGTGTGCTCAAATGGTTTCCAGGTAAGACAGTTGATTGGTGGGAACTCCGCCACGCACCGTTCCTTGACCACATAGACGAGGCCTTAAAAAGAAGCCAGGAGAAAGAGAAAGCAGATCTAATGAAGGCATTGCAATCAGAAGATAGCTAGAGACCCAGTGGCAAATATGCCCAGATAAATGCCACTTTATCTACAAAACAAAGGGGGTGAATACATTGGGGAGGTAGGGCGGGTAAAGAAAACAAACTGTTGTCGTTCGTCAACATTATTGAAGGAGGGCAGAACAATGAAGATCGAAAAGATAGCCAATAACGAGTTAGCCAAGCCGGTCTTTGTCGGGGGAGTCCTCTTTATCTTCCCTGCCGGCGTCCGTTTCGATTGCCAGCAGTGTGGGGCATGCTGCCGGGTGAATCACGCGGCGCTGACCTACGGAGAGGTAAAGAGGCTGACATCAAGACTACGCCGCGACGACTTCTATGAGCAAGGGTCGATCGCACACCCCTTGTATGGTATCAGCTACAGCGGATGCAGATTGGCCTATGCTGAAGGCCACTGTACATTTCTCACCAACGAAAACAAATGCCAGATTTATGACAGGCGACCCCTGATATGCCGCACATATCCCTTTGCAATAACGATAGCCAAAGACGGGAAGATCTGCGTCGGCATGGCGGGGCAAGTTGTAGAGGGAAACGAGACCGTATGCCCCGGCTTCTTTCCCGGAGAGGTCACCCTGAATGAGCTATGGAGCTTGGCCAGGGATATGTTGAGTATCTGGGACCACTGCCGGGCCTGCATAAAACTGATAAATCGAGGCTCCAGGGACGAATTGTTGGAGGAGATATCAACTGTGCCAGGGGAAATAAACATGCTACAGCTTCATGATGGAAGCTATCCTGAGTGGGTAAATAGCGCGGCCGACCAGATTCAACATCTGGGTAGGTTAGGTTATTTGACAAGAAGGTAGGGACGAAGATGAAAACTACACCGCAACGTGGCGGGTACCA
>Ga0180008_1002075_pt1 | contig 11284 bp, 16 predicted proteins | sample MM_PW_MetaG_FD_121121 | JGI IMG/M metagenome (GOLD analysis project Ga0180008, IMG submission 121121) | Groundwater microbial communities from the Aspo Hard Rock Laboratory (HRL) deep subsurface site, Sweden - MM_PW_MetaG | ecosystem: Environmental > Aquatic > Deep subsurface > Groundwater... | reverse complement strand
TCATATTCAACTTGAATAAACTTATTTCCTATTTGAATAACATTTGCATATCCATATCCAGCTAACCACAATTCACTACCAGCTGTATAGTCTCCCCAATTACCTGTGATTTTAACTTTTGGTTGTTTTTTTGTTAATTCAACAAAAGCTTTTATCTTATTTTTAAGAATCACACCTGTCATCTTTGTTGCATCATACACAACGGTTACATTGCTCTCTAATTGTTCTTCAAGAAGATTTTTTTCTTTTATTTCTTTCCCAGAAGAAATTGTTTTAACTATTTTGTCAAATTCTTCATCAAATTTTTCTGTATCATATTCAAACATTACTATACTCCACTATTTTCTCTTCAGTCAACTCAATATTTATTTACTTTATTTCTTCTTTTGTTTAAATAAGTTGTTGCACATGATCTATCACAAAATTTTCTTTCTCTTAATTTCCCTCTATAATAGAAAACCATTTCTTTATTACAATTTAAACAATTTACTACATAAATCTTAGTTTCATAATACTTTGTATTAGCAATGGAGATTTTATCTTTTGTTTCTTGGCTATGCTTTTTCCCTTTCATCCATGAAGTTTTTCCCTTATTTGTTTTGCTTATCTTATCTCTTGTTTCTTGGCTTACCACTCTTGATTTTGATATACATGATCTACATAATCCAGTTCTTCCTCCAACATTTATCATATTATCACAATTTGTACATTTTACTTTATCAAAACTTTTATTTCTTTCAATATAATTGTTTTCTTTTTCATGCGGTAATGTTAAAATGTATTCTATAATTTCTTCAAGATTCTCATTAATGTTACTTTCAGAATATCTTATCATATCATAATTATGAGAAAAAGCAATTTTCTCACATCTTTTATCATTTACTGCTCTTTCTTTAAATATAATTGGATTATGCCAATAATCACCATCAATTTCTACAATAGTATCTGGATATAATAAGAAGTCATAATGATGTTTTGCTTCTTTTATATAAAATTGATGTTTAAATCTTATTTTATTTTCTATCAAAGCATTCTTAAATCTTTTTTCTTGTGAAGAAGGTGAAAATATTTTTGCATTATTTATTGTGTTCTTTTTTAAAACATCTGTTATTTTTTCTCTATATTCTTTTTTCTTCCAATTATTTCTATTTGATGCAGAAACTGTACAACTTTTTGAACAATATATTCCTTTACCATAATTATCTTTTACGAAAAATGTTTTTCCACAGTTTTCACATTTTTTTTCTAAAATTGGACGCTTGCTTACTTTTCTATTTCTTGTAGAAATTGCACAACTTCTTGAACAATGTCTTTTAGTAATAACATTTTTATCACTTACTCTATTTTTAAACCATTCATCACAATTTTCGCATCTTGTATAACATTCATAAAATTTATTTTTTCTCTTTGTAATGTTGTTTTTTCTATAATCATTATAGCATTCTACTGAACAAAATTTACGGTTGCAATCTATTCCACAATTTAAACATATCATATTTTCTCTCCACTAAGAGTTTAGGAGTTCAGATTGTAGTGGCAATCTGATTAAGAGTTGATCAAACTCAAACTCCTAAGATTAAATATTTTCATAAGTTATTATTTATATTCCACTTGAGCTCACGGAAATCTGGAACGTTGATCTCCCACCTGAATTTATGCCTATGATATCCGCAATTGTTGTTCCGCTTACTCCACCAACAGGATTATTTGCTCCAGTTAATAAATTAAATGTTGCAATTCCATTTCCATCTGGAAGTTGTTTGCTTGATTGTAATGAAGCAATATTTGTATTCCTGACTGTAGCAACATATCCTTGTGGATCATCACCATTTTCAGTTTCTACTGTAAATGTAACGCTTTCACCAAAATTTGTAACAGCTTGAGTAGGTCTAACTGTTAATGTAGCAATCTTCAAACTACCTCTTGGAAGAGTTATCAATCTATACAATAATGCAACTGATTCATTTGATGTAGGCTCTAAAATAGGCAAATTCTTTATGTCTACATCAGGATTATCAGGATTAGAAGCATCAAAAAGTGAATATTGAATCTCGTCATCGCCTCAATTACTATAGTGTTACTACATAATTACTTATGAACATTATTTAATTATGTAGGTTAAGTATTTTACTTAACTCTTTGGTTTCAATCAAGTTATACCAAAGTTCGGACTGTCGCATAATCTTGATAAACAAGATTCCAAATCACTCAGTCTCTCAAGCTGCACAGAATTTCTTCTTGCTTGCTCCCTGTCTTCCTCTTCAGGAATTCCAAGTCGATCAGATTTGGTTTTCATTATTTTCATAATGCCCCAGGCTTTTAGTTTAGGGAAAATTTCGTTATTTTAAAGCTTCCATCATTTTTTGCTAATAATTCTCTGCCTTTGGTGGTTAAAATTGCTGTTATTGTTGATGTACTAGAATCAATATATGCCACTATTCTACTCCTTATTAAAAATTATGTATCACTTTTTTTTCTTTTTTGGTTCTTTTTTTCTTGTGTTATTTTTTCTTCTTTAGAATCTTTTTCATTGATTATAGTTTTTTCTTCTTGCACAATTGGTTCAATATTTTTTATTTCTTGTGTAATTATTGGTTTAGCTTCTTTTATTGCTTCTTCCATATCTTCAATTTCTTTTTTTTCTTGAATAGTTGGTTTAGTTATGACTTCTTTTTCTTCAGTTGGTGTCTTTTTTTCTTCAACTTTTGTAAGTTCTAATATACCAAATCCGTTTATATTTTCTTTTTCATCATATGTAGCAATTTCATTTTTTTGTATATTGAATCCATTGATATTATTTATAGAATTCCAAAAATCTGGTGTTTTCATATATTCGGAAGGTTTACACATGATGTCATGAAAAAATATGTAAGAATGATCATTACAATAATTTTTTATTAGAGTAAACAAATTAGATATATTTTCATGACATTCATCAACTATTATCAAATCAAATTTTTTATCTATTTTCTTTAATTCTCCTAATAGGATATTAAAATCACCATCCACTTTTTTGCAAAATACATTACTAATTTTATTAATTTTAAACATTATTGAAGAATCTGGGTTTAAATTTCTTCGATAATCTATTGTATATACATTTCCTCGATTTTGTTCACATGCTTTAGCTAACCAGATTGTGCAATAACCAGCATAAGTACCAATTTCTAATATACTTTGTATCTTATTTTTTAATACAAAATCATATAAAATTTTTCCTTCATCAAATGTTATATTTTTGAAACTTGTAAAATTTAAATTTAACATATAAACTCCTTTATTTATATATAAATATCAAATTAAATAGGTTTAAGAAATGATTTTTACTCCACCTTGATTGAGTAGTTGATCAACAAGTTGTGGATCATTCCCAATTCCAATTCTTAGTATTTGAGTTGCATTATTAAACAAATTTGTAATTTGAATAGGAACAATCCCGATAGTTCCAGATAATGACTGAGAATCAGCTGACAACCCTCTTATATCTTGAGATAATTGTAATTTTATTTGTACATTTTTATCAACAAGATCTGAAACAAATATTAGATCTTTTTTAGTAAGAATTCTGCCTTTTCCTGCTTCAATATTGCCAATTTCTGCTACAAAATAATTATTACTATTTGATGAAGATGGGAAATTAAATCTCAGAGCTGGTTTATCTGTTTGGAATGCTCTACCCAGTCTAAGTAATCTAATTGTTCCATTTATGTTTCCATTGAATGCTGATGGAGATGCTGTTGGAGATATTAATATTCTGCTAAGTGTTACTTCTACTTCAGTATCTTCTGGATTTGATGGAGAAACTTCTATCGGTAATATTTTTCCTACCTTAGAAAAGGAAAATTGTGGAATGTTTATTGTAGATTTATTTTTCCCAAGATTTATTGCCGTTGAATTACTTGTCAAATTATAATCTATATAATTTTGGATAGGATTTTGTATTCTATATCCCTGAAAAGTTGATGTTGTTGCTGCTGAAGCTGCAGTATCTGTTTCAAGAAAATGATTGCTTATTTGCATAGCAGTAACAGATATAGGTAATGAAGAATAACTTTCTCTTTGAATTTTAGATTTCTGAAAGAGATGATCTTTAACCAAAATTCCTTCAGAAATCAAATTTACTTTTGCAGGCAAAAATTGTTTGATGAATTGAAATACTCCACCTAAAACATCATTAAATCCATCAAATGCTTTTATAAAATCATTTATATTAATAAGCTCTGCACTTACAGATTTTCTTGTTAAAAAGTCTTTATAATAAGTATCAAAAGGACCTGTATAAGAATGTCTATAAAGATCTTCTGGATCGCCCAACAAATCTGCTATATTAAGACTTTGATAAGTATTTTTTATTTCTCTATCTATAATATTTACTGGATCAAAATGAGTGGACAAATAAGCAACATCTGTCATTTTATCTGAAGGATCATCTTGCCTTATTTTATCATTATCAAAAGACAATCCAGATGGATACCACTTATTTATTTTTTCTTGATCTGGAAATACTTTGTATCTTTTTAACACTTGAGTATTAAAATTGACAGGTGTTGCTGAATTATTCGCTGTTGTTGAATCAACAATAAAATTATATCCACCTGTCAAAACAATATTCTCTTTTAATCTATAATGAGCTATTAAACTTCCAAATGTTGCTGAATTACTTGCTGTAGAATTATTAAATGATACTGATTCAAAATTTCTTGTATGTTCTTTTAAATCTTCTTCTTCAAGAGCAACATTCCAAACTCTTACTTCATGTGTATAACCTGTAAAACTTCCTGATCCTGGAAAATACGTTCCAAATGCTGAAGCTCCAGCAGAAGAATCAAAATTGATCGATTGTACTCCAGATGTAACTCCAGATGATAATAAAACATGTTTTTCTGATCCAGAACCAGTTCCCGTAAGACTCATTATCCATACTTTAACATTATCTCCAGTTCTTGAAACAGCAAAATTCATAAAATTGTCTTTAAGGTGTGCTAAAGCAGATATTGAAGACACATTTGAAGAAACAGATGTTCCTGCTGTTGTACTAAATACAATTTGTCCAGAAGGAGATAATTCTATTGTATATAATGGATGTTGAACAAGTTTATGTCTAAGAGAAGAAGTAGCTGAAATTCTTCCCTCAATTGTAAAATTTGCTGATGACGAAAAATCGAAAGCTGAAACAGATCCGGTTGGTAATTGAATATAAACATCACCTGTAGAAAATAATACAGGCATATCCACTTCTTCAGTTTCTCTTATCTGAATAGGTTTTTTAAATAATGAATATTCATCAATTCTAAAAAGATTATGATCTATTCCATATATTCTTGCAATAGCTTCAAGACATTCTCTTATGCCTTTAGTCTTAACTAAATGAGTATAGTTGTTTAATATTCTTTGCCATAACTCATAAGATATTTCTTGAGTAGTAGAACCTGAAGTAGAACTTATAAAAAATGATTCTATTGCACTTTGTATAGATGATTGAAATAATTGTATCCCATATTCTTTAGCTAATATAGGCAAAAACTTGTTGGGGGTCCTATTGTAGTCATCATAATTGACTACCTGTATATATTCCATTTGATCTATAAACACTTTTAGATCATCAATAACATCACCAAATGATTGCAATAATTTTTCTAATATTTCATTGTTGTCGCCATAAAATAAAATTTCTGGTAACATATTTTTTAATCTTGGAGCTCTTGTAATAACTTGTTCTGATGTAGAAGCAAAAACAATATGATCATTTGTAGATCCAGGAGTCTGCTCTATAATATTAATATTTTCTTCTTCAAATGATACGGCTCTTGCTGATATTGAATCTACAACAGCTGTTTGGGAACCTGTTATTGTGTTTGTAGCTCCTCTTCTAACCCATATTAAAGGAACATTTTCACCATTTATATTTGTAGAAGATGCTGTTACAGTAGAAGTTTGACTTAATTGATCTAAAAACCAAAGATCAAATCCCTTTGCTTCTTTTTTCCACTTATCAACTCTAAAAATATTTTCAGCACATAAAGAAGCAACATCACCAGCTGACAATCCGATTGGATATGAATTCTGAATATATGTTAAACTATTTCTAAACCTTCTTAATGCATCTCCAAAAAATATATGTTTTGAAAAATCACTATAATTGACAAGAGGCAAAACTCTGGATCTATCTCCAGTTAAACTTATATTAGCTAAATCTGAGGATACAGCTCCTAATCCAGACAGTGACTGGATTAATGTATGTAAATTTGTTCCGTAATCTGCCAACTATAAAATCTCTCTATCTCCCACATCTAATTTTTCATAATCTAACTCTAATTTATAACCCAAATTTTTCCAACCTAAAATTTTTATGTAACCTCTATGAATTAAAGTATGACATGTCGAACAAACCCAGATTCTGTTTGTGCCCTCGTCAGAACTACCATCTTTTTTGGGTACTATATGATGATTTTCTACAGTTCTACTTTCTTCACAAATCTCACAAGCTCTTTTAGCTTTACTATTCTTTTGTCTAATTGGTATCTTTTTTCTCATTTATGATTTTTAACAATTTCATGTTTTTACTTCTGAAAATAATCAACTATCTTTTAACAATTTTTCTATTGCATTCCATCCTTTTGATATTCTTAAACCAGGATAGAATCTTCCTTTCCTTTCAACATTAATCCATTTTAACAATCCCTTATTTAATAAAGAATTATATTCTTCATATTCTTTATTTTTTATATCAGATTTATTGTTTATTGTAGGACCTTCTCTATCTTTATAATATAAAGCATTTTTTAGAAATTCTTTTTCTTTATCTGATAAATTTATAGATTCAAAAATTTTACTTATTTTCATATTTTTGTTCCTTCCTTAATCAATGTACAATTTTGCAATACCATAATTTGTAGATTTATTAAATTTTACATCTCCACCAAATGTTCCATCTAAAATTTTTATAATAACATCATCTCCTGGATAATTGCCTTTTGTTATTTTAAATTCTTTTACTTGAACTCCTGGTTTTCTTTGTATAAGATGATATTCTAATTCAAATTTTCTATCTTTAGACTTCAATGGAATCCAAGCTGCTTCTTCTTTTATCAATTTTTGTAATTCTTCTTTAACTATCTTTTTTATCTTTTTCTTAAAAGATTCATTTACAGCTTTCCATTCTTTTTCAATCTCATTAAAGAATTTTTTCTTATCTTCATCATTTAATTCTGCTGGTGATTTTACATTCCACTTCTTTAACTTTTCTTTGAAAAATTTTTGATATTCAGAATCTTCTTTCAACATTTTTTCATGCTTTTTTTCAACACTATCCTTAATAACTCTCTCACCAGATCCACTGAGAATTATATTATATATCATTTGATATCCCTTAATAAAAGATAATTTTTCAATTTTATTTAAGTATTCTTGTTCTTTTTGGTCTGAAATACTGAATCCTTCTTCCTTTGCTCCTTTTACAAAATCTATTAATTTTTCTTTAGATTGTGTTTTTTCTAATTGTGCAAGTTCATCTGCATGTTGTATTGCATATGCAGCAAAACTATTTTTCTTGCTAATATCCTTTTGTGGTTTTAATGAACTTCTTGATTTTGTTGACATATGTTTACTCCGTTTTATTTAAGCTACTAAATCTGCAAATGCAATAGCTAATTTTTTACAATCATCTAAATTCTTTGTTTCAAATCCAATTGGAAATTTGTTACATAAAACATTATTTTTTCTAATTCTATGACCAACTGGAAATCCAACAATTGCTCTATGACTCCAACCATACCATGACTTCTTTAGTGGAGAATATCCCACTGAACATACAGCAGAATCTTTTCTTTTTAATTCTGGCTGAATACCTAATTTAACTAACAAATCAACCATATCTTCATCTCCAACCCACAACTTATTTTTTGTATAGTATGTTTTTATTTTAAAAGGCTGAATTGAAGAATCATACATGGGGTGTGTCTTATCTTCATTCGCAACTTCAATTGTCATGATAAAATCATTTTCATTTTCTTTTTCTATTATTCTGCCAAAAACACCATATTCACATATATCCTTAAAATAAATATGTGATTCAGAAAGAATTTTTCTTCTTGATTTAACAAGATACAATTCAAACTTCTCTTGATAAACAGCTTCTTTAATCAATTTATTAACTAACACTCTATTGTCTATAAGTCTCATCTTGAATAGTCACTTTCTTGAAAAGAGTCTTTTATAAGATCTAAAAGTTCATCCATTGACATATCATCTAAATCGTATGATTGAAATTGATTATTTCCTTCAAGATCTGTGAAACTAATGTTTAATTTGTCTGAATCTTTCCAAATCTTTGTTCCAAAACTTACTTTATTTTTTGAAACAATTTTACCATTCACTAATTTTAAATCTTGTGAAACACTTTTTGCTATCATATCAAGATCAAAGTCTTTGCTTTTATCATCTTTATCTAAAAAATCTGTTAATCTCATTCAAATTCTCTCATATATTTATCGGTTCCAAATCTGTTAACTAAAATAGCCTTTTTGATAATCTTAGGTTTAGAAATAGTTAATCGTGTTTGTTTTTCTTGTACCTCCGAAGATACTTCTTCATATATAGCAATTATTTTATTTCTACCAGAAAATCCTATAGTCTCTAATGATCTGTATGTTTCTTGATCTCTTAATCTTCTTAAAAACTTCATAATTTTTTCCATAACTCTTCTAAATTTTTTTTCTCCTTTATTACCTGATAAATTTTTGTATGTTTTTAAATATGAAACTTCTCTTAAAAAAAATATGTAAACAGCTTCTTTTGCTAATTCTAGTGGGAAATTGTCTACTTTAAATTCTTCTTCAAATTTTGTTTTTAATTTAGATCCATAATTTATATTTTTTATGTTTTCAAAAAATGTTATATGTTTAGTATCATTATGATAATTTGTATATCCACCCATTTCATCTTCAATACCGTCGAAATAAGCGCCTAAAACATTATCTTCATCTATAACTGTACTTTTGAATTCTATTTGAACAATCACAAATAATGGATTTCCACCAAATTTTTTTGAAGCATCTTTTGCAGCAGATTTTGCTACGTATACTTCATTTGTCAAATATGTTCCAAAATAACTTTCAAGAGATGGACCAGAAAAACTACCATCTGGATTCCACACCTTATTTTTTGGAGTAGTAACCAATCCTTGTTTTAAAATAGATTTTAGAAAAGAAGAAGAAGTACCATGATACAAGATCATAGAATGTCTTCCCTTACCTCTTCTTTCTAACAAATTAGCTAATTTCATTCTTACTTCCTTACTTCATTAATTTAAGTTATATCAGCATCTTTCCAATAAACATTTTTATTTTGTTGGTTGACTTTATTGAAATTTATGATTTTCTTATTATTTTTGTCTTTGACTAAAACTTTAATTTCTATTTCAAAAGAAATTGTTTTAGGATCCATTTTCTTTATAGTTGAAAAAAAATTTCTTTTATCACTTGTGTCTGCGAAATACAATAATTTTTCTTTTATATCAGAATAAGTTGCTTTAACAAAATTTTCTTTTAAAATATTTTGAAGTTTCAATTTTAATCTCCTTATCTAAATCTTTTAAATCTTTTTAAGAAATCATCTATGCTCAATTCTTTATATGAATTCTCATCATCTAATGCTATCATAAAAATATCATATGATTGTTCTATTTCTTCATAAAGAGATTTTATAGCTAATCTGGAAACATTGTTTTTATCGTAATTTATCCAGACCATTCCACTTTCTGTTGTTACTCTAATCCATCCATTATTCATTGCTTCTTTTATCGGATCTTCAGAATCTTTAAATATATTTTTTGTGTATTCTGAATGAAGAAATTTTCTACTTATATCTATTACTTTACCTTTTGAATCTATCCAATATCTACTAGCATCCTGAAAAATTTCTTGTAAGATTCTGTTTAATTTCAAAGTTGTTCTCTGTTATTTTAATTTGTTCAAATCAAAAATAAAGTATTCTAAAGCTACAGCTACATATTTCCCTTTAAACAAAACTTCATTGTCTCCAATATCTAATTTTGAAAATGAATCATTATATTCTGTCAAATATTTTTTTATCGAATTAATATCATTTTCTATTTGATAACTATAGTCACTTCCTTGAGATTTTTTCTTTAAAAGATTAAAAATATTTTTGTTAAAAAATAATTCATTCACAGTTTTTTTATTTAGTTTTATATGCAAACTTTTAAAAAAATTATTTAATCTTTTTATAGAATATCTTATTTCTGATGCAAGAAAATCATATACAAATTTGCTCTGAAAATATTTTGTTCCATCAAATGGAAAAATTACATATACATTTCCGTATCTTGAATCATTTCTTATAGCTAACGCACTATCACAATAACAGAATATAGCATTTTGTCTTGAAACAATCTTAGGATTATATGATTTTCTCATTTCTTCAAATAATTTGTGAACATTTAATTCTACACCTACTGGTTCTCTATTATTTTTGCTTGATTGAACATAATAATCTTCTGTATGTTTACTACCTCTTGTCAAAACTTTTTTATCAAGATATCTAAAAGCTTCTTTGCAATTAGTCTTAATTGTTTCAACTAATTTTTCTTCTTCTTGCTCTAATAATATCTTACTTAATTTCATTCTGAATATCTCAGATTCTTATCAATTGCTAACCAAATGGGCATTTCAACTATTCCTGTTTTTTCATCATAAGAAACTTGTGATTTTGGAAACCAGATCAACTCTTGTTCTGGACCATATTTTCCGTATGTGCTTGAAATCTTCCCAGTTGAGAAAGCGATTGCTTTATTTGTCTCTTTAACTGGTTTACTCAAATAAACTTTCACATATTTAACATTTTTTGTTTTGTTTGTTTTGATTTTCTTATAATGAGACTTAATTTGATTAGCTAAATTTCTGTTACCTAAATTATTAAATAGTTTAGAAAATCTAACAAGAATTTTTTGATCAGGAAGAACTCCTTCAAAATCATCGAATAAAGAAAATTTTTCAAAAACCCAAAATATATTATTGGGAGATATTCTTATTTTAGAAGTCTTAAGAGTATCTTCAGCAAATTTAATGAGTTCTTCTAATTCAGAATCATTTTGTTCTATTAATGTTGATAATTTCAAAGATAATTTCAAATCAAATCTCTACAGTTCTTTCTTCATCTTTTGTGTCACTAAATTGAATCTCTTTTTATCTAAATCTAATGAATTGACAATTCTTTTAACTATCTCATAGACTTTGACTTTTGTTAAATTTGTTTTCTTGATTTC
>Ga0180008_1002074_pt1 | contig 11287 bp, 14 predicted proteins | sample MM_PW_MetaG_FD_121121 | JGI IMG/M metagenome (GOLD analysis project Ga0180008, IMG submission 121121) | Groundwater microbial communities from the Aspo Hard Rock Laboratory (HRL) deep subsurface site, Sweden - MM_PW_MetaG | ecosystem: Environmental > Aquatic > Deep subsurface > Groundwater... | reverse complement strand
GCAAAGGACTGGGAAGCGACCATCGCCTCTTCAACCGCCTGGGCTATGATCGCTTCTATCCGCATGCTCATCCGCAGAACCGCAAGGTATTGCTACGCCTGAGAAACTTTTGAATCGGGCTCTCATGCTCAGTGTCGTGATGTCGCAGACCTCGAGCCCTTCGACTTTGACATCGGAAATCCTGAGAACGTCATTGACCCTTATACCGTCCACGCCGCCCAGCGCCGCAGTCGTTACTTGCTTATCTTTTAGCAACTGCTGATCGCGCAAATAGTCCGCCGAAAGAATCAGCGGAGCCGAGTTGCCGAGATCGAGCATCAACGGCACAAGTGGCAGGCTCGCAACTGACGCCCTGATGAACAGCTCCTGCTTCGCGCCGCGGCCGAGTGCGGCCCTCCTCCAATTGGGACCGGCCAGAAAAGACCCTGATTTGGCGACCGCTAGCCGCCTTTTGCCGAAGTCGAGGGCGATGCAACTTTCTGTGAACATGTCGGCACCGAGCATCATGTCGATCGGCCGTCCGAATGCAGCCGATGTCGCGCTTAGATCGGCGACGATGGCGAACGGTAGGCGACGAGGTTCGCCGGCAAACACAACCTTAATGTCGCGCACTAGCAATGCCTGAGCCCTGGCGCTCAGCCCGCTGATCGTGCGCCGCTCGCCCCTCAGACCAAGTCTCGCCGCAAGTGCCGTGCTGATGATCGAGGCTCCGCTGCCGCTGTCGAGCACTGCCTGCACCGGCAAGCCGCCAACGTGCGCCGAAACTACGAGGGTATCGTCCATCGCCAATTCCAGCGGCTCCCAGTTCAGGGAAGTAGTACCAAAGTTCCAGGTGCGCGCTGGTTGAGAGACGGCGCTGGCGAAGGCAGGTACACCCGCGATTACGCCGCACCCGAAAGTCAGCGTTTGGTTAAGCAATGAGCGTCGAGACATTCCGATCGCTCCGATACGGGTTGTCGTCAATGAGCCGGCTCCGATCTCAAGGCCGCTTAGGCGCGAAGACCTGTTAGATGCTCTAGCTACTAGAGGGTCAAGGCCTGAAAAGCAGTCGGTGGGAAATCAGAATCGCTTAGATAACTCGGCTACGACGAACGAATGGCCTGGCTTTGTTCAAGCTATCCTCGCCCCATTCTGAAATTTGTTTTGGCATTAAGGCTGTGTCTCGTTGGATTTGAGGGACATTCGGGCGCGACCCTGTCGGGCACGGCTCTATCGGCGCGAGCGCCGACCAAGCCACCGTGCCGGCGTCTCGGCCCATGCGGGTGACGATCCTCGCGTGAGGGGGTGTGCCACATGGCACACCCTCATAGCCGCGCCGCAGCGCGACCCTTGGCCCGATAGGCGCTCTCGGCCCTCCCCCGGAGGCCCGCACGCTTGGGGGAACACCAAGGGCTGCTGCCCTTTCGGTCCCGAAGGATAATCGACAGCCCCGTGTGGTCCGCCAAGCGCGGCACCCGACGCCCCGATGGGCGTCGGCCGCGCTAGGGCGGCCTGCCCGCGCCAGGCCATCGATTTTCCTCCTCCCTCCCCATCCCGCTCCTCGCCGGAGAGGCAGAGCCGCATGCCGCAGAGCAAGCGGCTTTCAGCCCCGAAGGAAGGAGAAGAAGGACAATGGCTTACACACGATACAAGCGCGATCCCTACTGGAAGCGGGCCAAGGTAGACGGGACCAGTGCGGACGGAAGCCTCTACCGCAAGGGCGAGCGCGTGTTCTTCTATCCGCGCACCGGGGCGACCTACGCAGGCGATGCCGCCGCGCGCGCATCCGCCGAATTTGACGAACTCGCAGCCCTCGAAGGCTGACCTCCCCCATCATCGACACCACAGATCAGGAGCAACCATCATGGCTATCATCACCGCCAAGCTGTCGCAGCTTCGTCTCTCCCCACTCAACCAGCGCCGCGTCAAGCCATCGGCTATCGAGTCAATGGCCGATGACATTCAGGCGCACGGCCTGTTGCAGAACCTTGTCGCCTATGAGGAAGACGGACTGTTGTGGGTGTTCGCAGGCGGGCGGCGTTATCGCGGCCTCAAGGAACTGGTGAAGCGCAAGAAGGTCAGGAACAGCGATCTTTTTCCCGTCGAGGTGCGCAGCAAGGAAGAGGCTATCGAACTGTCGCTGGCAGAGAATTTCCAGCGGGAGGACATGCACCCTGCCGACAGCATCCGCGCCTTCGCAGCCCTGCGCGATACCGGCATGGACGCCGAGGAAATCGCGGCCCGGTTCGGTCAGGCCGTCAGCTTCGTCTATAAGATGCTGCGCCTTTCCGCGCTCGCCCCGGCACTGATCGACCTGATCGCCAAGGACCAGTTGACCCTTGAAGCGGCCCGCGCGTTGACCCTCACCGACGATCACGACTTCCAAGTGAAGGTGTGCAAGGCAGCGAAGGGTCAGGCCCATACCATCCGCCGGATGCTCACTACCGAAAAGGTCGACACGACCAGCGGCATGTTCCTGTTCGTCGGACGCGAAGCCTATGAGGCGAAGGGCGGCACGATCACCGTGGACCTGTTCAGCCAAGGGGATGAGGGCTTTGCCGACAGCCCCGAACTGGTGCAGGAAATCGCAGAGGAAATGCTGGACGCCATCGCAGCCGATTATCGGAGCATCGGGTGGCATGAGGTGCGCGCCGAAATCGAGCGGCCCTATGACCTCTATATGAAGGGCAGCATGTATCCCGCCTCGCGCGAGCCGACCGAGGCAGAAGCGGAGCGCATGGCCGTCCTTGCCGCCGAGATCGAGGCGATTGCCGATGATGAAGGCGAAGACAGCGAGCGGATAGAACCGCTGGTGGATGAGCAGGAAGCGATCATGGAGGGCCTGCGCGCCTTTACTGCCGAACAGGTGTCGGTGGGCGGCGTGGCGCTCTGGATTTCGCAGGACGGGACGCTGGGCAAGAGCGTCTATCGCGCCAAGGCTGAACCCAAGCCCAAGGCGAGCCATGACGGGCCGACCCCGCTCTATAGCAACAGCCTGTTCGCCGACCTCTCGCGCATCAAGACGCGGATCGTGCAGGAAGCCGTCGCATCCGACCCGGCGCTGGCGCTCGACATCATGCTGGATAGCCTTGCAGGCCAGTTGCTCCACGGCGCACACTGCTACCAGATGGCAATCGAAGTGCAGGCCAAGACCATTGGGACGGAGGTTGCTGACGAGTTGATGGCGACCAGCGATGTGCAGACCGTCGAAGAAGTGATGGCAACCCGCTTCGCTTCCATCCCAGAAGAAGGCCGGTTCGAGGCGATCCGGGCCATGACCGGCGACGACAAGATGGCGCTACTGGCTGGCCTTGTTGCCATGACCGTGGACGGCACCGTGTTTTCGGGTGGCTCCCCCGGCCAGCGCCATCACCAGTTCGAGCAGATCGCCCGCGCGAGCGGGGTGGACATCGCAGCGCGGTGGAAGGCTCCCATTGTCCTGTTCGATAAGATGCGCCGTGCCGCGTTGATCGATGTGCTGCGCGAAGAAGTGGGCGCGCCGAGCGCGGAGAACTGCGCAACCATCAAGAAGAAGGCCGACCTTGCCGTCAATGTATCAGAGCGTTTGCCCGCAGGCTGGCTTCCCGCGCCTATGAAGATTGGTGCCTTCGATCAGCGCGCTGACGGCATGGATCAGGACAGCGACATGATCGACGAAGAGGATATGGCCGAAAACGAAGATGCCTGATTGAATGGGGGGGCTGGTGCAAACCGGCCCCTTCTCTCCATGCCGAGATCCAGTGCGGTGCGGCCCGACGCCCCGGCGCGCCCGCCATGCCACGGCATGACGGGCGCGCGCTGTTCCTGGCGGAACCGCGCAGCGCCGCGCGACCAAGGCCGCGCGGCGCCGGGGCAACTCTGGAATCCAGACGATGCAGGCTGTTTCACAGCAGCCGTTGCCACCAGCCTACGTCGTGCCAGTTCCCGAACTTGCGGCCCACTTCATGATAGATACCAAGTGACATGAAACCCATGCTTTCATGCAGAGCGATGCTGCCTTCGTTGGGCAGGGCAATGCCGGCAAACGCCGCGTGAAAGCCGCGCTCGGCAAGGGCAGGCAGCAGCTTGCCATATAGTGCGCGACCCACACCGCTCCGCCTTACCCCCTCGGCAATGTAGACAGTCACATCGACGGATGTGCGATAGGCCGCGCGAGTGCGGTGCTGGCTGGCATAGGCATAGCCGGCCACCTCGCCATCCAGCTCTGCCACCAGATAAGGATAATCCTGCATGGTGGCCTCTATCCGCGCCGCCATCTCGGCCACGCTGGGCGGCGTTTCCTCGAAGGAAATGGCGGTATGCTCGACCACGGGCGCGTAGATGGCCTGTATGGCGGGCGCATCAGCCGTCGTGGCGGCACGGATAAGAGCCGGTCCTTTCATGCGGGCGACCATGACGAGGCGGAAAACATGGCCTCATTCTGGGGAGCGATTTTCCGGTGCGTCAACATCAGTTTCGTCCCACCGCCCATGACATGCCGACGATCCAGATCGTCGCGGGCGCAACCATGAATATGGACCACAACAACACCGGCTTCATGAAGCATCGGGCGGCCAGGCCGATAGTGAGTACCGCCACGAAGGGAGCGGCGATCTCGACAGAGACGATGGCGAAATCGCCAGACTCGTCGAGCGACGTAGGGGCCTTGATGATGAAAGGCAGCATCGCCGCGAAGGGGAGGCAGAAGGCCAGGACCAGCACGCCTGCCATTGCGAAGGCTATGGCGAGCATCTGGATGGCTTCTTGCCACGATGTTCGCCCCTCCCCCATCGCCGTGGACCACTACCTGCCAGAGATCGCGATAGCGGAGTGATCGGTGGCGGGATCGACCGGCACCCCGAGCTGCTTGCGTTCGGAGTAGCGATCGACGAGCTGAACCGCGTGCGGGCGCATCAGGACGGTGAAGCGCACCAGCTCCTCCATCACGTCGACGATGCGGTCATAATAGCTCGACGGTTTCATGCGGCCTGCTTCGTCAAACTCCTTGTAGGCCATCGCCACGGATGACTGGTTGGGAATGGTGAACATTCGCATCCAGCGGCCCAGCAGGCGAAGCGTGTTCACGGCGTTGAACGACTGCGAGCCGCCAGATACCTGCATGACCGCAAGCGTGCGCCCCTGCGTTGGGCGCATTCCCTTCATTTCCAGTGGCAGATGATCGATCTGTGCTTTCATAATGCCGGTGATCTGACCGTGCCGCTCCGGGCTGCACCACACCTGGCCCTCAGACCACAGCGCCAGTTCGCGCAGTTCGTGAACAGCGGGATGATCGTCGCCCGCTATCTGGTCGGGCAGCGGCAGTGTCGATGGATCGAAAATGCGGGTTTCCGCGCCAAACAGGCGCAGAAGTCGCGCGGATTCCTCGACCGCGAGACGCGAGAAAGACCGTTCGCGCAGGCTGCCATAGAGCAGCAGAATGCGCGGTGCGGGATCGAGCGCCCCCAGCCCTGCCGCTGGCCGGTGATGGATAAAGGCCGGATCAAGCGCGGGCAGCGTGTCGGGATCGGGAAGGTCGCGGATAGGCATCAGGCAATTCCAATACGCAGCGCGAGCGCCGCAAGGGTGATGAGCAGGATGGGCACAGTGAGCGTCGCGCCCACGCGGAAGTAATAGCCCCACCCGATCTTGATGTTTTTCTGACCCAGGACATGGAGCCACAACAGGGTGGCGAGCGAGCCGATGGGCGTGATCTTGGGGCCAAGATCGCAGCCGATCACATTGGCGTAGATCATCGCTTCCTTCACCGCGCCGGTGGCGTGCGTGGCGTCGATCGACAGCGCGCCCACCAGTACCGTCGGCATGTTGTTCATGACGGATGACAGGACGGCAGCGATTACGCCGGTCCCCAGCGCGGCACCCCATACCCCGCCTTGCGCGGTGCGATCGAGCAGCGCGGCGAGGTGGTCGGTCAGTCCTGCATTTCGCAGGCCATAGACCACGAGATACATGCCAAGCGAGAAGATGACGACCTGCCACGGTGCGCCGCGCAGCACCTTGCGGGTTTCGATCACATTCCCTCTAGCCGCGATTGCGAGCAGCAGGATTGCGCCGGCTGCGGCAACCGCGCTGACCGGCACGCCCAGCGGATCGAGCAGGAAGAAGCCGACGAGAAGAAGCACGAGGACGACCCAACCTGCGCGGAAGGTCGCGGCGTCCCGGATCGCCGCCCGCGGCGCACGCAGCGCGGCGACATCATAGTTTGCCGGTATGTCGCGGCGGAAGAACAGCATCAGCGCGCCGAGCGTGGCGGCGATCGCTGCCAGATCCACCGGCACCATCACGCTGGCGTATTCGTCGAAGCCGAGCTTGAAGAAATCGGCTGACACGATGTTGACGAGGTTCGAGACGACCAGCGGCAGGCTGGCGGTGTCTGCGATGAAGCCCGCCGCCATCACGAATGCCAGCGTCGCCTTGTCGCCATAACCCAGCGCGCGCAGCATCGCGATAACGATAGGGGTCAGGATCAAGGCCGCGCCATCATTGGCGAACAGGGACGATACCGCCGCGCCGAGCAGCACTACCAGAGCGAACAGGACGCGGCCATTGCCCTTGCCCCATCTCGCGACATGGAGCGCCGCCCATTCGAAGAACCCGGCTTCGTCCAGCAGCAGGCTGATGACGATGATCGCGACGAAAGCGCCCGTCGCGTTCCAGACAATGCCCCAGACCACGGGCACGTCGGAGAGCGATACAACGCCCGCGAGCAGCGCGACGACCGCCCCGCCCATGGCGCTCCACCCAATGCCGAGGCCCTTGGGTTGCCAGATGACGAGCGCGATCGTCGCGATGAAGATCAGAATTGCTGGCAGCATCAGGCGATACGCTGGCCCGAGGCGTCCACGACCTGTTCCCCATCTTCTTTCGCGAATGCGCCGAGCTGGCCTGTCGGCAGCAGATCAAGCACCGCTTCGGAAGGACGGCAGAGTTTTACACCGAGCGGTGACACAACGAGGGGGCGGTTGATGAGGATCGGATGTGCCATCATCGCGTCCACCAGCGCGTCGTCCGACAGCGACGTATCGTTCAGGCCCAGCTCTGCATAGGGGGTGCCCTTCTCGCGCAAGAGATCGCGCGGGGCCATGCCGGCGCGGTCGATCAGTTCGACCAGCAAAGCGCGTGTGGGCGGCGTCTTGAGATATTCGATCACGTGCGGTTCGGTGCCCGCGTTGCGGATCATGGCGAGCGCGTTGCGCGACGTGCCGCATTCGGGATTGTGATAGATGATGATGTCGGTGGTCACTTGGCGGCTCCCGCTTTGGCGCTGGCCCCTTCGGCCTGCCCGATTTCCTTGAGTTTGCTGCGCATCGCCATCTCGTTGAGGCTGGCGATCGGCAGGGCGAGAAACAGCGAAATCCGGTTCTGAAGGAAGCGCAGCGCCTGTAGGAATGCTTCGCGCTGGCCCTCGCCCTCTATGGCTGCCGGATCTTCGATGCCCCAATGTGCGGTAAGCGGATGCCCGATCCAGACCGGGCAAGCCTCACCGGCAGCGTTGTCGCACACGGTAAAGATGAAATCGAACTTCGGGGCGTCCGGCGCGGAAAATTCGTCCCAGCTCTTCGACCGCATCCCCGCAGTGTCGAAGCCGAGGCCGGTCAGCACGGACAGCGCCATCGGATGCACATCGCCCTTGGGCTGGCTCCCGGCGCTGTAGGCCCGGAAACGCCCTTCGCCGAGCTTGTTCATGAGGGCTTCGCCCAGGATCGAGCGGGCGCTGTTCCCGGTACACAGGAACAGCACATTGTAGACCTTATCAGTCACGGTAAATCCTTCAGCAGCAGGTGAGTTCGGCAACCAGCGGTTCGCAAAGCTCGGCGCGGCCCTGGCAGCAGTCCTTCGCCAGAAACAGCATGAGATCCTTCAGCGCCTTTATGTTCGCGCGCTGGATTTGTTGGCGCCCGCGTTTCTCAGGCAGGACCAGACCGGCTTTCACAAGCACAGCGAGATGCGTCGAAAACGTGCTTTGTGTCAGCCCCGACGCTTCCACGAGCTGGCCCGTCGATAGCCCGTCAGGTTCATGTCGAACGAGCAGACGAAAGGCGTCGAGACGAGTGGGGTGCCCCAGGGCCGCCAATATCGCGAGAGAAGAGTCGGTTTCCATTAAACGCAAATAACCGATGGGTTTTAACCGGTCAACATCTATCGAAAGTTGCCGATGGATTCCTGTGCCTGCAAGGGCGAGATACGTTTAGAGTTGCTCGCCGCGCGCCCTGTTTTGCAGCATGGTTGAACCATGAAGGATACTGAAACACCGCAATGGGAGGGCCGGAAGCGCCACTTCACCGATCCGTATCGCGGGCGGTTGCCGGAACTGGAGCGCTGCATGATCCGGCACCGCGCTTTGGAAATGATCCTTGTCATCTATCACGCAGAGGAATTGAAGCGCAGCGTCGTCGAAACCGTTGATACGCAAAAGCGCTGGAAGCTCTCGCGCAGCGATGACGAGGCAACCGAACCCGCGCCGGAAGTGCCCGAGCGCAAGAGAGTCCAGCGGGCCTTCGACTGGCTGGTCAAGGAAGGCGTGCTGACAGCCGATGAGCGCCGCGAAATGGTTAAACTCATTGGCCGGCGAAACAGCATCGCTCACCATCTCGATCAGGTGACGGCCGATCTCAATCCAGATTCCTGGGTCCGCGATCATCTCGCCTTCATGCCGGATCGGCAGCAATACGACTATGAGGCGCTGGACCGCCTCAAGGCCATGCGGCGGCTGCTGGAGCAGCGGAAGATCGCGAAGCATTATGTTGGCGTGATAAGTATGCGCGGCCTGTTTTTCGAGGCTACCGAGCGGGTGTTGCGCGACGATCTGAAGCGCCTCGACCGCCGTATCCGCAAACTCGTTCACAAGCGGATCGATGCGATTGCAGCGGTCAATTCCGAACTATCGCTTGAAGGCAGCGAGCTGGTCGGCATTTTCGACCCGCGTTGGCCAGACAACCGCCACCATAGCGGCTGCCTGACCCCGCGCGGCGTCGAAATCTGTTACCGGCTGTTCGATATGGGCAAGTCGGCGATGGCCGTGGCCCATATCATAGAGTTTTCGCTGGTCGCTGCACGCGCCCGCGAGAAGCAATGGCGCGAGCTGGGCGGCGGCAACCGGGTGGTCAAAAATCTTCAGGACATCCCGTTGGTGAGGAAGCGCCTGCGCTACGAGGATATGCGCTAGACGACACGCCCTATCTGCGTGTCGCGGGGGAACGCCAAGGGCGCTGCCCTTTCGTCCCCGAACGACAATCGGCCGCCCGTGTAATCCGCCAAGCGCGGCATCCGAAGCCCTGCGGGTTTTTCGGCCGCGCTATGACGGCTCGCCCGCGCCAGCGGCAGATTCTCGCCCTCCCTCCCCATCCTGTTCCTCGCCGGAACGGCAGGGTTGCCCGGCCCGTGGCCTTGCAGCCCATGCCAGATGAAAGGAACCAGTGATGCAGACCCCCGAGCAAACCGATGCCATCCGCCGCTTGAACGATGCGGCGCGCGCTATTCCCGGCGTTACGTCCATCGCCAATGTCACGATGGGGTTTCAGGCTCTCCCCGATCCCGACCGTTCCGCCGCATTGGCGTTGATCGCGCGGTTCTCGAAATTCGACGACAACAATGACCCTTATGGTGAGCATGATTTCGGGGCGGTTTTTCGCCTCGCATCGGGTGACTGGACGCAGGACCGGCCCGAGGATGACGAGGCTGTTGCGGTGACGGTATTTTGGAAGATCGACTTGTATGATCCGGGCCTTGTCAAGGTCGCATTGAACGGTTCCTTCTGTTGACAGGTTGGGGGGCCCCACACGCAATGCTCAAGGATTGGCTTCATTCGTTCCGAGATCAGCTGATGCACTATCCGTGCATAGACTTGTATCCGGTCGCGGCCGTGCCCGCGCACCATAATCCGTATTCACATCCCCGGATCGAGCAAAGGCAGATGCGGACCAAACTACTACTGGGCGTTTTCAGGCGCCATCAACTTTCCCGGTCACACATCACACCAATCCGCGTCGCCTTATCGAGCCTGTTGCAACATAAGCATCAGGCGGCGCGGAGCTCGGCACCTTGAGGGACCAGACCTGTCTCCACAAAGCGCCAAAGCGCGATTAACAATTTTCGGGCGAGGGCAACGATACCCACCTTTGCCGCGCGAGCGCCGTTGCCTTTGAACCGGCTGCGATACCAAACGGTTAGTTCGCTACTTGGCTGATATTTCAACCAACACCATGCAAGTTCCACCATCTGCACACGTGTGCTTCGGTTACCGGCTTTGCTTATGCCTTGATCGCGCGACACGTCGCCGCTGGCGAAGGGCGCCGGAGCCAACCCAAGGAAGGCCGCGACGTGTCGCCGGCTTTCGAACTTTCGGCAAAAAACTTCTGCGACCAACATTGCCGCGCTGTTCGGGCCAATGCCCTTCAGCTGCTCGAGGCGAACCGCTTTGTCGCGGCATGGAAAGGTGGACTCATCATGGAGCACGACTTCAGCGCGGTCCCGCTCGATGTCCTTGATCTGATCGTTGAGCAACGCGAGCCGCCCGAAGCAGCGCTCTATTTGTCGGCGAAGGTTTGGTGGCAAAGGCCGCCCGTCGCCGGTGCGCATGTCGTCGAGTTGGCTCGACCAGTCACCGCCCTTGATGGCTTTAACAGATCGTATGCCCTGCAGTGCAAGTAGCCCCCTGATCCGAGAGACAATCCGGGTGCGCTCATGCACGAGATCGCCGCGCTCGCGCATTACCCGGCGCGCGTCCTCCTCCTCGGGAGAGGGCACGGCCACGACACGGCAGACGCTTTTGTCGCCAGCGAGATAGGCTTTGAGAATCCCGATCATCGCTTCGGCGTCGATCCGGTCGGTCTTCGCGCGCCTGCCTCGCCGCGACACTAGGAAGCTGGCAGGATCCAGCACATAGGTATCGATGTCGTTCGACCGCAGTAGCCTTGCGAGCCAGAAGCCATCATATCCAATCTCGAAGCACAGGCGAATGGTGACAGGTTCACCGATGCGATCAGCAGCCTTGCACTCAAGATTGCGAAGATGACTGATCAGTGCCGCGCTGTTCCCGGCAGGAATTGGCCGCAGGGAAGGTTTCGCCGCTCCTGGCGAGAGCGAAGCAACAAGCCAGTTGCGCTTGCTGAGCTCAACGCTGACAATGACAGAAGTCTTGGGGCAGCAATTTGACGACGAGTTCTCCATGTAGCGTTCTCCGTGAGGTCTGAGAGCCCGATCCAAAAGTTGTTGAGCAATACCAGCATGTTATGATTCACGCCGTCCTTGCGAGAGATGGAGTGATCAATGGCATGGACTGGCATTGCTCGAGATGAGCATAGCCGCAAAG
>Ga0180008_1002072_pt1 | contig 11292 bp, 7 predicted proteins | sample MM_PW_MetaG_FD_121121 | JGI IMG/M metagenome (GOLD analysis project Ga0180008, IMG submission 121121) | Groundwater microbial communities from the Aspo Hard Rock Laboratory (HRL) deep subsurface site, Sweden - MM_PW_MetaG | ecosystem: Environmental > Aquatic > Deep subsurface > Groundwater... | reverse complement strand
CCTGATTTGCGGAACGGACGTTCCACTGTCCAGTCCGCCCTGGAGCGGCGTGGCTACAGTCGGCGATAGTGTGCTGGCATCTTCGGCCTCTCTTTCTTGTCTGATTTTGTCGATATTGTCTTGGAACCACTGTCGCCGCGTCTGGGCTTTGCGTGCCTGTTCCTCCGGCATGCCAAGTTTCTTAGCTTCCGTGCGGGTCGGCGTTCCATCGCGGGCGTCGATTTCCTTTGCTATTGCTAATTGCAAGGAAGCACCCGCAGCGGTCCCCCCCATTACAACCATGAGAGGACCGGCAGCGGCAATGCCTTGTTGCCACGATTCATTGTAGATTTCTCCAAGTCCAACGCCGGGAACTTCCTTGTCCAACCAAGCAGCCGCAACCTTGCCAGCCCCTTCCGCCCCGCCCTGTAAAAATTCCTCCGACAATTCACCAGTGTAATTCCGGGCGTAACCGGCGAGATAACCAGCAACGGCTTTCGCAACACCCTTTTGCAGACCGGGTGTTTTCGCCCTGAACGGATTGGGGATAATCCCTTCCAATGCTCCAACCGTCATGGCGGTAATGGTAGCGACGGGCTTGGCAATTCCTGGGGCTACGCCCATATCTCGCAATTGACCGTGGGACGATTTGTAACTGAGAGGAAATATAGCGGAACCAATGCCAAACACCTGTGCGACTTTTGCTGTTTTGGTTCCGGCCCCCAGGGCCAGTGCCCCGCCCTTGGCTAGTCCGCCTGTTCGAGCGGCAACGACCATGGCGGGCAGCATTTCCATACCCTGAACCGGCCACTTGGAATACCATGGGTCTTCTTCTCGGGCAGGTGCAAAGTTACGTTGGAGGGAACTTTCGATCTGGTCGATGTAGGCGATTTCTTCGTCGGTCCCGCCTAGCCCAACTAGTTCCATGATAGCCTGGACGGGTTTTCGCGTCCCCTCCAAAGCCCCCTGAACCATTCGCGTGGGCAACAATGATCTATCGTCCTTGCCTCGTTCTTGGGCGTTGTACTCGACTTCGGCCAAAAACGCTTTGCGTTGATCTTCGGGAATCTCACGAATGAACTTAAGAAGGCTACGTCTATCGCCCAGCCGTGTCCACATATCCTCGACCTTACGTTGTATCGCAAAGGTGTCTTCGTACTTTTGGATCTGCCCTGCGGTTGGTTTCTTTCCAGGGAATTGCTTTTGGAATTCATTCTCCAGCGTGGCTTGTAGCCGTTGCGTGCCGCCATCCGTGTAGACAGTGAATGCACCTTGTCTACCCTGTTCTTGCATCCATTCATCTGCTGGATCGGCTCGCTGCCGTGTGATCGCATCGTCTCGGGCTATAATCTCTGGCGTTCTCGCTGTGGCCCGATCCTCAATCAACATTTGCCGGGCTTTGTCGGCGGTAATGTCAGCCTTAGTCCCTGGGCGTGCCGTTGCTGAATCGATTACGTCCTCGTCCGTCATGTTGTTAAGATATTGCCGGACAAAATGCTCCACGGTCGTCTCGTTTTCGATGGGCTGAGTAGGCGCGTCTTGTTCGGGAACCTGGGGATCAGACGAAACTATCGGATCTTCTTCCCACCAGTTTTCCTGTCCCATAGTCGGCAATACCGACGGAGGTTCAGCAGTAGCAGTAGCTCCAAAAGCACCCGCCTTCTCAGCTACTATTGGATCTTCTTCCCACCAGTTTTTCATTGGTTACGTTTCCTCCGTTTTTCCCAATCTCTCTCAATGGTTTGCTCAATTGTTGGCTCTCCTTCATCCAGTATTTCCTGAATTGTTGGATCACGTGTGGTCCGTTTTTGCCCATCAGGGGCGATATACTCAGTTCCAGGCGGAAGTTGGTCGCGTTCTGCTTTTGATTGCGGTTGCGGCGTATCAGACGGCTGTTCGGCGTTCCTCATACCAACCCCCATGGCGCGAATAGTTTGCTCTGCCGGACCCATTCCGCCGCTGGCATCCGCATCGAGCTGTCTTCTAGCGAGTTCAATGGCTGCTGTTTTTTCTTTTGCCGCCTTAAGCGCATCGGCATCGGTATGCGTACGCTTGCCAAATTCATCCTTATCCTCGCGGAGTTTTGCAAACTCTTTGAGCGTATCGGTGGTGCTTTTCTCGGCTGCCTCTGATTCCGCTTTCTGCTTTGCAGGCAAGGGAATAGGCACCAACTTGCCGTCGATGACTTGGTATTCGGGCCTCTCTCCTTCTTGCGTCTTTCGTGGCTGACCGGTATCCTTGTCAATAACAACCACATTTCCGGCGACTACATCGACTGCGGATGGTGTCTCTGGTCTCGTTGAACCCGACCGTTTCAGCTGTCGGACCCGCTCTCCTGTCTTCTGACGAAGTTCATCAAGCTGTTCAGGACTGTAATTTCCGCTTGATTCTGCTTTGGCATAATTGTCCCTCGCCTTGCGGATTTCTTTCTCCGCAAACGGCGTCAGCACCAAATCGCCAGACTGCAAGTCATTGTCGATTTCCATGTCCCTTTGGTGCTGACGTGTCTGTTCAGATTGTTCCTTTTGATATTTTCTTTGCGCTGCCGTGTCTGCCACTTTCTGTTCACGTGCAAGTTTTTTGTCTTCTAATTCTTGTTTGCGCCTGACTTGTTCTTTAGTTGGTGCAGGAAGGAATTTCTGCTGTGCTTCCGGGTAAAGGGGATCTTCGCCTAACCGTTGACGACGCGCATCTCTTTTTCGCTGTGCTTTAATCTGTACCGCCTTCTTCGTGTCTCCAGCGGCTACCGCCAATTCAAACGGGTCTTCCCATTGTCCAGCCGCTTGTTGGCCAACTCCTCCTTGGCCACGCGTTCCTCCCAACGCCGCTCGGTATTTGGCTCCGGCGAATTGTTGTTGCTGGCGGGCTTGTATTTTCCGTTCCTGCTCCCACAAGTCCATTGAGTATTTTTGTTGTCGTTGGGGGGCTTTACCCCGGCCGGTCATGTATCCCGCCATGCCAGCGGCCGCACCCGACGGTTGATGTACGATTCTAATAACCATTGGAATTATCCTCCTACCATTTATCTTTGGGACAACGTTCCGTCGCCAGTCTCGCCTTATTAAAAATTGCCAATCCGCCCGTGCTCACGCCGCACCCGCAAACGCGGCACCGCTTTTCGTCGGTCTTGTACTTATCGCAATCCTCGCATATCGCCACGATCTCTTCAACCTCTTCGTCGGTTCGTATCGGCCGTCCTGCTGCGATCCAACGTGTTAGGGCAACGGCGTATTTCAGGGCATGTTCTGGTTTCCAGCCGAGTTTCTCACCGGCTTCTGTTGCTTCGGCTTTCAGACGTTTGGCTTCGGCCTGTTGCTCTGGACTCTGTTCGGGAGTGAGTGGTTTCTCTCGACGTTGATAGAAATCCCCAAACGATTCTCTGGTTTTTCCTAAAAGTCGTTGTTTGTGCCACAGCTTTTTTTCTTGCCAAGTACGGGATAGCATTTTAGCTGAAGGCATAAGAGTATTCGTAATTGTCAAACGTTAAATGATAGTCGTCTTCATATATTCCGCCGTAAACCCCATGTGTGTTCCAAGTGCAGTTTCCGTATCCCAATGTTTCACCCATGTTAACATTTGTGTTTTCCAAAACCAAATTGTCGTCAGCATAGCCCGCCACGTTGCATTTATGAGTTGATTCTTCATAGTATTCTTCAAAAACAAGTTCTAACCTCACGGCTGGCGTTGTCTCTGCGACAAACAACTTAAACGCTGGATCAGAAATCCCTTCCAAATAAAAACCAATAATCGACGTGACTGAATCATACTTCTGATAGAAATGTAATCGCCGAGCCCCAGACCCCGGGTTTCCATAGTGGCTGTAAGCAACTACGCCCACCTGGGGCTTCCAATAATCCGCCGGGAAAGAAGTGGCTTGCAGCAATTCCACATCGACTGCTATGCTTGCAGTTTGAACTTGCCCAACCGGACGATACTGCATGTCAAACCACTGACTCGTATACCAAATGCTACAGTATACACCTTGCACTGAGTACGTGTCTACTATAACATGCTCTTTACCCGAAGAAACAGACCGTACAGCGTAACTGTTATAGCTCCAAGACTTCCAAATAGCCTTATCAGTAGAAAAATCATCTATAAATGATCTACATATATCACAGCCACATTCACAACAACACGGATACCCCAGCGACTGCATCATCCGTAATGGCTGGGGCACGAACAGTTTGCTTTGCCTGCCGAATAAGGTTTTATTTCGCCAAACATCGCACCCCGCCAGAATCGGTCGTCGCTTCCACGGTTTCGGTTTCGGTATCCAGATTCTCATTGGGCCACCGGACAAGTATTCGACTGCGTTACGTATAGTTTACCGCTGACCGGAGTAAGCGATACTCTCGATCCGCTTTCCAGCTTCATACCGGCTTCCAAGAACCAATCATAGACCGTCTCGTTATCGTCTGTGTCCGCCAGTGGGTCGCCAGACCAAATTGATGCCTCGCACGAATCACCGGCATCTAGTTTAGTGTCCAGTACGGCAAATTTAATGCCGCTTTCTGCATCCAACAGAAGCCAATTAACAGCTATTCCGGCATCCGTGGACAGAATCCCCACTTCCTCGTCCAGGTCCGCTGGTTGACCCTGTGTCGTAGCGGCCACTCCGGGAGTCTGGCCAATCCTCGTCAACGGCAAGACCGCCGGGAATACATGCCCGACCGTGTAGGCCCCCTTGGTGCGATTGCTCCAGGGCTTCGCCACGGGAATTCCCACCTTATCTGCATCATCCGCGACGTAGTCGATGAATTTCTTAATACGCGGATCGTAACCACGACAGATAACGTAATCGTCGTATTCGTCTTCCGCTGCCACCTGCATCATTGCACAGTACGGAAATTCACCCCGCACCCGCAACTGTGCCCGCTCACCCGTTATCGGTTGATAGGGCGGTGGCATCCGAAACCACGGCGTTGGGTTATGACGCTTGCGTTTCATATTATGTTACGACGGCGAATGCGACGGTGTAGCAGACGGCGTAGCAGACGGTGTAGCAGACGGCGTAGCAGACGGTGTAGCAGACGGCGTAGCAGACGGCGTAGCAGACGGTGTAGCAGACGGTGTAGCAGACGGCGTAGCAGACGGCGTAGCAGACGGCGTAGCCGATGGCGTAGCAGATATCGACGGCGAATGCGACGGCGTAGCAGACGGCGTACTCGACGGTGTTGCCGATGGCGATAGCCATGCTTCCGCCGTTACCGAAATCAGTATTTGGAGGGTGCCGTCCGTTGCCGATCCGTTACTGACTCTGGCCTTTGTGATCGGATTCCCCGTGTAGGGATTCACGCCCTGACCGCTGTCCCACAGGTCTGGCTCGTCTTCCGCTGCGGTGAACGCCCGAACCGTCGTACTGTCCGTGTCTTGCATGTCCAAGTGGGCATGGCACGTTGCCAGAATTCCAACCAACACAGCATTATCTCCGTCCAGGGAAAAATTGATTTGCTGCTGTTTGGTGACAATGACGGGATACGTTTCACTGTCCGGATAGCCATCTCCGGGAGCAGTCCCACTGCTTAGGGTCAACGTATTCCCGGAAATTGCTCCGGTTACTCCGTAGCGGTAACAAACACCCGCCTCAGAATACACGTCATACTTCCCGTCCGTTTGGCCGTGGTCAGCCGGTAGCGTGCATGTTGCCGCATCTGCGGCCGATTTTGTCCAATAGGTGACGGCATTCCCGGCTGTCAATGTAATTGGCGCGCCGGTACCGCCTAACAAGGTGTCGTTTGTGCCCGAGGTGGTCGCTGATCGCGTTAACGACCGGCCCCCCAAGGTAAGTGATTCGCTGTGGGAACCTGATCCCATGATAATTACCTCTTTTTAGTGTTGACGGCCATCTGGCCGCCTGGTAAAGTAAAACAATAAAGCGGCCCCAGGGGGAGATCATAACTCCCGCCAGGGCCTTTCCACCGTCCAAACCTATAAAGGAGGTTCTTCTGATGAACAAAACCAATTCTAAGCAGTTGCCAACACGTGTGAAAGACGAAATCGGCAACGTCTACGGTAAACTGACTGTGCTGGAGCTTGCTGAAATACGAGTCGAGGCCATCTGGCTGTGCCGTTGCGACTGCGGCCAGTTGACTAAGGTGGCCGGAAGCGACCTCCGTAAGGGGGGCACCAAGTCTTGCGGTTGTGGCCGAAAAAGCCAGGGAGGCGGATATAAAACGCCCGAATACACGACTTGGAAGGAGATGAAACGCCGCTGTTATAACCCGCAATTCCGCTGGTACCACCTCTATGGGGGCCGGGGAATTACGATCTGCGACCGCTGGCGAACGTCCTTCGTTAATTTCCTGGCTGACATGGGGCCGAGGCCGTTTCCAGAAGCAACGGTCGAGAGGGTCGATAACGATGGCAACTACGCACCGGAAAATTGTCGCTGGGCTTCGAGGCTGGAACAAGGACAGAACACTCGAAAGGTTCGCCTGTTGACCCACAACGGCAAAACGCTGTCGATTCGCGGCTGGGCACGTGAATTGGGAATACGACATTGTATCATTCTCTGGAGACTAAAACATAAATGGCCAATTGAAAAAGTCCTGTCATCTCAAAGGTTCTCCTGATACCACACTTACGGCTAGGGCGTCACCCACCCGCCACCAGAATCTCCGAGCGAGGTACATATTTCTGCAAACTGCTTGAACTCTGGGCCTACGTCTTCTCTTCGTTCCACGAATCCATAGAGACCAACCAGAATTTTATTACGTTCATCTAGCTGGTATGCCATGAGTTTCATATTATCCGCATGTTGCCCCCGCAGTCCTTCCTGGCGGGCCATATATTCATTCATCTTTTCGACCACCATGCGGTGGCGTTGTTCGGCCAGGGCCGTCGCAGTTTGCATGGTCATGGCCGCATAGCGTTCCTTGCCAGCAAGCAGACCCTTCACGGCGTCTTGTAGCTGTCCAAGTAATTGATCCCGCTCTGACATGGCCACCTTGGAAACGTCCTGCCGGGCTGCGTGCTGTTTGTCGATCCCTGTAAGGTGCTGTGCTTCAATCTGCTGAATTTCGTCCAAGAGCCGGTCTCGTTGAGTCGCTTCGGCCCGCCACACGTCCACCGACAAGCCGTGCTTCTTTTCTATCCGGTCGAGTGCCTGCGTAAGAACGCCCTGAATGGCGGCGAACAATCGCTCCTGAGTGCCGATTCCGAGCTTGGCGACATCAGTCGTAGCGGTCCGTTCCCGATCCAAACCATCGAGAAACAACCGGACTTCATTCATCAACTGATCGTGCAACTGTTGTTTGGTGGCGATCCCGAGTTTGGCGACGTCGGATGTTGCTGTCCTTTCTCGATCCATACCATCGAGTACCAATCGCACTTCGCCCATTAGTTGCTCATGTAATTGCTGTTTCGTAGCTATTCCCAACTTTGCAACATCCGATGTAGCCGTTCGCTCCCGGTCTAGTCCATCGAGGACCACCCGAACTTCGTTCATCAACTGATCGTGCAGTTGTTGTTTGGTAGCCATTCCGGTCTTGGCGACATCTGCCGTGGCAGTGCGTTCCCGATCCAAACCGTCGAGTACCACTCGAACCTCGTTCATCAACTGGTCGTGCAGTTGTTGTTTCGTGACTGTTCTGAATTTGGCAACATCCGATGTAGCCGTTCGCTCCCGGTCTAGTCCATCCAGGACCACTCGAACCTCGTTCATCAATTGCTCATGTAACTGCTGTTTCGTAGCCATACCGAGCTTGGCGACGTCAGATGTTGCGGTCCGTTCACGATCCAATCCATCGAGTACCACTCGGACTTCGTTCATCAGTTGATCGTGTAACTGTTGCTTGGTAGCCATTCCGAGTTTGGCAACATCTGACGTCGTCGCCCGCTGGCGATCTAAACCATCCAGGACCACTCGAACCTCGTTCATCAACTGGTCGTGTAGCTGCTGTTTGGTAGCCATTCCGGTCTTGGCGACATCTGTCGTGGCGGTCCGTTCCCGATCCAAACCATCCAGGACCACTCGAACCTCGTTCATCAACTGGTCATGCAACTGCTGTCTAACGGCCATACCCGTCTTGGCGACATCCGCCGTGGCTGTCCGCTCACGGTCCAAACCGTCAAGAACCAACCGGGTTTCGTTCATCAACTGATCGTGCAGTTGTTGCTTGGCAGCCATACCTGTTTTTGCCACATCAGTCGTAGCCGCACGTTCGCTATCAAGCCCACCCAAGACCAATCGGACTTCATTCATCAACTGGTCGTGCAACTGCACATGGGATACCACGATGCTGCTTGATACTTCTTGCTGAATGGCGTGCTGACGATCTACAGCCTCCGCTGCCTTGAGCCGCGTCTGGAGTTGTTCACCGTACAGTCTGTGCAATTCTTCATTCGACCATTTGGTCAAAGCGTCCCGAAGCTGATAGACCCGATCTGCCGCTTCCATCGTTCGGACACGGACTTCCTGAACTGTTGCATACAACCCAGACTGAACCTCAATTCCCAGGCGGGAATTGGTATCCTGGACCGCTAAAATAGATTGCTTGCCCGTTAATGTGCGATTGCGGACTTCCTGGAGTAGTGCATACGTGCCAGTCACTTGGGACGCCTGGTAACGCAAAACCTCTTGGCGGAGTGAATGTACGCGTTCCTTGCCGTCCAAAGTGCGACCTCTCATCTCGACCTGTTGCCCGTACAGTCGCTGTTGATTTTCCCATTTCTCACGGTTAAGCCGGTCGTTCAGAGATGCAATTTCTTCATTGCGGTCGCGTGTATTCCGAGCCGTAATATCGGCAACTACCGTTCCGGAATAAAGCCCCCGATCCACCACTTGCTGCAACTGCGTGGCAAGCGTTGCAGCAAACTGCTCGTTGATTCTTGCAAGCTCGGTGGCACCCAAGCCGGTTAGGAATGCCGTCGCCGCCGTAACGTGATCGCCGTACTCTGTTTCTAGCTGCGATAGTACCCCATTGTAATCAGTAGCATGGTCCGAAAGCGTAGTCGTAACATCCGACCGTACCGTATCAATGTTATCCGCGAAGGTGGTGTAGTCATCCAGCATCGCCGTCAGCAAAGCTCCCGCGTCCGAGACAAACGTGGTAAGGTTTCCGCTGGCCGTAGTTAATAGACCGCCCAACGTACTTGCGTGGGCCGTGTAATTCTCAGCTAGCGTAGTCAGGTGAGATTCGTAGGCCGTTATGTGCGTGCCTAATTGCTCCAAGGCATCGGCTTGGTCCGTCAGTGACTCCGAATGATGGTCGGTAAAATCGGTAGCCAAAAATGCTATCGTGGCGGCATAATCAGTTAGGTATTCACTCAGAACGTTCGCCTTGGTCTCGATCAGCGATTCCACGGCTGTCCGTGTGCTATCGCCATGCGTTCCTGGTTCAGCCAGTTTCGTGGCGTACTCACTAAGATGCGTTGACAAGGACGATACTTCACCTGATAGAAGCGCCTCCACTTCCGTCCGCGTAGTATCACCATGCGTTCCTGGCTCGGCCAACTTCGCAGCGTAATCTGTAAGATGTGTCGCCAAGGATGAGACTTCACCTGAGAGTAAGGTTTCCACCTCTGTTCGCGTCGTGTCACCATGCGTTCCTGGTTCGGCTAGGTTCGTTGTATACTCACTCAAGTGTGTCGCCAAGGACGATACTTCACCTGATAGAAGCGCCTCAACTTCCGTCCGGGTTGTATCTCCATGTACCCCTGGCTCGGCCAGTTTCGTTACGTACTCGCTAAGATGGGTTGCGAGTGATGTCACCTCGTCGGCCAATAGCGATTCCACTTCTGTGCGGGTTGTGTCCCCATGCGCATCCGGCTCGGCTAACTTCGTTGTGTACTCACTCAAGTGTGTCGCCAAGGATGATACCTCGCCGGATAATAATGATTCCACTTCCGTCCGAGTGGTATCCCCATGCGTTCCCGGCTCGGCCAACTTCGTCGCGTAGTCGCTTAGGTGTGTCGCTAAGGATGACACCTCGCCGGATAATAGCGTTTCCACTTCCGTACGCGTCGTGTCACCATGCGTTCCTGATTCGGCTAGGTTCGTGGCGTATTCACTAAGATGCGTTTCCAAGGATGACACTTCACCTGAAAGTAAGGTTTCCACATCCGTTCGCGTGGTATCTCCATGCGTTCCAGGTTCGGCTAACTTTGTGGCGTGTTCGATAAGATGTGTTGCAAGGGCCGAAACCTCCCCGGTTAGAACAGCTTCCACATCCGTTCGCGTGGTATCTCCATGTGTGTCAGGTTCGGCTAACTTCGTAGCGTATTCGGTAAGATGCGTTGCGAGGTCCGATACCTCCCCGGAGACAAGCGTTTCCACCTCTGTCCGCATTGTGTTGCCGTGCGTGTCTGGTTCGGCCAATTTCGTGGCGTACTCGACAAGATGTGTCGCAAGCGATGATGCCTCGTTAGTCAAAAGAGCATTGACCGCCACTCGCGCCGCCGTTTCTTCCGCTTGGAGGCTTGTGAGTTGTGTGGATTGATCCGCAACAAACGCCACCAACTGCGACGTTGAATTAGCCAGAAGCGTTTCGAGTGTGGCCGCATGGCTGATGTAATTGGTATCCAGTTCGGTCAGCTTGACGGCAAATTCCGCCAGGAACGTGGTGAGGTAGCCGTTTTGACTGGACAACAAACCATCAATCGTCGTGGTATTGACGGAAACATTTGCCTCCAACTCACTTAATTTGGCATCCAATGCGGTCAATGCCGTGGTAGCTGTTGCCGCATCAGTCACAAGTTGGCTTCTATTCTCCTCAATCAGCGTATCCACGCTGGTCATGTACGTATCGAGGTTGCCGAGATACAGAGCCGCCTGGGTATTTTGCTCCGTTGTCTGTGCGTCGAATTGCGTGTAGCTGCTACTGAGCATCTGGGTCCAATTGCTCAAGACTTGGTTATACCGGTAATTACTCAATACTCGCGCTTCGTTGTACGCCGCTGTATAGGAGTTCAAAAGCGACTGCAATATATACCAGTTTTGCAGCGACTCGCGAGTTAAAGAATAGGTTGGCGTAGCGGGTACGGTTGACTCGTCATATTGGACGCCAACAATCTCCCAACCCTGCGCAACTAACCATCCAACTGCATCCCCCGGTACGTCTGTGATCGTTGAACTCGTCCACCACGTCGCAGAATAAGGCGATACTTCTGTTGTAATTACAAGTACGGATTGCGCTGGGTCTTGTACTGGTACAGTTGGAATAGCCATGTTTTTTTTATCTCCATTTTCCTGAGAGCATTATAGTCATCGTGGCGTTTTCATAGGCCCAATCTCCTTCAGAATGGAGCCATAAACAACACCACAGGGCACGATTACGAGGATAGACTATGTGTGAACGGCCCGCGGACCAT
>Ga0180008_1002071_pt1 | contig 11293 bp, 7 predicted proteins | sample MM_PW_MetaG_FD_121121 | JGI IMG/M metagenome (GOLD analysis project Ga0180008, IMG submission 121121) | Groundwater microbial communities from the Aspo Hard Rock Laboratory (HRL) deep subsurface site, Sweden - MM_PW_MetaG | ecosystem: Environmental > Aquatic > Deep subsurface > Groundwater... | reverse complement strand
CTATTCCGCAAAAAACAGTGAACTGACAGGAGGAAAGGTCTGATTTTCGATTAAGTCGGTGTTTTTTGAACCTCAGACAGCGAGGCCGTTAAAAACGGCTGCTTACTTCAGACCTTCCCTAGAACATTCCCCGACGCTTGTGATGCTGTCGAGGAGGCGTAAATCTATCAATGATGTAGCCGAACCCGGCGTGACTTGTTCTGACGCTCAGCTAGTTCCAGTTCTCTCACGCGCGCCCATAGCTGGAGGTTCTGTGTAAGCGCTCGATCACGCTGCGAACTGACCATCGCCAGCTCTTTTTCTAAAAACAAAACTTTATCTGCTAAACGTTTAATGCTTTTACCACTTGATGAGCCGCAGCCCTTGTCAGCCTCAGCACGACAAGCCTCGATCTTTGCGAGTAATGGCAAATGTGTTTTGCGAGACTTTTTCAGATAACCACGGTCAAATCCAGCCTCATGACTGACGATGCTCGCGGTAAGTTTGGATAGGTCTAGCCCTACATGCTCGGGCATAAAAGGCTTCCCATCGAGAAGGCGCTGCAAAGCTTCCTGACAGGCACCAACCCCCTTGCTTATTCCTTCACCAGACTTCATGACTAAAGCTCCACAGTGTCGATCAGGCGAGTCTTGAAAACCATTAGGCGCTCAATATCGCCCTTCACAATTTGATATTCGCCTGAGTCTTCTGCGTAGTTTGACAACTCGTTTTTCGCATCCTCAATGGCCGCACTTAACCTGGAGGGCTTGATAATCGCACCCTCGCAGGACAAACATTCAGTATAGTCACCGAGCATGAAGGAATCGCAGCGGCCCACCTTGGTGCAACCACCGAGTAGCGTTGGCCGATAGCTAATTGCACCGTTCTTCACCCGAAGCTCTGTATCGGCACGAATATCTTCAATCTTTATCTCGCCAGCTTCAACACGTTCTTTCTGCCTCTGCATGTATGAACCGGTGCCACCAAACAGCGGTTCTTCTTTGAACAGCAGATCTGCAATCAACTGATTGGCCACCGACATCGGCATGGCCATCTGGAACTCGAAAGCAAAGTGGTTATATGGTAGCACGAAGTCTATTTTCTTCTCGTCATAGTAGCCAAAAATGGTGCGCAAGTTATCAAAGCCATTCGCATAATAGCGCGCCATCTGAATGGTCATATGCTTGAACTGCGCTCGCAGAGTCGGTAGCGAGAGAAAGCCGCTACTGCTTCCATAGAAGGCCAACGAACGTCGGAATTGATGGCTAGTCAGCGGCCAGGGCTGGCCTACTGCAAAATCTGGCTCATTGTAAAAGTCACGAGAAGGGTCGCTCTGAGCCAACTCTTGTAAATCCTCTGATTGAATCGATAAGGATTTCAAAGCACTGCCCATCGTTGCTCTCAATGTAAAGTCTGTTACACCAACTTCTGCACAATTCTTCGTTTTACACAGGACGGACGGATTGATGAATAGCGGACAACGATCATCCAGTTCAATCCTATAGAGCCGGGCTAAACCACGACAAATCGCCTGGCCAACCTCGACCGCCTTGACGACTTCGCCTGCCGCGAACCATGCGCTTTCTTTCTTGTAACCGCTAAACTTCGTGGTAGTCGATAATATGTGTACTGATTGCGGTTGATCGCGCATAAAACCTTGATCATCAACCACTGAACATCTCACGACTTGATCAGATAAGCAGTTATAAGACATACGCATCACCTCTTGATCACGCATGCCGGTATATAGGTGTATCACCATTCTCACCACATACTGCATCTTGAGAAGGACTCGCTGCAGCTTTCTCTTTTCGGAACAGGCAAACTCACCGACAAAAACCGCAGCCAGACCATATTCCTCTATTGCTTGCTGAATACCGGGGCGATAGCGCGACTTACCACCAACCCCCAAAGATTTTTGACGGTGCGGAGTAAGACCGAAATACTCATCAGCAAAGCACGATATAAATGAATCAATATTCCCAACACCCAAGTAAAGATGATCGAGCAGGTCGCCACAAATATTTATTAAATTCAAATAAAGGCGTGTCGGAATTACCGGATGCTGTTTAGAATCAGGTCTTCTCAAATCAAAAACTCTTGGATTCAGCACAACATACCCTAGGCGTTCCTCGCCCACACTAATCAATCCGTGCAATATCCCACTAAGAACCGTCTTGTCAAAATTACTTTCACTAACAAAAGCCGCTAGATAAACAGGCACGGTAAAAAGCTGCTGCAAGGACAGCACACCAACCATTGACTTCTTTTTCTGCGCATAGCAGAACTTCATAGCGATGCGCAGCACAACCCAATATGAAATAATCGTAGATGCACTCAGCTTACCAATCCGCCCACCGCCAGCGAAATAAATAAGACAATACAGAAGATATTTGGCTTCTTCGATCAGCGCTTGCTGATCATGACCATAATCACCGAACACCATATCGAAGCGTATTCGGCCAATTTTTTTTGCACTCAGCCTGTACGGGTTAAAGTCCCATACAGACTCGCCGTACACTGCCGTTGCATTGCCATACTCAGTGCGACAGATAACAAAATCCGACGCGGGCTTCCCATACAGCTGAGCCGCACTATCTGGCTGGCTGGTGACTGGAAACTGGCCGCTAGAAAAAAGACTACCTATCGACTGAACAGCAGCACTCAAAATACGATCCCCATTTTTTCATAGCGACCCAACCGGACTTCCCAAAACTTAGTTAACTCGCCGTATTCAAACACCTTAGCTTTAACCTTTTCGACTGTCTGTTTCACCGAGCTAGAGCGCTCACTAAGAGCATCGACTATAAACTCGATCCGGATAGATAACTCTTTGAAAAGTGCCTCAGTATGCGCTGCATCGGGGGCCGATTTACGCACGGCATTGACCACGTATTGCAAACTCAGAATTTTATGCAGATCCTCCTCATCGCCGTGACATAAATAGTTTTCGCAGTACAAACAACCATATTGGGTGCGGCAGTTCGGCTCTATAATCAATCCCACATCAGTGGCAGACGTCGGCTTATTGAAATCCTCGCAGTGACCCGCCGCTATTGCGACACTACTTGCTACAGCCTTGCGGCTTCGCTCACGCACAACATGAGCAGCGTGGCGTATTGCATCCCAAAACAGGCTGAACTCGGATTGCTGCTGTTCAGGTGTTGCCTCTGCATAGGTAGAAAGATTCACCGCTTCGGTGTGATTGAGGGATGCCGCTACCGTGGACGGCGACAAACGTGCAGAGTGCATTTCAGTGCTTTTGTGCTTGCGTATTTTACGAGTTGAAAGTCTTGGTACAGTCGGATCAAGAAAGACCCCGCTAATAAACTCATAAAATTTTTCTAAGGAGCTTGTCACGTTAAGATCACCAAAGCTTTTGCAAGTTCTAAGCTGACCAGACGTAGGCATTGCAAAGAATAGTCGCTCATGTCTCGCACCATCCAAAATCCACGCACGCAGCTTTAAATACTCTTTCAGCAGCGACAAACCCGAGCCCCGCCCAATGTTGTAAAGCGTTGACTTTCCGCCAGCCCGAAATTTCACAGCCGACAACTCTTTCTTGAGAGGGGACTTTTCAACTTTGAGTGCGTCTTCGTAACTAAACTGCTCAAATTCAGCCGGAGTGGCACCTGTAATCATAAAAAAAAGGATAGCATAGGCTTTCGCCGCAAGACTCGCTAGATTAAGACGATGCCAGTTGCGCCCATCTTCATTAGCCGCATCCAAAGATGCCTGGGAGCTTCTTAGTTCGCGCGCGACATTATAATTTCTCGGCTTTTTTCGGCCAAGCCTCTCGAAGGCCGCGAAGTATTCTTCGGCCGTAGCAATTCGCCGCTCAGCTGAGTTATATGAAGGAGCAGCATCCTTAAATGGGCTGCTCGCGCCTCGGTTGGACGGAAATATAACAACTTCATAATCTCTAACTCCAACCACGAGCGGGTAAGGTTTTTTATTCAAGATAAAATCACTGCACTGCTGGGCAATGGCAAAGCAAACATCTCTATACAACTCGACATGAGCAGCGCCTGCTGTTGCAGAACCTCTATCTGGAACAATCCTTACTGCACCAGCAAGAATATGGACACTATTATCTGGATAAAGTAATTTGATCAGGCTGGATGCTCTAGTTTGGTAGCTTGACGCGGTCCGGGGCTTCAGCTTTTTATCGGATATTTTTTGATTTAGATGCGCTGTATAATCTCGATATGCCTTTTGAGCATCCACGCTACTGGAAAATATTTCTCGGTAACCCTCAGCGTTCAACCAATCAATAAAATATTCGGTATGGAAGAAATTTGCCAAGACTGACTTATCACGCAGACCGACAAAAGACTCCAAAACTCTCACAATCAGCTCACGACGACTTTCAACGAACGACTCAATCACCAATGGCGTCCCGCGATCATCATGAACACTTTTATTCTTACCACGAATGAGATATGCAAAACTACCAATATCTAACGGCTTCTTTTTAACCTTAACGGTCAGCTGCAATCGCAAACGCTCAGGTTCGGAAAACTCCTGAACCAACTCATTTAGCGTAATAATTTTTGTATTTTCGCGATGCTCTAACAGCTGCCGACTACTCATTCTTGGACCGTCAATTTCATGACTTCGTAGTTACCGTTAAACAATTTCTTCTCCCACACCTCTTGGGCGATGACTTTTTCGTGAGTCATATTGAATAACTTTAGATAGTTTTCAGTTGTTTCCCTAGACTCGTGATGCATACGTTTTTGAATAAAATCAATATCCTCCCCTAATTTCAAAACGCCTTCTTGAACCAACGGTTGCAGGCGCTGGTAGAGTTGATAGGCAAAAGTCGCTCGCAGCCAGTGATATGTAAAATCTTTTGGAAATTGGCTAGAAGCTGTACTCTGCAATTTTCGCTTTATTGTTTCCGTCACCTGCCCTGTCTGTGGCGACCTAACAATTGCGTAACGCGGATCATTTGAAGCCATGTAATAACAATTGCCTTGATCGGAGAGAAACAAATACATATCGTCCTCTTCTATCAACAGACCGGGATGACTGACTTCTAATTGAGCACGAAATTTTTCCCGCCGTCTCCTCATCATCGGACTACGTGCAAGCGTGACCAATTCTTCAGCAAGTTGCTTTGGAACATACAGAACTTGAGTTTTGTCAAATTTCGTATCAATGCCTGTGCGCGGGCCGGCATGCAATTTATAGGCACATTCCGGCACTAGTTTGTCTTCTGTAAATCCTTTCAAATGCTTCAAGCGTATGGTCAAAACACTTTGCTTACGAGCTCCAGTCATCAGAGACGTGAGAAGAATCAACCGCTCAATCGTTGACCATTTCTTTTCATTAATGGCCTCCAAAAGCGCGCCTAACTCAAGATTGGAGAGAGGTCGAAGATCCTCGCCATCTTCACGCACGAATCCCAAAGGAACGGAGCTACTAGGCGGCGTACGCCGCGTTTGGCTGCGCTTTTCAGCATCGATGATTTTCGCGCCTTTTGGGCTCTGCACGATAAGCCGCACTTGCTTGATCGTATCAACACGCTTTAGATCGAGGTAATGCCAATGCTCGGAAACGTACTTATAAAAGTGATAGACCGCAGCGGTATATTGATTGATGACCTGATTACTGCGACGGCCTTCTTTAATCAGGTGATAGAAGTACTTGTAAGTCGGGCGAAGCGAAGGACGGGCACCGGAAAAGTCGAGCCAATCCAGATTGTTATCCTCACAGAATAGGAGGTAATCCAACAGTTTACTGGCACGACGCCTAACATCATCAGTGCGTCGACTTGCAGGAGCCCTATCACGCATGAGACTCAGCAAGTAGTCGTTCGCTTCGTGCCAAGGGTTGCCATTAGCACTAAACAAAAATGGGAAATTGAACAGGGCACGGTCATTCCCTGAACCGACTTCATCGCATTTATAAAGCAGATTGGATTCAGCCCCCTCAAGCGCTGACTCAATAGAGCCGCGAGGCGCTTCACTGACATGCAGGATAGCGAAGGCATCCTGCAAATTCGGGATGAGAATCAGACGACCTTCGTGACGCGGATTGGTGTAGGACATTCGCCCCCCCTGATGAATCAGTCAATCCTATATGTTATGCGTCAGTTTACAATCGCTACCTGTCAATCTTTTTGTTGTTAAGCGATTCAACCCAAGGGTCTAACTTATGGAATAGCTTGGGGTACCGTCCCTTCAGATCCTTCTTCACCTCGGCGTAGGTACTGCGCCAGAAGTTCGCCAGATCCTGGGTCACCTGCACCGGCCGGCGCGCTGGCGACAACAGGTGCAACTTCACCACCTGCCGGCCGCCGGCAATGCGTGGGGTATCGGCCAGGCCGAACAGCTCCTGCAGGCGCACCGCCAGAATCGGCGGTTGTTCGCTGTAGTCCAGGCGTACCGATGAGCCCGACGGCACTTTCAAATGATGGGGCGCCAGCTCGTCCAGGCGCTGGGGCAGCGGCCAAGGCAACAGGTTATGCAGGAAGCTGGAGATATCCAGGCTGGCGAAATGACTCAAGCGCGAGACCTTGCCCAGGTATGGCATCAACCAATGCTCCAGGCCGGCCAGCAGGGCGCTGTCGCTGACGTCGGGCCATTCGCTGGGCTTACCGGCGTCCAGTTGGCGCAGCAGCATCACACGCGCCTGCCACTGGCGCAGTTCCGGGGTCCAGGGCAGCAGCTCCAGGCCTTTGCGCCGCACCAGGTTGACCAGCGCCTGGCTGCGGGCGGACTCGTCGAGGCCGGTCAACGGCTCGCGGCTGAGGACCAACTCACCGACCTTGCGCTGGCGTTCGGCGCGCAACACGCCCTCGCGTTCGTCCCAATCCAGTTGGTCGAAGCTGCGCACTTGCTCGGCCAATACCGAATCGAACAGCGCCGGATCAAAATCCGCCGCCAGGTAGATCCGCTCTTCACGCTGGCCCTGGCGACTGCCCAGGTCGGCGATCACCAGCCACGGCTGTTTCATCAGGCTATCGGCTTCGGCAAACAGCGCCGCACGGCCATTGGCCAGGCGATATTCTGCACCGCCGGCACGGCGTTGCTGGGCCACCCGATCCGGGTAGGCCAGCGCCAACAACACACCGAGCCAGCGTGGGTGTTCGGGATCGACCACCGGCTGCTCGGCCTTGCCTCTCAGATAACCGCGGTATTGCCGGGCCAACTGCCTGGCCCGCTGTACGCCACCTTGGGTGCCACGGGCACGCTCCTCGCCAGACAACAATGCCAGGCGACTATGCAAATCCGCGCCCGCCCCGCGCAGTATGTCGCGCTCGCCCAACAGCGCGGCGACATCACAGGCCATGTTTGCCAGCCCCAGGTCCTGGCCGCGCAACAACAAATGCGCGATACGCGGGTGCGCCGGCAGGCTGGCCATTTTTTGCCCGTGGGTGGTCATGTTCGCGCCCTTCAACGCGCCCAAACGCTCAAGCAGATCCTGGGCCTGGGCATAAGCGGCGGTGGGCGGCACATCGAGCCACACCAATTGCGCCGGCGTCACGCCCCAGCGTGCCAGTTGCAGAGCGAGGCCGGCCAGGTCCGCCGAGAGAATTTCTGCGCTGCCATAGGCCGCCAGTGCTTCATGCTGGTCTTCGGACCACAGGCGATAACAGACGCCAGGCTCCAGACGTCCGGCTCGGCCAGCGCGCTGGGTGGCGCTGGCACGGGAGATACGCTGGGTGTCGAGGCGGGTCATGCCACTGCCGGGGTCAAAACGCGGGACCCGCGCCAGCCCGGCGTCAATCACCACCCGCACGCCATTGATGGTCAGGCTGGTCTCGGCAATGTTGGTGGCCAGCACCACCTTGCGCTTGCCCACCGGCGCCGGGTCGATGGCTGCCCGCTGGGCTGTCAGGTCGAGTTCGCCATGCAGCGGGCATAGCAGCACATCGCTGCGCTCTGCGAGGGCGTCCGCCAACTGTTGATTGACCCGGCGAATCTCCGCCTGCCCTGGCAGGAACACCAACACACTGCCGGCTTCGTCGTGCAGGGCTTCAAGGATGGTCTGCACTAACCGAGGCTCGATAAATTCACCGGACTGGAACGGCCGCCCCCAGCGCATCTGCACCGGGTACATGCGACCTTCACTGCGCAGGATCGGCGCGTCATTCAACAGGCCCGACAAACGTTCGCCTTCGAGGGTGGCGGACATCAGGAGGATTTTCAGCGGCTGCTCGTCACGAAACAGCTCGCGGCCATTGAGGCTCAAGGCCAATGCCAGATCAGCGTCGAGGCTGCGCTCGTGGAACTCGTCGAAAATCAGCAGGCCTACGCCATCCAGCGCCGGGTCGTCCTGCAGGCGGCGGGTGAGGATGCCTTCGGTGACCACTTCGATGCGGGTGTCGGGGCCGACCTTGCTGTCCAGGCGGATCCGGTAGCCGACGGTCTCCCCAACCTTTTCCCCCAGCTCACTGGCCAGCCGCTCGGCAGCGGCGCGGGCGGCGAGCCGGCGCGGTTCAAGCATCAGGATGGTTTGCCCGGCCAGCCAGGGTTCATTCAACAGCGCCAACGGCACTCGCGTGGTTTTACCGGCGCCGGGCGGTGCTTCGAGCACGGCTTCATGACGCGTCGCCAGGGCGTCACGCAAGGCGGGTAAAACTTCATCGATTGGCAACGAATTCATACTGGCTCCAAGGCAGAGCGGCGAGTATAACGGCGAACTGCCGGATATCGATGGAGCGCCGGCTCCTATGTTAGAGCGGTGACGCCCGGTAGATCTGCTTTATAGTCACAGCCTACAAGTGTTCAGGAGAGTCCCATGCGTATTGCTTCCCGTGTCATCGGCGGTGTTCTGGCCGTCACCCTGCTGAGCCAACTGACGGCCTGCGGTTCGATTTTCTATCCTGATCGCCGTGGCCAGATCGACGGCAAGATCGACCCGGCGATCGCCGTGCTCGATGCGGTCGGCCTGCTGTTTTATGTGATCCCCGGCCTGATCGCCTTCGGCGTGGACTTCGCCACCGGTGCGATTTATTTCGAGCCCGGCAAAAGCGCACAAGTAGCCCCAGAGAAACTGCAACAAGCCATCGGCGCCGACGGCCAGGTGGATAACACCCAACTGCAAACCATCATCGAGCACGAAACCGGCCGCAGCCTGCCACTGGACGACCCGCGCCTGATCCAGTTCAAGGGCAGTGTCCAGCAACTGGCCATGCTCGGCCTGCAACCTGCTGCGTAAGGATTTGATCGCCCCATGAGCACCAGCACCGAACACGCCCGGCTTTTGCGCCTGGCCACCCGCGCCTCGGTCGGCGTGGCCAGCATCCTGATTATCGGCAAAGCCGTCGCCTGGTGGTTCAGTGGCTCGGTAAGCATGCTCGCCGGGCTGACCGATTCGCTGCTTGACGGCGTGACGTCGCTGCTCAACCTGCTGGCGGTGCACTACGCGCTGCGCCCGGCGGATGATGACCACCGCTATGGGCATGGCAAGGCGGAATCCCTGGCGGGCATGGCCCAGGCGCTGTTTATCGCCGGCAGTGCGGTGTTGATTGCCTTCCAGGCGTACCAGCGCCTGCTGCATCCGGAACCGGTGGGTGCGCCCTGGCTGAGTATCGCGGTGATTGTGCTGTCGCTGGCCCTGACCATGGCGCTGCTGGTCCTGCAACACCGGGTGATCCGCGAAACCGGCTCGAACGCGGTGCGCGCCGACTCGCTGCATTACCGTTCGGACCTGTTGCTCAATGGCAGCATTCTATTGGCGCTGGTGCTGGCGGCCTTCGGTTTGCATCAAGTCGATGCCTGGTTTGGCCTGGGGATCGCCGCCTACATCCTGTGGAGTGCGATCCTGATCGCCCGGGAAAGTTTTTCCGTGCTGATGGATGAAGAACTGCCAGTGGCGGTCAGCCAGCACATGCTGGAGCTGGCCCGTAGTGTGCCCGGCGTATTGGGCGCCCATGACTTGCGCACACGGATTTCCGGCAACCACTGGTTTGTGCAGTTGCATCTGGAGTTGCCGGGAGAGTTGAGCCTGTCGGTGGCCCACGGCATCAGTGACCAGGCCGCCGATGCCATCCATCAAGCCTACCCACGGGCCGAGGTGCTGGTACACACCGACCCGCAGGAAGTGGTCACGGGCAACAAGGCCTAGTAAGTCACCTGATACCCGCGGCTGCTCAAGCAGTTGCCCTGGGCCTGGCGGTAGGTTTGCACCACCGCAGGTGCCGGCGCGTAGGTAACCGTCTGGGGGTCGAAACCACTCTGCTGCACCGCCCAGCGATAACAATCGTAGCCATCTTGCTGCACCTGGGCGGGCGATTGGCCATTGGCGGGATACGCCACCACGTCATACCCGTTGCCCTGGGGCGCCGGCTGTGGCGGCAGGCTGGCCACCGGCGGTTGCACCACCACGTACTGCTGGGTGCTGGTCTCGTAGCTGTAGTAGGCGCCGGCAGCGAGGAAAAACAGCGCGCTGCCCACCCACACTTCCCGCGCATAGTCCGGCAGGTAATGCACACGAATCCCGTAGGGCGGCGTGACCACTACGTAGCGCGGGCCTTGGGGCCGGTACCAATAGCCCCCCGAGAAGAAATAATCCTGGCCGCGATAAGGCACGCGGTAATTACGGTCGGGGAAGCGGTCCACCGTGTAGCCGGGCCGATACTGCGGGCCGGGGCCCCAGCCATTGCCGTGGCCGTCGGGGCGGCCTGGCCAGCGATTGTCATTGGGATGGCCATCGTAGCCAGGGCGCGAACCGGGGCCGCCGGCTTGCCAGTGCTGGTTGCCATCATCGCGCCGAGGAATGTCGCGGTAGTTGCCCTGGCGCGGTTCCTGGGTCTGGCCGACGGTGTCGGGCCGGCCCTGGATCGGCAGATTGCTCCCCGCCTGCGATGCCGGGCGCGGAGCTTGACCGCCTTGAGGGCGAGCCTGCCACTGGCCATTTTGGCCACCGCGCTCACCCTGTTGGCGGTGCTCAGGAAGCGGCGGATTGCTCTCCGGCCCCCGCTCACGCTGCCCACCCCCGCCCTGCGGGCCTTGCCCCTGGCGTGGAGAGTTGTCTCGTTCGTCGGCCATCACCTGCGTGCCGAAGGTGACCATCAACACCCCTACACCTGCCAAACGCCAGATGCGCTTCATGCTATTCCTCACTGCGGATTAGGGCCTGTGCATGAGACTGGAAAAGCCGGGCCCGGTTCTGCAACAGGTTATCAGTCACCTGAACAATTTTCGCCGGCAAAAGAAAAGGGGCGACCCGTCGGTCGCCCCTTGAGAACTTCGTCCTGGCTCAACGCTTATGACGTTGGCTCACCTCACGCCGTCTTGTGGACAGTGTGCAGCCCGGGGGCCGGCACAACCCGGTGGGGTTGGCGGGCCGCAGCCGGCCT
>Ga0180008_1002070_pt1 | contig 11293 bp, 13 predicted proteins | sample MM_PW_MetaG_FD_121121 | JGI IMG/M metagenome (GOLD analysis project Ga0180008, IMG submission 121121) | Groundwater microbial communities from the Aspo Hard Rock Laboratory (HRL) deep subsurface site, Sweden - MM_PW_MetaG | ecosystem: Environmental > Aquatic > Deep subsurface > Groundwater... | reverse complement strand
GCTGTACGAAGTACCAACCATAGAATCGCAAGAAGACGGCTATGCCATCACATTCGGCGCGCCGCCAGATGATTTGTGCCTGCCAGCAGTCAAGGCCGCCAGACGGCTTCAATCCCTACCATGCGAACAGGTACACGTCATATCGCTGATAAAGCGCAAGACCGGTGAGTGGTTCCTGGCGCTTGTCGGAAGCGGGAAGGTAGAAAAATTGACGTGAGCGATAATGACCTTGAGGTGGGCCAGCGCGTGCGGTACAACTATTGGCCGCACTGCGAAGGCGAGATAATCAAGGCTGAAGAACAATATCCAGAGCCAGGGCCGATTGCCGTCGAGGGCTGGAATCCTCACGAGAAAAAGTACAGGATACGATGGGACAACGCTGACTATGGCGACTCTGATTGGCTATTGCGGGATGAGATAACGGCGATCTAGATTGACTTTTTGCTGATTTTATGTTATTATAGTAACAATTGAATACTTCGCTGCCTATAAAGCGGCGGGTCTCAGGACCATTAGATACACGAGGCCGGAGCAATATGCTCCGGCCTCGTTTTATTTCGGGGGAATTATGGACAAGTGGATGCAAGGCAATCGATGGTATATCCGTGATGCAAGCGGCAAGGCTGTTCTGCTAAATAGCGAAGATGGCGCGAATTATGTGCTCGGCTTGCAAGAGCGGCTAGCCGTACTTGAGGACAAGATTGCTCAGGCAGCAGCCCGCAAAAAGCCAGGGCCAAAGGAAACAAAGTAAGTGGCGGGGCGCTACGATCACATAGACTTCAAGCCGCCCAAAGATGCGATTGCCGCCTACAAGAACGGCCTGAAGCGGCACGAGGCAGGTGAGACGGGCGATGGGATGGAGCCGATCACTATTCGTATGGCACAAGCCTTCTCACGGGGCGAGCCTTGCACGCCAGAATGGGCACGAAAAGGCAATCGCTGGTGGGGGCGCAACGCCCGCTTTGCAGATGAGGAACCAGGCACACCTGCCTATGCCGCCGCCCAATTGTGGGGCGGGCGCAATTGGTTTGCGCCTATCGTAAAACAAATGGACGCCGCAGATAATGCGGCGGGGAAGCGGGGCGATATGGGAAAAGCCAAAGAGACCAAGGCTTTCGAGTTTGGCGGAGAGACCAAAATCATCGACGAGCCACAGGGTATTGTAGAGCACGTCGTCACGGTATTCGGCGTGCTGGATGCAGTTAATGACGTAGCACACCCTGGAAGCTGGACTAAGACGATTAACGAGCGCGGCGGAAAGTTCCTTGTGCTAGACATGCACAAAACCGACTCTCTGAGCCGCATTGTCGGTAAGCCCATCAGGGTATGGGAAGTGGGCAGGGATGGATTGCCGCAAGAAATACGGGAAAAGTACCCGGAGGCGACAGGCGGCGTCCTGGCGCATACCAAGTTCCTGCTCAATACGCCGGAAGGACGCGGGGCCTTCGAGCGTATTAAAGAAGGGGCGCTGCGCGAATGGTCGTATGGCTACGACCCGATGGACGTGGATTATAGCACCGTCAAGGCGAGGGACGGGCGCGACGTGAATGCCCGCCACCTGCGGGCCGTCAAAGTCTACGAATATGGGCCGGTACTTTGGGGCGCTGTACCTGATACGATGGTAACAGGCGTCAAAAATGACGAGCCGGCTGAAGTAAAGCCCGCCCCGGAAGTCACAGAGAATACGATCCGTATCCGGTTGCGAGACCCCGATGATTTTCAAGAGGACTCGTTCCGCACTATCAACATTGGGCCTGAAGATAACGGCATACAGGCGACAGTCGGCAGGCTAACCAACGAAACGACCATGAGCGTGCAATCCTATATTTTCGACAAGGAAAAGTTTACAGTCGAAGAAGCCCAGGCGTGGGTCGATGAACACAAGAAAAGCGGGGGCCTGGAAGCCGACGAAAAGCAAATGACCGAGGGCGGCGATGCTGGGGCGCTTGTGCCAGACGAATATGGCCCAGCGCCTTACAAATATGTATGCCGGGAATGTGGCTACAAGATGGAAGGTGACGAATATCTGGGCGCTGAAATGAAGTGCCCGAAGTGCGGGGCACAGATGGAATTCTTCAAAGAGGGGGAGCCTTCCGAACAGGATGTACAGGCGCAGCAGGCACAAGACTCGAAGGCCGTTTCTGGCGATATGAATTTACCGCTTGCAGATCGCGATAGGGTATGGGATAGTCCTGCTGCCGAGATGCGCGTCAGGGCGTGGGCGGGCGGCCCAGACAAAGAAAACGTTGACTGGACGAAATATCGCCGTGCGTATCTTTGGTACAACCCAGATGATTCCGAAAACCTTGGGGCATATAAGCTGGGCTTTGCCGATATTATAGATGGCGAACTCCACGCTGTACCGCGCGGTATTTTTGCTGCTTCTGGCGGGCGCGGCGTTGATAGGGCAGATATTCCAGAAGCGGACAAGGCTGCTGTAAAGCAGCGCATTTCACGCTACTATGGCAGAATGCGCGATGAATTTGATGATGATAGTCTAATACCATCTTGGGAGCGCGGCGAGAAAGCTGGCCGCGTACTTGCCGAGCGCAATGCCCAACGCATCGTCGGGGCGCTCATGACGCTGATTGGCGTCTTGGAAGATGCTGGCATTGACGTGCCGGGTTACGAGCGCAGCCCGTCCGCAATCGAACCAGAGGAAACTACAGGCAAGGGGCGACATATTCTTCTCGTGCCCCAGATGACTAATGCGGCACTGGTTCGTCTGGGCGACAATCTGAATAAATGGGCTGAGACAGAAAGGCAGTTTTTCGTGATTGATGCTCTATCAGATGGACAGGAAATCAAGCTGATAACGATACAAGGCGCACCTGCTATCTTGCAGGCCGCGTTAAAGAATCGCAACGATGGAAAGGCAGCCGTTACTGGGGCCGGGCCGGTCGGTCAACCACCCACCTCCGAGGTAAGCCGAGAAATCGAGCTTTTGAGAATGAAAACAGAATTAGAACTCTTGGAGGTGTAAAAGATGGAAAAGGAAAACTGGCGGGATATGCTGGGCCAGGCGCGAACACTATTCGATCAAATCGAAGCCTTTGAGCCGGCCAAAGCAACCGCCGAGGAAAAAGAAGCCAATGACAAAAAGGTCGTTGAGGCAAAGCGGCTGATGGCTGAGGCCGCGAAGTACAAAGAAATTGAGCTTTCGGCCAAAGAACTTGACAAACAGATCGCAGAAGTGAACGAGGCGACCAAAGCCAAAGACGAAAAGATGCGCGGGGATGCTGGTGGCTCCGACTTCAAGTCGCTGGGCGACATGATTGCCGGCATCTATGTCTGGTCAAGGTTCGGGCAGCCAGATAACCGCCTGCAATGGTATCAAGATTCGTCTGGCAAAGAAACGAGGGTTCCCTTTGGCTCCTACAAAGACCTGGTAGAAAGCATCGGGGCAAGCGGCGGCTTTCTCGTTCCCGCCGAGTTTATGGCGAATATGTACGCCGTGCTCGCCGAGCAGAACCTTATTCGTTCCCGCGCAACGATTATCCCCATGCGTCGCAGGCAAATGAATATCCCTGTGCTTGACCAAACTAGCACGACCGCCGGGCAGCCTCATTGGTTTGGGGGTATGCAGTTTTATTGGGCAGAAGAGGCCTCACAAAAGACACAATCTGACCCAGCCTTTCGCCTGATTGAACTGGTAGCCCACAAACTCATTGGCTATACCCGCGCATCTGACGAATTGCTCGAAGATTCAGCGATTGGCTTAGAGGCGTTCCTGATGGGCAACCTGGGCATGGCTGGCGGTGCAGCGTGGATGGAAGAGTCCGCCTTCCTGCGCGGCACTGGCACTGGGCAGCCCCTCGGCGTCATCAACGCAGCCGCTACGATTTCCGTAGCCCGCGCTGCTGCTGGCGCTATCCAATATGCCGACTTGGTGAATATGCTCGAGAGCTTCTTGCCTAGCGGACAAGGAATGTGGCTCGCGCACCAGAGCACTATGAGCAACTTGATGACCATCCAAGACCAAGCTGGCGGCGCGGCAAATACCGGCTCGTACATCTGGGGTAGCGCGGCAGATGGAGTTCCTGCGCGACTGCTTGGCTTCCCGATCATGTTTACCGAGAAACTGCCGCGCATCGGCGCGGCAGGCGACATTCTCCTGGCAGACTGGAAATACTATCTGATTGGCGACCGCAAAGCCGTGACCATCGAGTCTACACAGTTTGATCGCTGGCGTTACGATGAAACAAGCTGGCGGCTCGTCCACCGCGTTGATGGTCAGCCGTGGCTTTCACAACCCCTGACCTTGCAGGATGGCACGAGCCAAGTTTCGCCGTTCGTCATCCTTAACGCCTTTAGCTCGTAACGGGAGGTGATAAAATGAGTTATACAGCACTGTTTACTGAGCGCAACTGGTTCGCTTTAGTCATCCCGTTTTCTGGCGCAGACGGCAACCGCAACTCCAACTACTACGACATGGAAATCTACCATCGCGGCGTTGCCTTCCTACAGACGGGGGCCGTAGCGGCTGGTGAGGATATTCGCATCGCTATCTATGCTGCAACTGACGGGGCGGGCACTTCGCGCACGCTGGTCAAGCAAATGACTGCTGCTCAGGCCGTAAACGGCAACAACGATACTGCCGTTATCGAATTCGATTCCTCAGAAGTCATCGCTGCTGTAGCCAATGCCAAGTTTATCCGGGTAGAGGCAACGGCAACCGGCACGCCTGAATACTGGGTCAACCTGAACCTGTTTGAACCGCGATTTCCGCCAGTTGACGCAACGCACTACGACCGCCGCATCACCTAGCGGCACAACCAAATAGCCGGTCTCTCCAAAGCTAGGCGGGCAGCGCGGTGGGTTTGGCCCTCCTTTACCGCCAGTCGCTTGCCCGCCTAGCGCCTTAATCGAAAGAGCAATGTGAGCCAGTGGATCAAGCTATTAGCACACCAATTTATTAGCGGTACACAGCACAAGGTGGGTGAATATGTTTACGTCGGCAATCAGTATGCCGAGCAGTTGATAGCCGCCAAGCAGGCGGTTAGCATGATCGCCGAGGCGGAACCGATAACCGGTGATACCGGAATCGTTTACGTCGTCTATGGCGCAGCGGCTATAAAAGAGGCCAGGGGTTCTTTGGTCTCCCTGCGACTGTTTCACCCTGAGCTTAAGGCCCTGGTCATCTCGGATGGCGATACGGGGCTTGAGGCCGAACACGTCTATCATGCAGATGACGACGTTGGGGCCAGGGCCGCAAAGCTGGCAGCCTACGATCTGTCGCCATTCGACAAGACGCTCTACCTGGATGCTGATACCGTAATTATCGGGCCGCTCAATTGGGGCTTCAGGCTGCTAGATAGCTTCGACTTGATCGTGGCGATAGATATAGCAGAAATGGCAAAGGACGGGGCACTACATCCTAACTCGTTCGGATATACGCAAGAGGAGCGTAGTATGACCACCTACCTGCTACCTACTACGTGGGCCACACAATTCGCCTGCGGGATGTTGTTCTTTAGAAAGTCACACGATACTCAGGTGTTATTCGATACGTGGCAAGACGAGTGGCGTAAGTGGCAGGGCCGTGACCAGGCCGCATTTTTGCGGGCGCTTTGTAAAAACCCAACTAGGATACTCGCTGTTCCTAGTGAGTGGAATGTGGCAGGCAGCAAACAAGAGGCAAGGATCGTCCACCATCGCTGGGGGGCGGCCAGGAGGCCAGAATAATGGCTAGATTAGTCAGAGTACCAGTCAGCATTGCTCTCTGGCAAGAAATCATGACGGATGGCTACAAATGCTGTATGAAGTGTATTGATGGCCTGCCTAGTAGTGCTGAGCTTGTAAATACCTATTATGATGGCAGCGCACAGACTGTATATCTTATTTTCCAGCACGATTCTTTTGATCGGCTGCCAGAAGGCGGGGCCATACCAAATTTTATCCCAACATTTCAAAAATTATCGTCCAGAGAAGTACTTGAAGTAGCATTAGAAGAAGGTTTTGGGTTAGAATGACCAGCGGAATCGTCTACGTGGCCTTTGGCGAGCGGGCGCACGCTGAGGTGAAAGATTCTATTGCATCGCTGCGCCGTCACTGCCCGGACTTGCCTGTCACAATCATTAACGAGGACGTATTGCCTGGCGTTTTCTGGGATAGCCCGTCAGAGGGACTATACAAAGGCAGCAGGGTGTTCATGCCTGGCATGGTCAAGCCGCAATTGTGGGAATTATCGCCCTATGAGCATACGCTTTACCTGGATGCCGATACACGGATTAAGGGCGATATTTTGCCCCTCTTCGGCTTCTTAGAACAGGGCTGGGATATGGGCTTCGTGCCTGGACAGGCTGCCCGCTTTGTCTGCAATACAGACTTTGCGCCGAAGGAGCTTGAGGCCACACTTAAAGAGTTGGGCTGCCCGTTTCTACATTACTATAATTCTGGCGTTATTTTGTGGCGCAAGAATGAGGCGACGCGGCAACTTTTCGAGACATGGGGTCAGGAATGGCAGAGATTCAGGAATTGGGACGAACAAATGGCCCTCATGCGCGCCTTGTGGCGCACAAATGTCAAGTTCATCACCCTGCCGACTTGCTGGAATAGTCGGCAATTGAACGGAGCGATCATATTTCATGATACGGGAAATGGTAGAGCGCAATTCAGAATTTGAAACGCCGCAATTATACGACGCTGGCGAGGAAAACTGGCTAAACAAGCTGCACGTCGGCTGTGGCAGTATCTACCTGCGGGGCTACGAAAACCTGGATGCGCAGGGCTTCCTGGCTTCTGATAGGCCTGATCTGGTAGCAGACAACGCCACTATTATCAGTGACTATTATAGCAGGCGAAGCAGTTATACCAGCATACACGACATCCCACCCCGTCCTGAAATAGTCGCCGATAGACTGTGCAGCATGGATGCGCTAGATTACGAGCATGGGACAGTAGACAAGATCGTTTGTGTCCAGGCGCTAGAACACGTCGCCCCTGGCGTAGCCGAAAAAGTGTTAGAACACTGGCACGATTCTATGCAGCGCGGTGGCATCTTGATTGTATCCGTGCCAGACACAACGGTAACGATTGAAATGCTGCTCTGTGAAGCTACGCGCGATTTTGCCGTTCAGCATTTAGCCGGGACGCGCAGAGACAAATGGAGTTATCATCACAACTGGTTTACACACCATAGTCTTGAATTATTACTTGGACAATGCCGCTTCGAGTTGATAGAGTTTCTCAAAAATTTCCATCGCTATCCCGCAATCGTAGCGCGGGCCGTGAGGGTATGACGTGGACAAAATCATCGGCTTTACACTGACGCGAAAACCAGCCGAGTCCTTGCCGCCGTTGTGGCTTGGAGATTATCCCTGGCTCGTCACGAAAACGATAGAGCAAAAAGGTTGGTCGTTGCTTCTATGGGGACATGGCGATCTGGGCAAGTTCGTACAGCCTGACGGGGCCGTGGTCATTGGCTATTCTGACACAGAGCTTGCCAGTCTGTCAATCTATCCGTTGCAAAATCGCGGACTTGTCATTACGCTTGGCGAAAAAGAGGCGACGATTACGAACGATGCGCTGGGCATGATGCAAGTCTACTACGGGGCAAATGGGGCGGATAATAGCACACCGTATGTGAGTACCTGTGAGGAGTCAGTACTGCGTAGCCTGGGCATGGTGACGCTGAACCCTGGAAGGCTTGTCAGCTATCTCGTTTTCCAGAGCACGGTTGCCACATTAACGCTATGGAATGAAGTTGACAAGCTCTACGCCAATTCAGTCTTAGTGGTTGGCAGCGACGGCTCTTTCAAGCAAGAATGGCAATCGCCGCTGGAGCCTTATCGGCTATCTGGCGATTTGGTTGCCCAGATGGAAAGCGCCTTGCGTGAAACTGCGCTGCGCTATACTGAGCCGCTAGACGACGTAATTCTACCATTGTCTCACGGCCATGATTCTCGTTTGCTTCTGGCGCATATCAGACGGCCAGAACGCATACACGCCCGCACCTATCCGCTATCGCATCCGGTAGATAGGAACTTTGAAACGGTTATCGCCAGAGAATCGGCACATAGACGCGGCGTAACGGATCACAGAATAGTTGATTTCGGCCAGAATCAATTGGCCGACTATACCGAGTTGTCAATCAGGCGCTTTGGCTCCCCGCTTGGCGCAGTACAGGTTTATATCTATGGCGCGGCTGAACGGTTTGGGCAAGAGCTTAGATTGCCCATCATTTCCGGCGCAAATGGCGACGAACACGCGGGCGTAGCAGTCAATCGTTCAAGAAACAAGCTGTCTGAAAGCAGCGCCCCGGCAGACAGATTCGAGTCGGCTTGCTACTGCTGGACAAAGGCGTGGCTGCCAGACGAACTTGATGCCTGTCTAAATTTCGACTGGCGAGCCGCTCTGAAGCCCGTCAAAGACGTTTGGGCCTCGATCTGGCAGAATACCGAGGGTGACGACCTGCTGAGGCACGCGCATCTGATTCATACCCGCAATCGGGGAAGCCAGTATATTACCTATGCCTGGGCATGGAGTGACGTTTGGGGCGGATTCGTGACGCCGTATGACGACCGTGAGTATATCCGCTTCATGTACTCATTGCCTCATGAATTGCGCGAAAACAGAAACGGGCAGGTACAGGTATTTCAACGTTACCATAGCGATATTTATCCGACTGCTGGCAAGGTGGAGGGACAGGACTTTGAGCGCACCAACCGCCTGGACTTGGACGCGCTTGTCAAGGCGAAAGAGGCTGCGTTATGGCCGTTGGCCGCAGATGGGAGCAAGCCAAGTTGTGGGCTATTCAGGCCAGACAAGATTGCTACGCTCTACAATAACGCGGTGAATGGCAGTCTGAGAAGCTATTACTTGCTCAATTCAATACAGCCACTTGCCTGGGCGATTGACGAGGAATATGTGAAATAATGAGCAATTTTGAGCGCATCTATTTCTATCATGTTCGCAAAGCGGGCGGCCAGAGTATTTACAATGCTATCCTTGAGGCTATCTGCGGAGAAAGCTCGCAGTGGGTAGAACAGTGGCTTGCCAGAACAAAGGCCGTCTTTTTGCTAGACAAGAAACAACTCTTGACCGCCTGGGAAGCGAATGAGATAAACCGACAGGACTTTTATTTTGCATTCTCTCACCAACCACAACACGCGCTAAAACCGTTTGGTAACGACGTTTTCACCTTTACATGCTTGAGGAATCCGGTGAGCCGCGTCGTATCCTACTATAGAATGCTCATGGGCTTCAAAGAGCGCGAGGAGCGGCCAGAAATTCTACAAACCGAGGGTCGATACCTCGAAGGGACTTTTGGCAGTTTTATAGAAGAACTGGATGGGGCCAATCTCCTGACTCAATTGTGGATGTTCTCTAAGCGCCTTGACCCAGAAGAAGCCTTCGACAATGTGCTCGGCTTATCCTATCACTTCTTTCTCGAAGATTATGAAGCCGGCCTTGCCGAGCTTGGCAGCAGGCTCGGTATGAATCTGGCCGTCAAACACGTTATGCCGTCAACCTATGAGTTTGAGCCTACAGATAGCGAGCTTAACAGGCTATATGATAGGCTAGAATCAGAAATCAAGCTATATGATGCATTATGGAAGGTGCGCGGACTATGAAAATCGTCGTCTTTGGCTCTGACCGCTATCTCAAGATTATGTGGCCCACGTTCTGGAGATTTTTCAGGCAGTATTGGCCCGATTGTCCCTATCCCGTGCAAGCCGTAAGTCAGGGCTATCCAGTGCCGAATACTTTGACGCTTTGCACGGGGCCAGACGAAACGTTTAGCCAGCAGGTTTTGCGTTTCGTTTCGCTGGAAGGCGACGAGCCTTTTTTGATGCTGCTAGACGACTATTTTCTAAACGTGCGGGTAAATACCGATGTTGTGCAAGCTGCCTACAGGCTCATGGTTAATGACCCGCATATTCAGCATATCAACCTCAAGGTGATTGGCGGCGATGTTTGGAAATGGCGCGTTGATGATAATTTCGGAGAATTTGACAAGGCCGAATGTAACTGGTTATTTCAGAATCAGGCGGGGATATGGCGGCCTAAATTGCTCAGGGACGTAACGCGACCAGAAGAAGATGGCTGGCGAATGGAAACGCAAGGCAGCAAGCGGGCGCGTGACTACCCTGGAAGGTTTCTGACGGTCTATGAAGATGCTATAAACTATGTCAATTATATGGGGCGGGGCGGCCCGCGACAGGAGGGGCTTGATTGGCTCAAGCAGAACGGGGCAGACCTGATCTATCCGTAATCTTTGGCACATATAACCGGCTCGGCGTACTCAGGCAGTGCATAGAGCACGCCCGCGCCTCGGCTTATCCCCTAACCGTCGAATTCATCATAGCCGATGGGGGAAGCACTGATGGCACATTGGAATATCTGCGCCAAGAGCCAGACGTGACGCTAATTGAGCAAGGCGGCCTGTTCGGGGCCTGCCAGGCATTCACGGCCTGTTGCAAACTGGCACGGGCGGAATATGTGGCCCATCTTAATGACGATGCGCTGTGTATGGGTGATTGCCTAGCTGTAGCTTGCAAATTCTTAGATGACCATCCAGACGTTGGACAGGCCGCGCTGGCTTTCAGAGATATTGACGCTGAAGACAGGCGTTACAGGACAGGCATGATACTAAACAGGCATTATGCCAACTTTGGCGTCGTGCGGCGCTGGTTGGGCGAGTACGTTGGATGGTTCAGCGGGGGATACCTTACCTACAGTTGCGACCAGGAATTTAGTTTCAGGATATGGGAGCAAGGCTACAAGGTCGCTTTTCTGGGCGGTTGTCGAATTGAGCACTTGCGGGTATGCGATAGGCTGCGGGATACGTGGGAGCACGATCACGGCGAGCCTATAGCCTTTCTGGCAAAGTGGCGAGATAGGATTAAAGACTTCCCGACAGAACCTATCATTACGAGAGAAAGGACAGAGCAAATTGCATCCTGATAGAGCGGAATGGAAATTTTATAGTCTCTACGTTAGAGACGACATGACGGTATTCGACGGCGGGGCCAGCACAGGCATGATGACGCTGCTGTTTTCTTTTTTGGCAGCACGGGTACACGCCTTCGAGCCACACAGCGGTTCGTATCTGAGGCTTGGCGCAACGTTTTCCCTACACCCGCGAGGAAACGTCGTCGTGAACAACCTTGCCCTGAGCGACAAGGCTGGAGAGCGCCAACTTAACGTTTATGGGAATAAGGCGGGATGGTCAACGCTGATTGACAGACCTGTTAGTGAGGGCGGGGTTGACACACTGCCCTCTGGTCAGGAAACCGTCAAGATAATGACAGTTGACCAGTATTGTGCTGAACAGGGGATAAACAACATC